>Ga0099364_10015370_pt1 | contig 10092 bp, 11 predicted proteins | sample TergutTh196P3_FD_73070 | JGI IMG/M metagenome (GOLD analysis project Ga0099364, IMG submission 73070) | Microcerotermes parvus P3 segment gut microbial communities from Pointe-Noire, Republic of the Congo - Th196 P3 | ecosystem: Host-associated > Arthropoda: Insects > Digestive system > Gut ...
TATCATCAGCCCCGGTCCATACATAAGCCTGCCCCCATGCAACCCCGGCGAGAAATATGATTAATCCGGCAAAAATCCAGAATTTCCTCATTATTATCCTATATTATAGTACAAAATCAGCGTTTTTTCCAAGGTGACAGGCAATTCACTCCAGGAAAATCAACGAAAGCCGTCAGGCGCACTAGCGCCCAATTAATCCTTCCTCTCGGCTCGTCGACCGAAGGGAGACATTAACACAAATGCATACGAATTAATCCAATTCGGTTAAATTAGCGTTCTTTCGTTGAAGACGCCAGCAGCCGAGGAGACCCTTTGGGTCTCGAGCCGATTGGAATATATAACGCCGCCATTCGGCGGCTTGCGGCTTGGCAGCGATAAATCCTTCCTCTCGTCTCGTGACCCGAAGGGGCACATCTTTTCCTTCATGCTCCGTCTCTGCGAACATCGCGCTCTCGCGCGAGGAATTACCCGCTAATGCCTAGCGAAAACTACTGTATACCATTAATGGTTTGCAAATCAAAACCTGTGATTATTTGTATATGCTCAATGGGAATACCCTTCGCCAGAGCCTTCCTTGCATTTTCTATCAATTCATCATCTCTTTTTTTAAAACCTTTTTCATGGCCTTCTTCTTCTGCTAAGGCCATATAACTTATATAGTCAAGTTCGGTTTTTTCGGCCCTCATTATTCGGGCGCGTTCTTCCTCGTCATTGCTTATCGTCATTAACACACTGCTTGCCATTGCAATACCTTCCTCCTGTGCCACTATCTTATTGATTATACTACGTTTACTTCGATCGGTCAAATATTGGAAAAATACCGCCCACCTTTCAGGATAGGTCATCTGGTCTGTGGGTTTTTCCACTATTGTATCAAGCTTAGACAACTCAAGTGTAATGATCCTGGTTTTGCCATTAAGTGATACACGGTGAACTGGGTCATAATATTCAAAGGTATGGTAAAACTCTTCATCAGGAAAAAAGCATTCTTTGCCCAGGATTGCGATTTGGTATGCCTGTTTAAGATATTTATACCCCTGCTTTATTCCTTTGATAGCTTGCCCTGTATATAGTTTTGCTGCATAAAACTCCAAACGCACTGGTTCAAATGACTTAGGATGAAAGCACATCTCAACATTAACCAGCTCTCCGCTTTCTGCCCTGCAATTAATGTCAAGCCTTAGCTGCCTGTCTCCCAAGCTGTCAATAGGCAGCTCATTGGTAAATATTGAGACGATAGAAACATCCCTTTCAATAAGCGCCGAAACAAGTTTTGAAAGGGCTCCTAAAGATTCAGGAGTTTCTTTAGTGAATACCGCTTTGAAGACACAATCACGCCGAATATCAATAGGGTCGTCATCATCCAGTAAAAACACCTTTTCCATAATTCCCCCTGCTCTCTATTAGGGCAAAAAGTATCATGGCGCTTGTATTGGATGAGTTTTTTTTATAATTTGCTGGATATAATGAAAAACTGCAGAGGTCACGGAGATGAGTCTTGACCATATTTCGCTAAGACCAGTCTCCCTTGCGGTCGGCGAGCCGAAAGGAAGGATTAATTGGGTGCTAACGCACCCGGCGGCTCCCGCGAAATCTGCGAACCATGACTTTCTAATTCCTCTCTCCTAATTCCTCCTTCCTCCGCGCCCCCGCGCGAGGAAAATAACAGGTAATTGGGAGGGCTTTACTGAATGTCATAGAGCAATATTAGAAATTGCATACAAAGGATATATCTCAATATTCCCTATTTCTCCAAAGTTTTCTAAAGATGTTCTAATCCCCTTTTCGCTGTTTTTCTCCTGCATGAATATACGCAGACTCGTCATAGAGCCTTTTGTTCCGGATTTTACTTCGATGGGGATAATTCGGTTGTTTTTTTGTATTACATAATCAACTTGTGCGCTGCTTTGTTTTTTTTCCCTATGCCAGAAATATAATCGATGCGGAGAATAATATGAGGCTGCTTTTAATATTTCAAGCCCAGCGAACATTTCTGCCAGAGCTCCCATATTAATAGTATTAAAATCATCGCATATAATTAATTGCGAGGAATCGAAATCCATCATTCTTAAGAACATTCCAGTATCTAAAAGAAGCAGATTTTTTCGTTTATTATTTGCTTCTGCTCCAAGGGGAATGCCATTTGCAGAACTGTGGGTAACAGGAATAACAAGACCAGCCATTATAAGAAGTTCCAAAGACTGTTTGACAGATGAGTTGTTCAAATGTGCGACTTTTTCGTAAACAAATTTACCGCCGGCTTGGTTTGCTGCAGATTCAAAAACACTTTCGATATGCACAGACGGTACCCTTTTTTTGTACTTTGAAAAATCACTTCTAAATGTGGTAATTAGATCATCTATAATCATTTGGCTTTTTAAGAAACTTTTTGTTTTTATGTATTCTGCAACGGCTTCCGGCATTCCTCCAACGATAAGAAATGTTTTTAGCAATTTAAGCAGCTCATTATGTATTGGTAGAGACAATGGATTTTTTGGATTTGCCTGCCTATATGCCTTAACAAGCATATTTTCTTTTTGTGCAAGCAGGAATTCTTCAAATGAAAATGGATACAGGTAGATCGAGCGTATTCTGCCAACAGCAAAAGATGCCAATCCTTCTATGGCAAATTCAAGAAGAGAACCTGCTGCGATTAAATGCAAGTCCTGATACTTTTCATAAAAGAACCGTATTCTGGAAAAAGCAGCCGGGCAGCTTTGTATTTCGTCAAAAAAAACAAGTGTCTGCCCTGCAATAATTTCAATATTGTAAAATAAAGCCAGTTGTTCACAAATTTCCTGAGGGGAGTTATATTTTTCAAAAATTATATGTATTTCCTTATTATCCTCAAAATTAACTTCTACGTAGCTTTTAAATATTTTTGCCAAATTTCGAACTGCCGATGACTTCCCAACCTGCCTGGCTCCGCGCATAAGCAGAGGTTTTCTGGCGCTTTCCTTTGCCCAGTCTTGCAAAACAGCGTCGATTTTCCTCTCAAAATAGACATTATTATTCATTTTGCTAAAGAATATAATAAATATTGCAAAAAGTCAAGGTAAAATTCACACTGTTTTTGCAAAAAGTCAGGGTTAAATATTCCTGGTTTCAATAAAAAGTCAAGGTTACTCATTCCTCCCTCCGTATTGCCTTGACAAGAGCCGCTCCCAGCGCCTATCCTAATCAAAACAGCTTTCTCGCTGCATTAATCCGAGAGATTAGCTCATCTGGATAGAGCGTCAGCCTCCGGAGCTGAAGGTGGTGGGTTCGAGTCCCGCATCTCTCAGAAATGGAACCTATTATTCTAGCATCCGGCTCCCTGCGCAGGCAGGAATATTTTAAACTCCTGGGGCTGCCCTTTAACATTATGCCTGCAAAACTCGACGAAAGACCCAGGCCTGGTCAAACTCCGGAAGAATATTCCCGTGATATGGCAATACGAAAGATCAATGCCATTGTTGGTCAGCTTCAGGGGCGTATTCCCCGGTGGATTTGCGGTGCCGATACGGTTATTTCCCTGGATGGGGAGATTTTCGGTAAAGCTCCCGACCGCAGCGAAGCCAAAACAATGATAGAACGCCTTGCGGGCCGGGAGCACGAAGTGTTTACCTCTATAGCCCTGTTTAGCGGAAAAACCCAAAGCATTGACTGTCGGACTGTCCGGACGGGGGTGTCTTTTGCTCCTCTTTCCGACACAGAAATCGAATGGTATCTAAATACCGGTGAATGGCAGGGGGTAGCCGGTTCCTATAAAATTCAGGGGCTTGGCGGCTGCTTTGTAACATCAATAGACGGCTCCTTTAGCGGTGTTGTAGGCTTGCCAATGCATGAATTTTATGTCATGCTGATACAGAACGGTTATCAATACGGCGTTTAAGCGGCGTCAGTGTGCCGGCGGTGCATCGCCGGAATACCGTAACTTCCTTCCGGCGTGATTATACGGCGGAAGAGATACAGAGAAGGCTGACAGAAGAGCATGAAATAAGTGCTTTAATTATTAGCACTTGTAGTAAGCGGTCATTCTGTCATTTTACAGGAGGAAATTGTGGCGGTAGTCACCATGAAAAGCCTGCTTGAATCGGGGGTACACTTCGGTCATCAGGTAAAACGCTGGGATCCCCGGATGAAGAAATTCATTTTTGCCGAAAGGAACGGGATCCACATCATTGATCTGCAAAAAACCATTCAATCCATTAAAGATGCCTACGAAGCAGTACGCAAAACTGTAGTAGCAGGAAAATCTGTCCTTTTTGTAGGCACCAAAAAGCAGGCCCAGCAGGCCATTCAAAAAGAAGCAGAACGCTGCGGCATGTACTTTGTAAACAACCGCTGGCTTGGCGGCATGCTTACCAACTTTGTTACCATTAAACGATCGCTGCTTCGCCTAAAAAAGCTGGAAAAAATGGAAGTGGACGGTTCTTTCGAAAACCTTACCAAAAAAGAAGTTGCCGCATTAAATAAAGAACGAAGCAAGCTTCAAAAAAATCTTGGCGGTATCAAGGAAATGAAGGAGCTTCCCGGCATACTTTTTATCATTGATACAAAAATGGAAACCATTGCTGTAGCCGAAGCCAAGCGTATGAATATCCCCATTGTTGCTGTAGTAGATACCAACTGTAATCCCGATGGGATTGACTTTCCCATTCCGGGAAATGACGATGCTATACGGGCAATAACCCTTTTTACCCAGATTATCGCCAATGCAGTAATAGAAGCGGACAACGAAGCAGGGCTTAAGATTATCGAAACCCTGGGTGACGAAGACGAAGATATGGAAGAAATGATGAACGATATGTCCTACAGGGAAGAAAATGAGGAAATTGATATCGAATCCTATACTTCCAGAGAAGAGGAAACTGCCAAAACAGAAAATAGCGCTGCCGGCGAAAGCGATCCGGAAGATGATGATGTTGGTGATTTTTCGCTTGATGTAGACAAGGTATATGAAGAGGAGTAGTTTGTATGGCTGATATTAGCGCTTTGGATGTAAAAAAGCTCCGGGATAAAACCGGAGCAGGAATGATGGAATGCAAAAATGCACTGGTTGCTGCAAACGGCGATGCAGCGGCAGCGGAAAAAATCCTAAAGGAAAAAGGACTTGCTGCGGTGGAAAACCGCTCCGGCAGGGCAACCAACGAAGGAAAGATTTTTATTAAAATCAAGGAAGACGGTACCCGTGCGGTGCTTGCCGAAATTGCTTCGGAAACAGATTTTGTTGCCCGTAATCCCGATTTTATAGCCCTTGGTTCACAGTTGTGTACAACAGCCATCGACAAGGGTTATACCGATATGACAGACGAATTAAAAAACATGGTTACAGACCTTGCGGCAAAAATCCGGGAAAATATGTCCTTAAAACGGCTTATTACCGTTGATGCAGGACCTAACGAATATCTGTGCCAGTATATTCACGGCGAAGGCGCAATAGGAGTAGTGGTAAAAATCGCTGCCGACAAGGCAGAAGCCCTCAAAGACGAAGAAGTAAAGGCTTTTGCATTTTCAATAGCCCTCCATATTGCAGCCTTTAACCCCATGGCACTGGACAGGGAAAAAATCGATTCTGCCTGGATTAAAGAACAGGAAGATATTTTCCGCAAGCAAATGGAACAGGATGAATCGGTAAAAGGTAAACCTGCCAATGTTGTGGACAATATACTTAAAGGCAAACTTAACAAATTTCTAAAGGAGATATGCCTTTTGGATCAAGGTTATGTAAAAGATGAAAAACTCAGCGTAGCCAAAGCTCTGGAAGAGGCTGGAAAAAAAGCAGGCGTTGTTCTTTCCATTGCCGATTATGTATATCTAAAGGTTGGTACATGAAACACTGTTTCATGCCCGGAAAGGAGATGTAGATGCATAATACCATTAGCTCCTGCGAAGAGCGGATGAAAAAAACAGTAAGCGCCCTTAAAGAATCCCTGGCCGTGCTCCGTACAGGCAGGGCCTCCCCTGCCCTTTTTGACAAACTGCGGATAGATTATTACGGAGAAAAAACTCCCCTTAATCAGGTAGCCAATATTTCCACTCCCGAAGCCCGTCTTATTGTAATTCAGCCCTGGGATAAAAATCTAATCGGCGAAATTGAAAAAGCAATTTTATCATCGGAACTTTCCCTTAATCCTTCTAACGACGGAAAAATTATCCGCATCTCCATACCTCCCTTAACAGAAGAACGGCGTAAGGATCTGGTAAAGCAGGCTAAAAACCAGGCGGAACAAAGCCGGGTAGCGGTAAGGAATATACGCCGGGACGGCAACGAAGAATTAAAAAAACTGCTTAAAGACAAGGAATTAACAGAAGACGAAGAAAGTAAAAATGCCGATGAACTTCAAAAACTTACCGACTCATTTATAAAACAAATAGAAACAGTGCTGGAAGAAAAAGAATCGGAGATTATGGAAGTTTGACAAAAAACGGAGGGAAACAGGCAATTCCCCGGCATATAGGGATCATTATGGATGGAAACGGCCGCTGGGCCCAGGCGCAGGGAGAGCCAAGAACCCAGGGACATTTGGCAGGACTCCAGGCTGCCAAGCGGGTAGTTAAAGCCGCCGCCGAAATTGGGATTAAATACCTAACCCTGTATGTGTTTTCTACAGAAAACTGGAAACGTACTGCAGAAGAAGTAAGCTTTGTAATGGGCTTAATAAAGCAATACTTAAAAAAGGAATTGGACTTTTACCGTGAACACCGCATACAGCTTCGTCATGCAGGAAACATGGACGGTTTGCCGCCTGATATTGCAAAAGAAATACAGGACGTATGCAGCGAAACCGCATCATACAGCGGAATACAGGTAATTCTGGCAATAAATTACGGAGGGCGGGATGAGATTACGAGGGCGGTACATCGTGCATCAATAGCTAGAGAAGATCTTAGTAAAATAGATGAAACAATGATTGCAGCTTATTTGGACAATCCCGATGTTCCCGATCCAGACCTTATAATTAGGAGCGCCGGAGAATACAGAATAAGCAATTTCCTTCTTTGGGAAGGCGCTTATGCGGAATATTTTTTTTCTCCTGTTATGTGGCCGGATTGGACAGAAAAAGAACTTGGCGCTGCTATAGAGCATTATCAAAAACGTGAACGAAAATACGGCGGTATAACATGAAAATTAAAAAACAAATACAGCGTCTTTTGACTTTTTTTATTGGTGTTCCGGGCTTTGCAGCGTTAATCCTCTTTCTGCCTCAGTATAACCATCTTGCATTGAATATTGCAGCTATCCTTTTTAGTTCCTTTGGAGCAATAGAATTAGCTCTTATGCTTAAATCAAAAGGCTTTCATATCTATGTCTTAGAAGCGGCTATACTTGGCTCTCTGGCTCCCCTTTCGGCAACCTTTATAGTAAGTTTTGGCGCAAATAACCAGGTTCTCCAATCCCTTTTTGTTCTTGGTGCATCCTGGGTTTTGGTTTCCGAAATATTTTTTAATGGAATAAAAACAGGTTTTTCCCGTGTACTTGGCCGGCTTGCTGCCGCTTTTTCTATAATGATATATCCCGGCATCTTTTTAAGCTGGATAATCACCATGGCCGCCAATGAACATTCAAGTATTATTATTGTAACTTTTTTAGTATCTGTTATGGCTAACGATGGTTTAGCCTGGTTTACCGGAAAGCTCTTTGGCAGGAACAACAGCGGAATTTTTGCTGCAAGCCCAAATAAAAGCATAGCAGGGTATTTAGGAGGCATGGGAGCGTCCATAGGGATTTGTATTGCTATAGCGCACTTCTTTCCTCATGTCTTTGTACCGTACAGGATAGCTAAATTACCTTCGGTAATAATATTGGGTTTTGTTTCCGGTATTGCGGTAATTTTAGGAGATCTGGTTGAATCGGCAATAAAACGAAGCTGCGGTTTTGAAGATTCGGGAAACATTATTCCCGGCAGAGGAGGTGCGCTTGATTCCATAGATTCAATCGCATTTGCAGCACCCTTCTTCTATATGTTATATCGTTTCTTTTTTTAGGAGTTTGAATGGACACTATTGTTAGAGTTGCCCTTGGTTTATTTGGCCTTGGAATAGTGGTCTTTGTTCATGAACTTGGGCATTTTATTGCTGCGCGTCTTTCCGGTATAGACGTAGAAGCTTTTTCCATAGGCTGGGGTAAACCAATACTAAAAAAGAAAATTAAAACTGTAGAATACCGTCTTGGTTTCTTCCCAGCCGGAGGCTACTGCAAGATGCGGGGAGACGGCGACTACGAAGAATTCTGGAAAAATAAAAATAATGGTATTGAACCTTCACCAGGAACAATGTTTGCCGCTAATCCATGGAAGCGTATTTTTACGGTTTTTTCCGGCCCCCTGTTTAATTTTCTTTTTGCAATAGTTGTCCTTTCGGTAATTTTGGGAAGAGGCATAGAGATTCAAACCCTGGAAAATACAATAGTACTGTTATCCGACATTGATGGTCAAAGTTATCCTTCCGATCAGGGGGGCCTTGAAAGCGGAGACAGAATAATATAAATAAATGGAAGAGAAATAATAACATATCGTGATATACAGGAAAACATTGCTCTAAATCCATCTAAAGACTTATCCATGACAGTAATTCGAAAGGAAGAAATTATAGAACTTACCATTCATCCGTATATGGACAGTACCGGAATTGGCAGAATAGGTGTATATCCCTGGACTAGACCTTTAGTTCATGCTGTCCGTCAAGACAGCGCAGCGGACAGAGCAGGCTTAATACCAGGGGATCTGATACTTGCTGTAAGTCCTTTATTGCAGGATGACGATCAAACTATAGTTGAAAAAGAAAACATTCCGTATACTGTGGCTTTTCTAAGGATTTTTCAGAATACCGAAATGGCAGATTTTATACTTGAATATGAACGTAATGGAAGCATTGAAACTGCACAACTTAATAATATAGAGATAGTATCGGGCTATCCTAATCTTGGCATCGAATTCCCTTCACTTCTATATAGTACTCCAAAGCTTTCTCCTGTCACTGCCCTTGCTGCCGGTACAAAAGATGCAATACGAACCTTTGTCGTTTCTGTAAGAAGCCTGGCTCTTCTTTTTAACAGAGATATTGACCTTACTCAGGCAATTTCCGGCCCTGCCAGGATCACTTATATGATGGGAGATATAGCTGCAGGAGGCTTCCAGGAAAGTATTGCAACAGGATTTAGTTCTGCCCTAAATTTTCTTGCCCTAATATCCATTGCTCTTTGTTTAATGAACCTGCTTCCTATTCCAATAGTGGACGGCGGGATGATAATCATGTACCTGGCAGAAATAATTTTAAGAAAACCCATTCACCCAAAAGCAGTATCGATCTTTCAAACCGCTGGAGTGGTTATTATTGTGGGTCTTATGATGTTTGCAGTTTTTAATGATATACGATTTTTTACAAACCGTTAAACCGGAATTAAAAGGAGATTATTATGAGACATAAAATACCGTGCTTTTGCGATAATACTTTTGTAGTAGATGTCCCCGAAGAAATAAATCTGGAAACAGATCCCCAGTATATCGAAGACATACTGGCAGGAAATTTTCTGACTTTTCCCTGTTCTGCCTGCGGCAAGCGGCATAAACCGGAATTCCAGCTAAAAATTATATGGCCGGAAAAAAAGCTTGATCTTGAAGTTCTAAACGAACTGGAACGCGGAAAGTTTTACCTGCGAAAGGAAGATAATACCGATACTTCGCGGGAAACAGTAATTTCTTATCCGGAAATGGCTGAACGTATCTCTATTGTTAAAGATGACTTGGTTACAGAAGCAGTAGAAGCAATTAAATATTATCTTTATGTAAAAGCCGACGAAAACTATCCGGAACAAAACATAAGCGTGTGGTACCACAGTAAAAACAGCGATAAAGGACTGGAATTCCATATCCATGGCATTAAAGACAACGAAGTAGCAATAATGCAAATTCCACTCTCTTTGTACGAAAAAACCCTGGATGATTTTAAAACAAACCCTAAGGCAGACCCCTTTCCAGCCTTACGGGTAAAAAGTTATTGCTCCATACAGAATATTCTGCGGCCGGAGGAGCTACGGTAAATCCCTAATTTGCCGGGCTTTGAATATACCTAATAATAACAGAGGCGCATCCGTACCAATTCACCATA
>Ga0099364_10015372_pt1 | contig 10091 bp, 11 predicted proteins | sample TergutTh196P3_FD_73070 | JGI IMG/M metagenome (GOLD analysis project Ga0099364, IMG submission 73070) | Microcerotermes parvus P3 segment gut microbial communities from Pointe-Noire, Republic of the Congo - Th196 P3 | ecosystem: Host-associated > Arthropoda: Insects > Digestive system > Gut ...
AAAAACTTTCCTCTCAAAATGAGTTTGGCTCGAAAGCGAAGAAAATGTCAGTATGACGCTGATTTCATGGCTGATGTTCTTATCTCTGCTTTTTCTTGATTTTTTTCATGCGTTCGCCGTGTCGGATTGCCGTCGGGAGTGGACAAAAAGATAGATTTATGATATAATAATATTTTTAAAATTTATATTTTCGGAGGTAGGTATGGCTTTTTGGACGATTCATTTATCTGTTGCTAAAAAAGTAAATCCAAATGCTAAAATAGACTTTTTTATAGGAAATGTTGCACCGGATTCTATTTCAAATAAGGAACATAAAGATATAAACCATCTGCGAAATGTTCCGGATATGGAATTAGCTTTAAAAGAATTTGCCTTGAAAATAAATACAAAAAACGAATATTTAAAAGGTTTTCTTTTGCATTTATTTGTTGACTGGAAATGGAACACTTTGGTTATAGAAGATTTCATAAAAAAGGAAGGCGAAAGTTGGTATCAAAAGTATCAAGATGAGGGTTGGTTAATGGAGTCTTACGGGTTTCACAATATAGATTGGATTCGTGATATTTGGGAACAAATGGATTTATGCGATACATTCGATTATGTTGAAACTGAATTTATAACAAAACAAGCAATAAAAAGTTTGATTAGCTATCACCATAAATGGAAAAAGGAAAATAAAACTGGAGAGCCGACTGTATTTTCTCTCGAATTTATTGAAAAATTTGCTGATGATACTGCACATGATTTTAACAAATGGTATTCTGATTTGAAGTCTAAAATATAAAGTATTTTACGAAAATTTTACAAAATTCATACAAACCCTTGACAAATAATTGTGTTCATGATATATTATTCAATATAGCAATATAAATTGCAAGTCGGATAAATTAAAAAATATTAAAAATTAAGGAGAATTTGGGGTCATGAAAATAAAAAAATCAAGAAAAATTTTAGCAATAGCTGTAGTTTGTATAATGTTAGGAATGTTTTTGGCAGGCTGTACTTCGGACCATGGTGACTGGAAATATATTGAAGATAAAGGCGTTATGGTAATTGGCGTGACATATTATCAACCGATGAATTATTTCGACGAAAACGGAGAATTTACAGGATTTGAAACAGAATTTGCAAAAGCCGTCTGCGAGATATTGGGAGTTGAACCGGAATTTATAGAGATAGACTGGAACGCGAAAGAACTTGAACTTAAAGCAAAATCTATAGACGCTGTATGGAACGGTATGACTATAACAAAACAGCGTGCGGAAGAAATGGATATATCAACGGCTTATATGGGCAACAGTCAAGTTATTGTGGTCCGTGCCGAAGACGAGGAAAAATACAAGGCAGCGACCGATTTAACAGGAGTAAGCGTTGTCGCGGAAATAGGTTCTACATTGGAAGAAACTGTAGAAAGCCACGAACTTTTTAAAAACGCAGATTATACCGGAGTTGACAAACAAATCACGGGAATTATTGAAGTAAAAGCAGGTACGGCGGATATGACGATTGTAGATTTTGTTTTAGCAGACGAAGTTTTAAGAGCGGGCGGAGACTTTGAAGATTTGGTATATTTTGACAAAGGTTATAAAGAAGAATTTGGTATAGCGTTCCGCAAGGACAGTCCGAAAACATTGGAGAAAGTTAACGACGCTATTAAGCAGCTTAAAGACAACGGCAAGCTTCAGGAGATTGCCGATAAATACGGATTGAGCGATTTGCTGATTAAATAATTGCGAAATAATTATAACGGGGCGATGTCCGCATCGTCCCCGTTTTATTATAAAAAATTTAGGTTAAAGTAGAGGTATCGCTGATTATATTATGGGAAATTATTCATTGTGGGAAGTTACTCAAAATTTACTTAGAGGTTTAAGCCAAAACGGCATAATATTTATTGTTACGCTCGTTTTATCCCTGCCTTTGGGCATGATTGTCACATTCGGTGCAATGTCAAAAGTTCTGCCGATAAGGTGGCTCTGTAAAATTTTAATATGGATAATTCGCGGTACGCCGCTTATGCTCCAACTTTTTATAGTGTTGTATGTACCGGGGTTGGTTTTCGGGATTCCGTTCCGTTCGAGAATGACGGCGGCATTGGTGGCGTTTGTCATAAATTATGCGATGTATTTCGCGGAAATTTATAGGGGAGCAATCGAAAATATCCCGAAAGGTCAGTTCGAAGCGGGTAAAGTGCTTGGATTGTCAAAATGGCAGATATTTTTTCACGTTATCCTGTTTCAAGTGATAAAACGCATAACCGCACCTATCGGCAACGAAGTTATAACGCTTATAAAAGACACGTCTTTGGCGAGAGTTATAGCCGTACCCGAAATGCTGATGCAGGCGACAAGATATACGGCATACGGGCTTATATGGCCGTTATTTTATTCCCTTGTTTTTTATTTGGCGGCGACAGCCATCGCGACTTTGGCTTTCGGACATTTGGAAAGGAGGCTTGCTTATGCTACGGGTGAATAATTTATGCAAGTCTTTCGGCAATCTGAAAGCACTTGACGACGTAAGCTTTGAAATGGAAAAAGGCGAGATATTAGCAGTAATCGGACCTTCCGGCGGAGGAAAATCTACTTTGCTGAGGGTGCTAAACGGACTTGAAATGCCCGATAGCGGCATCATAGAGGGTGGCACATTCGGACTTGTATTTCAGGATTATAATTTATTTCCGCAATACACGGTTTTGGGCAATATAACTCTCGCGCCGAGACTTTTAAAAAAAGACTATTCCCAAGCTGACGAAATATTAAAAAAAGTGGGATTATCCGAGAAAAAAGACAATTATCCGTCGCAATTAAGCGGCGGGCAAAAACAGCGTACAGCGATAGCGCGCGCCCTCATGCTTAAACCCGACGTGCTGTGCTTTGATGAGCCAACCTCCGCGTTAGACCCTCAACTTACCGAAGAAATCGTAAACATGATAAAACAGCTCAAAGGTGAGCAGACAATAATAATCGTAACTCACGATATGGACGTTATGCGTGCGGTGGCGGACAAAACGGCTATAATGGACAACGGAAAACTGCGTTGGGATACATAAAAACTATCGGGGACCGTCCCGCCGTTCAAAAACGGTATGGCAAACGCATAAAAAATTCGCATTAATATTTTACAATTATTAGGCAATTAACCGTAGGGACGACCGCCCTCGGTCGTCCGTGAAATTTAAACCCATCGTCCGTGAAAACAAATTCAATATTGGCACAAATTTACGGCGCGTGCGTAGGTGTAAATCCACGGCGTACCGAGGGCGTCACGCCCTACAGTATGAACTATAATATATCAAATTATTCGTTTCAATCCGTTGGAATCATGTTGATTTTTTTTGCCGCTTCAAAATCTTTATCGACTTTTACGACGGGCATCCTGTTTCTCGATAACAGCTTGACTATATTATAAGCGTCAATCCAAATTTGATTTATGCCGTCTTTCTGAACTTCATCAAAAATAATCTGTATGCCGAAATGCAAATGCGGTATGGTTATGTTATTTACGTTTTCTTTTGTACTGTACCCTGTCATGCCGAGGTAGCCTATTACATCGCCTGCCTGTACAAAATCACCCTCTTTTAATTTTAAATTAAACGGGTGGTCTTTTCTTAAATGCGCGTAGTAATAATATCTTTTTTTGTCATGCGTCCGTATTCCCACCCGCCACCCTCCGTATTGATTCCAGCCCAAAGATTCAATATATCCGTCCTCGACGGCGATAATGGGCGTTCCTATGCTTCCCATTATATCGTTGCCGAGGTGTTTTCTTCTATAGCCGTATGAGCGCGAATTTCCGAAGTCGTCATAATGTGAATAGCCGTACCCCCTCGCTATGGGCGAAAAAACTTTAAGCCCGTATTTTTTTACCCATTCTTCTTTATCGGATTCGTCTTTCACGACTTCCAAGACTTCATATTCGCCCAAATATCCGTTCAAGACTGCGTTGTATGCTTCAAAAAAATAGTCGTACTGCTTTAAATCCGCTTTAAGTTCGTCAAAAAGCTTGTCAGCGCGCAGGTCTTTTACAAGCGCGTCTATATCTCTGTTGATTTTTTTCTCATCTGTAATATTTCCCCAGTTTTTTGCCGTTATATACGCGAGAATTTCAATCCAATTCAAAGGCGTTTCCTTGCCGTAAGATTCAATATCATATTTTAATGCTTTATCCAAAGTCGAATACGGCACGTTAAACTCCATCCATTTTATATATTCTTTGGATTTATCGGAATTTTCCGCGCCGCTGTTTGCCCTGACTGCATAATTAAGAAATAATGCCGATGCAATAATTATCAGCACAATAACAGAAACAGTAAAGATAATATTATTTTTTGTTAAACTTATAAAATTTCGCTTTATATTTTTATTTAATATATTATCACGCATCTTGCAATATCACCTGATTTATTAATTCATTTATAAAACTATATGACGATGCAAAATATTTAATGAATGATTTTATAATATAAAGCAATGTAAAATAGTATAAAAAATAGAAAATTTGACAAAATAATCTTAATTTGTATAATATTTTATTTTTTATATTTCGGGGGCAGCAGATATATGAAAACAAATGATACAGCAAACAAGTCGTCAATTTTTAAAATAATAATAATGGGCGTATACTGCGTACTTGTGTGCGCCGCCGTGACTTTTTCATTTAAGTCGCTGTTTTTCTCTTTAACAGGCACAGAAATCGAACAGAACAAGATAATATCAAAAGAAACACTTTCAAATGCAGGAACGGGATTATCCGCCGATTATATTATAAAAATCCAAACGGTGTTAAATAATCTTGGTTATGAAATTGCCGAAGTCAACGGAGTTTTAAATGTCGAAACGCAACAAGCTCTGATGAAATTTCAAAGGGATTATGGGCTTCCCGAAAATGGAATCATAGAACCACAAACGCTTGCTTTTCTTTTTGACGAATAATCATATTTTGTTCATAAAGTAGGGCGTGACGACCTCGGCACGCCGTGGATTTACGCCGACGCACGCGCCGTAAATTTATGCCATATTGAATTAATTTTCACGGACGACCGAGGGTAGTGGTGCTTAATTTTCAACTCGATTTCCGAATTTACGCTTAGATATATCATATATGTTTAAGCCATTCTTGATTTGTGATATAGAAAATGAAACTGGTTTATGCTATAATCATCTTGTAGCGTTACAAATTCAAAAAATTAAATTAGGAGTAATAAACATGGACATTGGGGCGTCAATCAAAAAATTAAGAATAAAAAGCGGCATAACGCAACAGCAGCTTGCAGAATCTCTGAATGTTAGTATGCAAACTATATCAAGATGGGAAACGTCAGTAACATATCCCGATGTTGTTATGTTGTCGATTTTAGCAAAATACTTTCGTGTTACTGTTGATTACTTGCTAAACATTGGAGGAAATATTATGAAAACCATTGAATCTAAAAGATTATTAATCAGAGAATGGAGCGAGAATGACGCAAACGATTTATTTGAAGTTAAACAAAAATCAAATTCTTTTATGGATTTTTTGAGGTTTAACACAATAAACGACAGCTTGGACTGTATCAAAATATGGAAAGAATATCAAGAAATGTACCCCGTTATCTTAAAAGAAACAGGCAGATTTATTGGAGTTACCGGGCTTGTTGATATAAACAGATATAAAGGGTACAGAGAATTGGAAGTTCATATTTGTGATAAATATAACGATGTAGACTATGTTACAGAAGCACATAAACTAATATTGGATTATGGCTTTAATGAACTTGGAATATTAATTGCTTTTTCTTTGTGCAGTTGCGATGACGAGATATTAAAGCAAGCAATGTTGAAAACAGGATTTGTTTATGAAGGAACTTTGAGAAAATTTGGCAGAGATATGAGCGATAGAATGAGATATTCTATTATTAAAGACGAGTATTGTAGCGAATAAGTATTTCGCGCTTTCGTCTAAAATAATACTTAACCGACAGGATTAGTTTTTGGAATCCTGTCGGTTTTTCAATCACATGAAAAATATTTGGTATGATTTTGCATAATTATTTGGAAATTTTATCCGTAAAGAACGCCAACTCCTACAAAAATAATAAAATCAAGGTCGAAATATAAATTTATTTAGGCGATATTTACAAATTATACACAGTAATTTATCGTTTTATAAAAAAAAGCGTATGACATACGAAATATTATCACAATATAATTTATTATTGTAAGAATGTTTTTGTTTTGGAATGGGTGTATATTTTTTGTTTGGTTATATAAAACCGTTGGTATCTGAATTAAAAGTAAAGGAACATGAGCTTTACAAAGCGTTTTATTGCGGTCTTTGTAAAACTATGGGCAAAAAAATCTCTGTTTTTTCGAGATTGACTTTAAATTATGACATGGTTTTTCTGTGTTTAATCAGGGCGGCGGTGACAAGTGAAAGCGTAGAACTAAAGAATTTCAGGTGCAAATTAAAGCCCCTGAAGAAAAGGCTTTTTGTATATACAAATAATGCCTTGACATATTCTTCCTGTGTTTCCGCAATTTTAGCTTATTATAAATGTATAGACGATATAAACGATACAAAAAATATATTCAAAAAAACTTTTATGCGGGTCGCATTGCCTTTATTTTTTCATATGAAGAAAAAAGCGAAAAAATATTATAACGGGCTTGAGGAACAAATAAAACAGCCTTTGTTAAAATTAAATGCGCTTGAAAAAGTCGGCGGCAGTTCCGTTGAATCTGTTGCTTCGTGTTTCGCAGAGCTTATGCAGAACGTCGCTTCATTTGGATTGAACGCGGACGGCGCGGAGCTTATTGCGAAAAGCATAGGCTATCATTTGGGCAGATGGCTTTATATTATCGACTCTGTAGACGATTTTGAACGAGATATTAAAACGGGCGAATATAATCCGTTTGTTGAATATTACCAAACTAAAGAAAATATACTTTATGATATAGAGTTAATACGGGAACTGCCTACAATAAGTTTGGCGGAAATGGCAAAAGCGTTTTCACTTGCCGACAGTTCGTGTATTACGCCACTGATATCAAATATAATTAATCTTGGATTATGCGATGTGCAGAAAAACGCATTAAAGCGTTTGGAAAAACTGTAGCGGCATATTAAAATTGCGTTGATTTTCAAAATTGGAGGTTTTTATGCAAAATCCATACGATGTTTTAGAAATAAAAAAAGATGCCTCTGACGAGGAAATAAAAAAGGCATACCGCGAACTCGCAAAAAAATATCATCCCGATAATTTTAAAGACAATCCTCTCGCGGATTTGGCGAATGAAAAAATGAAGCAAATCAACGAGGCTTACGATGAAATTCAAAAAATACGTTCGTCACACACAAACGGCAATCGTAACGGCTATACTTATTATTACAATGCCGACGGGGACATACACTCAAATTATCCGAGAATACGCGAATTAATTAACAACAACAGATATTCCGAAGCGGAAATCGCGCTTGATTCGGTAAGCCAATCAGAAAGAGACGCGGAATGGTATTTTTTAAAAGGCGTGCTTTATACCAAACGCGAGTGGTATTTCGACGCCCAAAAATATTTTGAAACCGCCTGTACTTTAGACCCGTCAAACAACGAATATAAAAACGCATATTATTCAGTAAAAAATAAGGCGGGCAATTTTTATTCAAGCGGGGGATATAATACTTCACGGCAAAATGTTCAGGGTTGTTCTGGCTGTGATATATGTACCGGTTTGATATGCGCTGACTGTCTGTGCGAATGTCTCGGCGGTGATTTGATTAGATGCTGTTAGATATAATAGACCTCCTCGGAAATTGATATGAAGTGAAAAAATAATATCTCAGCCCTCTTTAGTAAACAATATATTTTTATGAGAACGGTTTCTTAGCTGAAAGGATATAATCAATCTATGGATAATAATTCATCTTTTAACAAAACAAAAAAAATAGCTTTATCCGCGATTTTGACTTCATTCGGCGTTGTTTTCTTGATGCTTGGCTCTTTTATCGAAGTATTGGATTTAACGTCGGCGGCTTTTGCGGGGTTTGCCGTAGTTTTGGCGGTCATAGAAATTCGCGGGTTTTATCCTTATCTGATTTATCTTTCAATATCAACACTGGCAGTTATTCTGACGCCAAACAAACTGCCCGCTTTGATTTTTTTGTGTTTTTGCGGGTTTTATCCGATATTTAAAGCATACATAGAAAGATTTCACAATATAGTCGCTTGGGCTGTGAAGATAAGCGTGTTTAATATTTTATTTGCAATAGCAATATTTGTGATAAAAAATCTATTCGGAATTGCCGAATCAATTTTTTCTTTTGAAGTTTTGATTTTTTTTGTTGCAAATATTGCATTTTTATTGTATGATATAGCTATGACAAAACTTATTTTGTTATATTTGATAAAAATTAGAAAACTGCTCGGATTAAAAAATTATTTTGAGTAGTGACAGGAGAAATGCAAATGATAAATAAGATAACCTCAAAGTTAAAAGAGACAATCTCAAAACTAAAAGAAACAGATTCTAAAAAGCGTCGGAAAATTATTATAATATCTTTATCTTCGTTGATTTTGATAATTTTACTTGTTGCCGTTTTAATGCTAAGGTCTTGTCAAAGCGACGAAGCCGTCGTTTATCCCGATGATGATATTGAAGTTCTCCCGACCGAATCGCCGATAATAGAGGAAACGACTGATGAAATCGACTTGCCCCTGCCCGTAATAGACGGCGATGACAACGAACAAGCGGAACTTCCCGTGATAGAAGTTCTCGAAGAACAAACACAACCCGTACCCGAAACTACGGAAGCGGTTGTACAAAATTCAACCTCGCAAATTATCAGTAGAAAAGCGTCCGACGGAAATTTCTACAGTTATCTGACCGGTCTTGAATGTACTGAGGAAGAACAGCTAAAACGCCCCGTCGCCGTGATGATTAACAATATAATACCGTCGTTGCCCAATGTAGGCACTTCCCACGCTGATATAATATATGAATGTATAGTCGAAGGCGGGATAACGCGGCTTATGCTGATATTAAAAGATTATGAAAATGTTCCCGTATACGGCTCTGTTCGTTCGGCAAGGGACTATTATATCGACCTCGCGCAGGCGCATGACGCAATTTTTGTCCATGCGGGCGGGACGGATATGGCATATGTACAGTTCAGGGACCGTCAAATCAACAGATTAGATGGGGTTAATCCCGTAAACGGCGTGACGTTCCCGAATACTTTTTACAGAGACGCGGTGCGGCGAAGAACGATGGCTCTTGAACATACGCTGATGGCAACCGGTCCGGGAATTGTTGCGGGAATACAGCGAATGAACTACCGAACAACCGTCAAGGACGATTATAAAGGCTCGCTCAATTTTTATACAACGCTTACGGATATGGGAGCTAACGGAAGTACCGCGAATTATATTATCGTGCCGTACTCTAACGGATTCCAACCTGAATTTATTTATAATCCCGACGATGGGCTGTACTACAGAAAGCAATACGGCTCGGCGCATATTGACGCAGGAAATAATCAACAGCTTAGATTTCAGAATGTTATAGTTTTATTCGCTGATTACAGGGCTTTAGGCGTTGCAAACGGTTATCTTGCCTGTAATCTGACAGGGACGGGCTACGGTTTTTATATAAGCAACGGCAAATATAAGATTATAAAGTGGGAAAAACGCACAAGGGACAGCGAATACAGTTTATATAACCTCAACGACACGGATTTATATATAAATGCGGGAAAGACTTTTATTTGCGTCACATCTACGGTATATAACAGAAATGTCGTTATTAACGACGAAATCAAAGATTATAGATAGGCATAGTGTATTTTGGTAGGGCGTGACGACCTCGGCACGCCGTGAGTTTACACCAACATTGGATTTATTTTATGGAGTGACGTGAGTTTACATCAATACAGATTTTAAACGGCGTCCCCTACGATTAAATTTCCATAAATTCATATACAAAAGAGGGCAAGGAAAATAGCCGCACCAAAAGCCCTCTTTCGTAAAGAGGGTGGCACGAAGCGCAGCGAGTGACGGGTGTTTTGTGAAATTTGATGTTGATTTACGTAGGAAATTTATATTATATGTAGGGAAC
>Ga0099364_10015373_pt1 | contig 10090 bp, 7 predicted proteins | sample TergutTh196P3_FD_73070 | JGI IMG/M metagenome (GOLD analysis project Ga0099364, IMG submission 73070) | Microcerotermes parvus P3 segment gut microbial communities from Pointe-Noire, Republic of the Congo - Th196 P3 | ecosystem: Host-associated > Arthropoda: Insects > Digestive system > Gut ...
CCCTCCGATTTAAATGGACTCGTCCGTTTCGGGGAAAGAAGAAATCTGGTTTCTGCGCGTGTGCCATCACGTTCCGCACGAGCTATACGTAGTGCAGCGTACTGCACACTTGAGCAGTGGCGGCACAGCGCACAACACTGTCAGTTCGCCCTGTCTCATCATACTGGAACCAGGACAGGTTCTTCCCAAACAAATTCTTTACAATTTTACACAGCAACACAAATGACCTTTACTTTTTACAGGGTAAAACTGTGTCAAAAATCTTAATATTCCGCCCACACGTCACTTTGCTGAGAGACATAACGTCATCTTATTTTATTAACCATTTAATACCAATGGTTATTGTGCCTACCACTTCCTCTAACATTAAGAATAACTGCGTTATGCCGGAGTGAAACAACTGCTTCCCTAGGCAGCATCAAGTGGTTTGTCTTTATAACAGGCATGGACTGTGTTCTCTACGAGTTATAAACTAAGTTTTATATATAATTCACGTGAACGTTAGTCCTTAAAAGTTTAAACAGCCACTAAATGTAAACTGTTTCCGATGAAAGTGTAAGATAATCCTACTTAAAATGTCCATTCTGATTTGTATTATATATCTAAACAGTTCCTGAGAGAGTCATTAAGGATTTTATCAATTAGTATCGTTTACCACGTTTTATAAGTATCACTGTAGTAGGTTTGAAATAACGTGGGTAGCAGGACTGAGCGACATAGAACACAGTGTACACAAAGGTACGGATTCTGTCAACACGGGGAGGTCAGCAAGCATTTGGGTAAGGTCCTGCCAAAGCCACTGTTTCAACACTACGACCACCAAGAGAAACTCTCCCTACCACTGGTACTACCTGGTGCTTCCAACATGCGGATATAAATTTATTTTTACGACTTAACTTGTTATTAAAATGTATTCAATTATGGTCATCCAAGAAATTAAAGCTACAAGATTTAGGTGGCTGGGACACCTATTGAGAACAGATGAACTCCATCCTTGTAGAAAACTAACATACACGAATCCAGATGATGCAAGGAAGGTAGGACGACCCCCTGTAAGAAGGGTAAATAGTGTTGAAGAAGACCTCAAAAGAAATGGAGTTAACAACTGCAAACCAAGGCAGCGGACAGAATGGACTGGAGAAGCGTCGTTGGAGCGGTCGAGGTTGGAATCAGGCTGTAGCCCCAATATGATGATGATGATGATCCAATTACAATTTACATATCATGTTACGAATTGCTTAAGTTTCTAATTTCACGTTTAATTTTGTCAAATTCTCCAATTCAAAGCCTCACGTCTTACGTAACAAACGCTCGCAGCACACCGCCTAAGAACCACCTATTGCGGCTGAGAAGGTGGTAGAGTGTCCAATGAGGTGCGACACTGTTCATGGTCAGTGGACTGCAACAACGCGGTCGCGATCTATTTGAATACATTAGGTTTATGTACTATTTGAGACACCGAGGAAACAGCAAGCGTCACATTAGCTGGTCACCCAGTCGACGTTCAAACCGGGTACCTTTCTGGAATTTAAGTCTAGAAGTTATTGAAATACTAACGGAGGCGAGGAGTCACTGTAACGTTCTGGTTAGTTTTATCCCGAAAAAGTACTTCAGATACCCTTTCGAAAGGAGGCTTGGAGGGTCATATGGCCGGTCTGAACGTGATGAACAGAAAAACAAAACTCCTCCGTGAAATGGATTCTCGGTTGTCCAGTCTGTTAAGTCACGTTATCGCCTGAGCTATAAGAGCCAAATGAAGGCTGACCGCTGTAAGCAGAGATCACGTTTATCGGCGGGTTGCGGTCATTCCGTCCGTGGTTGTTAGAAGGCTGATTCATATCGGTCCGACGGATCTGCAGCGAATAGCTGCCCTGCCTGCAACACAAATACTGTTCATCATTACTATTCATGCTATCCAACATATGGACTTATTCGACAGCTGTAATACTGTCTGCTTCACAATTACATGTGGTCTCTTCCCACAATGGTAACATTGTTATTTCGAGTTTGTATAAAAATTACTTTCATCTGACTGCTGGTCAACAGCTGAATGTTGCATTTCACATTCCCATATTTCAGTTCGATACTGGTTACTCAGGCGAAGCTTTCCAATATGCCAATTTCATACCGTACTTAGAAGGTACATAGGAATCCACTTGTAATCTTGTACTTTTCCCATGAGTGTAACGATGCAGGAGCTGATGGCTCTAAAAAGTAAATGCCTAAACACAACAGGCTGCTACACGTTATACCGTCGGTTCCCGACAAAAGACGACACGTATGTTGTACGTTTGTCATGACCGGCTACACGTATGTTTCAGGTTGGTGACGGACTGTATGTACGATGCAGGCAGCTGATGATAATCTTCATCATCCACGCTGCAGATTACTTACGGTCAGTGCCTCTCACTGTTAAAGGTAACAGCAGATATATTTGTGTCAAACACGAAAAATATAATTAAAATAAGTTTCTGGTTTAATTAATTAGTTGATATTTGTGCTGAAGAAAGTTTTGACTAATTATGAATTAGTTATGTTGCGAAATTTTCCAACTAAACATCCAGAATATATAATGGGTATCACATCAGGCGTTAAGCACAGAATGATCTCGCTGTTAATTTACAAGAAATTTTAAGTATTCATAAATACATGTACATGGTTAACTTTCAGTCGTGGGACAGAACGAAGTAATATCCACGCACACCCACGCCCATGCCCATGCCCAACCCCACGCCCGCGGAGCAAGCGCCAGCTCACGCATATACGATATTCGAGTCTGCGTGTGTGTACATAATATAAACTTTGCATGTGTAAGCAAGACATTGTAATCATATGAAAAGGGTGAATTAATAACGATTTCTTCCACAATCGTAAATGTCAATGACACAGGGCGCATGAGTTTGACTATGCCCGGGGAGTTATGTTAAAGTATGCCGTCAGGAACCCAGACTACATTGCGCCGAATGACAAGACTGGTGGAAGAAGACATGGCCTCATCGATATGACATCCCGAAAACTTCCTCGAGGAAATGAAGAACACCTCACAAGACTTTACTGGAAATAGGCATTAACCCGGCCGCGACTAGAATCAGGCGTGTCTCGAATAGAGGTCCATAGTTTTACCGTTACACCACCCTGTTGGGTGAAATTCTGAGGGAAAAACAACACATAATGCATATTATTATAAATCAGCACCACTGCTTCATTCCGGTACGTCAGTTCTTTGGCTGTTTTTTTAACCAATCGGTTGGTTCGGTGGTTAGCTGGACAATGAGTCAGTCGGCTACACCAAGAAATGTTACCAGCCAGCAAGAGTTGCTGGGTTTCAATTATAAACCCAATCAAATTTCCTCTCCCGAAGTTCTAAAAGAGCAACGAAGTGAAGGATTTCAGTTTAATTATCCCCATTACAATTTTATACTTCTATCTTACAACAGAACAGTGATGAATATTCAGAATTCTAAGCAAGGTAAGTGAAGGAGAAGAGTTATCCAGAAAATGAATAGGGGAGACCTGTCCCTAGGGACCCGTCATATTTTAATCGCATTGTGCACATGTGCTGTTTCTTCCTGGTCCCCTCTATAATCTCTTCGCCGTGAGACTGCATTACTGAAGTATTATCTTCCTTTCATTAAAGCTGCGGCCCCCTTAGCGTCACATTCAACTTGTTAAAGAAACAAATCTGTTTCCTTCTGATGGAGGAATCCTATTTAGCCGAGACTGCTACACTCCAAATTATTGATTCAAAACGGATAGCAAAGCCCTTCGGTTCCACCCGATATTCTGCATTCTATACAACTACATTTATCAGTTTTATGTTCTTCGCAAAACATGAAAACAACGACAGCATTTAGGGGGACTCTGTCCGTTCATCTGTATGTCCACGTGTTTCAAACCCGAAACGAACAACGGATGTCTGTGAAATCTAGTAATATTTAGGCGCGTTGGCAAAGTTGCGAAAAGCGACTATTAGTTTCGTCATGTGTGTCTGTCCGTCTGTCCATCCCTACGCCCGCATGGAACAACTCGGCACCCACTGGATACATTTACTGAAATTTATTATAAATATTTTTCGAAATCAAGTTGAGAAAGGACAAACTTCATTAAAATATGATATGTATATCGGTCTTCATGTAAAGTACCTGTTATGGGCACCTTACATGAAGACCAATATACATTTTTGACCATATCTCGCTCAGTTCTTCCTAAAATGAGAAATGTTTCAGACAAAAGTTGTAGAGAAAATCATTTCAGGTTCGGTAATTTTTTTTCGAAAATCGTGCCGATTATGAGATAATGTGGAAAAATATTGTAAAGCCGGACAGGCCACAGATGACAATATGGCGCAGGAGCATTGCATGATGGGTAACTAAGGCTACAAACGCACTCTCAGAATTTGTAATATTGTCTGGTTTTCCACTGACACAGTGGTTGAACGAACGCGCCTCAATATTACGTTATACGTACATTGCCTGTCTTGTTAATACATTAAACCCCTATCACGTACTTCACTCGAAGCGCAATTCATATTTCGTAGATTCTGAAGATTGAAGTCTTTTTCGATATTACGTCAAGTATACCGGCACATTGCGACATTTTGAACGATCGCAATACCTTCATCTCCATAGTCAGGCAGTCCAAATAGAAGAGGAAGTATTTTACCAAACGGCAAAGCCTAACATCACAGAAGACTTGAAGTCTAGAGAAATTAAAAACCCACATCTGTGTATGCTACGGGCTTACATTTCAATAAACAGCACAAATTATTTTGACAAATTAAGCAAAAATAATTTGGCGCATAAAACAAAGATGAGAATTTATATTTTTTAACTCCGAAATCCCCTCACATTTTTAGCTTTTCCTCGCACATTAAGTCATCCGAAATACAGGTCGTGGCAGAGTAAAAATACAGGTGTTTCTACTTGCGTCTAATTTATTCATCCTTGCATTTGGAAGATATCAGGTACAAATTACGTTACAAAAACAAAATCACAGTAAGTAGTGATCCGAAGAATTTCTAACGACAACAGCCATACCAGCAAAGAAAAGACTCATGCATCAAGGAAACTTTCAAGTACAAATGTCACGGCTGTGAATGAAAGGCACACCTGTTCTGTTTCCTTGCCGTATGCAGAACAATCAGTAAACTACGCACCAACTTCTCTGCAATTTGAACACTTAATCCAGGCTTCCCCCTGTTTTAATCCGGAAAATATTTCACTACGTCACATGCATGCTTGTTTTTTAAATTCCTTACGTCCATATTTGACGTAAATGTAAGTTTTTCCCAACACACGCCAAGAATGTATGGCTTAACTCATCTTAACCTCGGCAGCAGATGAAGGTACGCGGTCATCCTCAAGCTCCGACCGCTTTACCACCGGGAAAGAACCCAGGCAATCATTGAAGAGGAGGGTGTGTGGGTCTCAGAGCCAGTCTGGACGTTTTGGAGAAAAGAGTGGATTTCTTTAACTTCTAGTGTCAGTTCAGTCACATTTATATTTATAATTAAACAAGCGGCAATAGTAGCGGCGGCGGCGGTGGTGGTGGTCGTGGCGGTGCTAGTAGTAGTATTGGTGGTAGTAGTAGTAGTAGTAGTGGTAGTAATAGTAGTGATGGTGGTGGTGGTGGTGGTGCTAGTAGTAGTAGTAGTAGTATCAGTAATAGTAGTAGTAGTAGTAGTAGTAGTAGTAGTAGTAGCCGAACCAAACGTTCGACAGAATCTCTCATGTCTGACATCTCACAAAACTTGGTTCCTTCTTAAGTTCGTGGCACCAATCAGAATTGGTCAGATTCTTGTGCGAATCAAGATGACTCCGGCAAAACAAAATCCCGAGTCGAGTCGAAGTTACCTAAAGTTTCACCGCGTAGTTACCTTTGAATTGCATACTTCGGTTCGTGCCCGTTGTAACAATTACTCCAAATTTACAACATTTAATGCACATTAGATGCGAAAGCGATAACAGACGAATACTTATTCACACAGAAATCACAATGAAGTAACAAACAACAGCTGGTGAAGGCAACTAAATTACTGTCAACATTTTGACGCAGGTAGCCTGGCAGAAAGTATAAACTGAACTTGTGTAAAATGATCAAACTAAACTTAGCACAAGTGAAAGTTTAAAACGCAACCACTGCGCCAGGGAAGCTGTTTATTTAAATAAACCATCAAACGTTTAACGAGAGCACCCCACACCCCAAACAGCCATAGCTAGCACGAAACAGTTCAACCGCGGCAAAAAACATGAAGAAAGTTTACATGTTCAAATACACTCCGTATCTCAACCCGTCACACAGTACACACACACCACAGGGTAAGTCCAGATCCTATGTTACATTGCTATTTTATCATGAAGCTGGTAATTTTGGCATCATATTGCACAAATTTAATACCCCCCCCCCCTTTTTACATTACGGTTGAAAAATTACGCTGCCAAACACCGACCTAGCACACGATAAATGTCTGTGAACCATATCGAGTAATTTCAGTCAAGCACAGCTCTGTACTACCTGATGATGGATCTCATGGGATCCGAAACATGTTGGAGTGACTTTTAATTTTATGCGTTTTAAACTTTTATACAACGTAGATTTTAACTCCTAAGTTTTGTATATTTGAGTGCATTAGTCGGCTAATAAAAGCGATTCTGCCTTCATAATCAGGGAATTTTTCTAGTTGACTACAAGACTGTCACATCCCAGGAGAAAAAATTTTACGTCATCACTCTCTGTATTTTGAGAGTAGTGATTCCGTTTCGAATATGTCTGTTTTTATTTATGTTCTGCATGTATTTCTGTGGGCCAAAGGCGTGTTGTTATCTTTGTACGTACAACTGCATGAGATCATGAAACATATAAAAGTAAACATGCAAATTCATGATTCGTATGCTAGAGCATTACAACATGTTACTGTAGAACATACTGCCTCCTTTTTAAGGTAGAACATTTAGATTTATTTTTAAAATGTTGTCCGATTTTTTCGTGACTTTATCACACACTTTGCTCGCTAGTACTGAAATGTCAGAAATGTGCCCAAACAGACCCTGAGTTTGGCTCCCACAACTACATACTCGTATGGCAATTTTGATGTTCCATAGCCGTATGGTTGAGGATTAAATGGCGCCTCTTGTTGACCCATTCTGAGTTGGCCTGGAGAAAATTTTAAAACCCCTTGGGGGTTGTGGCTATTACTGTTGGACTCTAATGGACAGTTCTTGTATGCATTTTGTCCTTCTAATGATACTGTTACATTCGTTTAATTTACGTGCATTCGGAAAGTTTTTATAAGTAGAGTAGAGGAGCCGGGATATCGTAGTTGGTGTAGTAACCAAGCTGGACAACTAAGGCATCGTGGTTCGATTTCCAACAAGGGTAAAAGATTTTTCTGTTATCCAAAATATCAAGAAGGGTTGTGGAAACAATACACCGTCCTGATCAATGTGTAACGGCGCAGATTTATCTTTGAGTAAAGCGGTCGAAGCCTGAAGCTGACCACTAACATCCAACTAATACCGAGAATAAAAAATAGCGGAGTCTTACTTCCATTACACCATGGGCTTTCCTGTGACGCAGAGGGACATATTTACTGTTATAATTATGTGACACATCAAAATGCTTTTTGCTAACTGTGTGCATCACTATACACCATGTTTCGTCACGCTTCTCTCTTTTCACTGCTGTTCAACGTATTGCATTTTTTTCTGGATTGAGGAAGTAACCGATATGTCGATAGTAGATGGAGTAGGATTTTAGTATCTTGTGTGGGATTCAAACAAATCCCCTGAATATTTTCAACTTCTCCGTGCTGTGTTAATATTGACAACCATAACTGATAAATCTGTGCCTTCAAGCGATAATATTGATTGATGTTTTCCAATCCGCGCCATTTCATTCAACTAAGTGAGTAATGGTATTTCTGTGTATTATTTTTATGGATAAGTAATTGATTCTGCAACTTTTAAGTCATTACACGAATGTGGTTATGAATATGTATGGTGGTATAATCAGAGCGGTTACAGACGACAGCAGTCTCTTTTGTGAAAAAGGTACGAGCAATTTGGAAGCAGGTGAAATTCCATAAGAACCTACACACAATATTCCGTGAGGTATTGACGTTATTTTAAATGTTTAATTCGGGGGGAGGGTTTTTTTTGGGGGGTGGTCATCTACTTATTTATCACCAAACCTGGATTGCAGATCTTAAAGTCGAATGTATTTCATGTAAAGCTTTCCTAATGGCTAGAAAACTGTGTGTTTCTCTTTAATTTCACGGTCCGTCCTGGCGACTTATTGTGGCAGGAAGGCTGTATAAATTAGCGTTAATTCGAACGCATTGTCTTTTCTAAATTCCACGTTTTAATTCACCCTGATCTGCTGTAACTCCAATGATCAGAGACCTAGAGAAGTTAACGTTAGTTCAAATAATCCAGTAATTTCCCTCCTTTTATGGATTCAGTTTTGCATTATAATATTTATAAAATACGATCACTGGAATGTACTTTGACCCAGTTGAATCCTTACTACATTCTCACATCCATATTCCTGGAGAACAATTTTCCTCCTTCAGGAATTAATATATAATATATGTCAAATTTTCTTTTATCGTTTTCTAATAAAAAGTTAATTATTATTTTCCTTGTGAAGTCGTGAGGCGTCCTTAATCAAATCTTTATGTTTTCAAAACAGAAACCCCTCCCTTCCTTTGTCCCAAAAGTAAGGAAAAGAATCTAAATTACAGTATTAGTATTGATACAGTCTTCTTTTCTTTACCTTGTCCATCATCTTATAAAATATTTTTCAGACACAAAAATGCTACGTTTCGATAAACTGGCTCTGCTCCCGTCTTCACGCAAGATGCACCTAGCCTAACGATATTAGTGACTTTGCGAGTTGTTATTATTGCAGGTAACATCGCTGGACAGTAATTCCGTAGGAACATAATACAAATTTTGAAGCATGTAATTTATATAGATTATTTTATGTGGTAGTATGGATAATAAAAAAAGTAGTGCGATGACTTCTGTGATGGAATTAGGAGCGTATGTATTGTGTAATTATTGGTTTCGCACAACGATATAATTAATGACAAGTTCACAACTGCTAGATTTGCATTTCACTTCAGGGAAGGAAGATGTCCGGTTAGTGGTGCAGTTATCTAGCTAATCAGCATCCAGATTTATCACCCATTATGTTAATAGGACACAGTTCCTGTGATTAATTCCGGTCTGAACTCCGTACTGCGAAGGATTGATTATTCAAATTTGAAGTGGCAGTCTCAGTGGGTAGTGTGAGCTTGTGTCCTCGTGGCAAGGGTTGAATGAAGGAGTAATGCTGCAGAGACGTGCCGACACAGCGACAAAACTGGGGCTGTATTCTGATAGTATTCATTGACAGTTTGTTCAGTTTTATGTTAGTAATTGTCTGCGGAAAGAGAAAGTAATTAAAGCCACAGATGGTTTGATAGTACGAGAATATCACAGTGGAAGCAGATGTTTGTGGCCTCTTAATACGGTATTTATTGAGAGCAATTTATACATTATTTGTAAATATTAATACGCTCGTTCGTGCTGCATATTACAAAGACCGTACTGTATCTAACGAAAGTCTTAAAGTTATGCTCATACCTACCGCTTAATGAATTGTTATTGGGTCATGTTACTGTGCTGATGTGCGGCAAATAATTGCTTACAGTGAATTGTAATTCATAAATTTTAAGTATAATATGTTGCCGTGTTTGTTACAGAAAGTTACAGTACATAGAGCCGTACTCCTTGTACTGTACTTCCCATATTTTTGTATACAATAGCAGATTGCTCTGTCAACATTTTCTTGCACGGTTACAGTGTCAGTTATCAGTTGTTGAATCAACAGCCGAATTAGTGGAAGAAATTTATCTTGTTATGTAATTTGATACACTGGTTCTGTACTTGAAGATTGATAATAGTTCCATTGAAAGGGTGGAAGAGTTCAAATATTTGGGAACAAATTTAACAAATCAAAGTTCTGTTGAGAAAGAAATTAAGAGCAGATTGAAGTCAGGGAATGCTTCCTATCATTCGGTGCAGAATCTTTTGTCTTCAAGTTTGCA
>Ga0099364_10015374_pt1 | contig 10090 bp, 7 predicted proteins | sample TergutTh196P3_FD_73070 | JGI IMG/M metagenome (GOLD analysis project Ga0099364, IMG submission 73070) | Microcerotermes parvus P3 segment gut microbial communities from Pointe-Noire, Republic of the Congo - Th196 P3 | ecosystem: Host-associated > Arthropoda: Insects > Digestive system > Gut ...
TTTTCGTTCTCTGTCCGTTTCCAACTGCACTGTCGCCCGAAATTGCTGCTAACGTCCCAGCGGCTTGGCGTAGTGGCGGCTTCCACTGCTGTTCCTGCGGGGTACTCCCTTGCAAATTTGCACTGCCCTGTCTGCGGGGCTACTGCCGCCATTACGCCAAACCGCCAGTTAGTGGCAGGCTTTTTTTGTTTCATCTGTTTCGTTTTTATCTGCGAAAAAATCTTTATCAGTTGTTTTTAATTTATCAAGTTTATCACTTATTGTTGTCAAACTTTCCATTAACGGGCACATCTGTTCTTGATTGATTGTTATTTTTTCAGATTTTCGAGGAATAAAACTAAACACGGTATTTATAACAAGAGCAATTATTGCAACTATTAAGGCACTTCTTGTAATGTTCATTTCTTTTCGGTGTCGCAATTCTTCTCGTGAAATGTAGTTGTTTTTGCAAAATTCACGAAATTCTTCTGTTACAAAAATCTCTTTCTCTACATACTCTATCAACAAGTCAGATACAACATCATCTTTTATCTCACTCTCCACGTAAGGAGTATTTGCAAATCCTTGTCCAAATTGCATCTGATTTTGAGATACGGTTGCTCTATTAAAAAGCATAATGTAATTCTCTTTTTCCAATAACTTAATGAGGTTTACGGCGGTTAATATATCCGTTGTAACCTCATTATTTCGCAAAGGTAAATTATCTGATTCTTCTGCTGTTGGCTGTTGGTTTCGTACGGAAAACAACAATTTCACTCTTTTAGGATTTTTTGTTATTGATATTCTCACACCACCAAGTCTATGGTCAATGATATTTCCTAAAAAATTATTGGCTCCGTCCCCAGCAAGAATTCGCTTGCAAAAATCTTTTTCTGTGTCATTTAAAAGTCTCATAACGATTAATTTATGTTTATTACTAATTTTATTATTTCATTGTACGCATCACATTGTCAAGTTGTGTCAAGTCAAAATTCGCCGATTGTATCCGCACTGAACTGTCCGGCTTGCCACTAACGTCCGAGCGGCTTGGCGCAGCGGCGGCTTACACTACCGTTCATGCGGGCGACAAACGTTCAATTCCGCACTGCCTTTTCCGCGGGGTTAATGCCGCCGTTGCGCCAAACCGCCAGTTATCTGCTGGCATTTTTTCTGTCTGTGTCGGTAAAGTCCACTTCTCGCCTCTATATTCTATTTTTGTAAACTGTCCAATACGTTTAACAATTCTGGATAAAATTCCGAAAACGTAATCTGATTTTTATCTCTTTGCCTTTCAAAATCTTTAAGTTTTTCAATAAGCGGTTCGATATAAATATAATGTCTTTCTAATTCGCCACGCAACATTTCATTCGCTTGTTGAGAGCCTATATTCAATTCTACCAGTCTTACATGAACGGCTCTTATTATGTGCTCATTCACAACGGTTTCCCAATCAGAGTAGGCTTGCCTTGCCATCTGTTCCTTTATTGGTTCCAACAGCTTGCTTAAAGAAGCAACTTTGTCCGAATGTTTTTTGGATAAAGGATTTACAAAAGAATGTCCAAACTCATGCCAAACATAATAAAGTATATTGTCGCCGCTTAAATATGAAATATCATCTTTTAGTTTGTTTGTTGATAAACAGCCATAAATATTTATCAATCCGTCTGTATCGGTAATTCTGTGACCATACCCTCCTCTGAATGCAGGTGCTATTATAATGTTGTAACTATCTTTGGTTTCATTGTAATAATCTTCCATTGTTTTTATCAAATCTCTTTCATCCATATTTGCAATTGTCATATCCAATATTTGATTGTAAAACGGTATTTTTTTGTTCCAAAAATCATTAAAATTAGATATTTCAGCAAATTGTTTGATTAATTTCCTGTATTGTTCTAACTCGGCACTGTAGTCGTTTAGTTCTCGACTCAACAAATAATCCGAAAATGTTATTTGCGTCTCTAATTCGGGAAGTTGCGACAAGTGTAACATAAAACCTACAGGAGCATCGTAAGCAAAACCGAGTTGTAGCCCAAGATTTGTCATTGCAACAGCATCGTGTGCAGAAAATGACTTAAAATAGGTTAAGACATCCTTGCTATACGGTAAATCTCTATTGACCAAAGGATAATTCGACAGTAACTGAATTGTCGATAACAGTTCCATTCGAGGGTCAATCGAAATTTTCAATCTTCCTACGGAACGTTCAACGGGTTGCATTGCCTTTACCAAACCTTGATTTAGGCACAAAATGAGCATTAAACTCGCTAATTTAGATAACAATTTCATTTTGATATTTTTATATTGATAATCATTTCATTCTTATTCAATACGTCCAGAAGTTACTTGTTTCCCCCTACTATTATATACAAACCAATTGCCACTGCGGGATTGTACATTGTAAAAATCATCAGAAGTTTTAACTGCACGACCAGAAGTTATTTTTCGCCCCTTGTTATTATACACAAACCAATTACCGCTGTTGGATTGTACATTATACCAATTACCTATTTGTTCTGCCCGCCCAGTAGTTATTTTCTTTCCACTGCTACTATAAACAGACATGTTTCCGCCACGGGATTGTACATTATACCAATCACCTACTTGTTCTGCTCGTCCAGAAGTTACTTGTTTCCCTTTGCTATTATACACAAACCAATTTCCGCTACGGGATTGCACATTGGTCAATTGTGCATTTGTACTAATTCCAAAGCCAATTATGGCTGCCAAAATCAAAAATACTCGTTTCATTTTAAGTCCCTAATCCGTGTCGGGCGCAACTTTTAAAAATTATTAATACTTGTTTTACTTTATTATGAATAACGTTTCAACTTCAAATTTATTGCATACACTTTCACTTTTCACGGCTTTGTCCACCGCGCTCTTGTCCGCTTGCACACGTCGTTGTCCACTGCGCTGTCGTCCGCTTGCAGATAACGTCCGAGCGGCTTGGCGCAGCGGCGGCTTACACTACCATTTCTGCGGGCTACTGCCTTTCATTTTCGCACTGCCTTTTCTGCGGAGTTACTGCCGCCATTGCGCCAAACCGCCAGTTGGCTGTCAGTGCATTTGTCGAGTTTTTTCATGCCTTAAACTATCTTCAACTTTCCTTCTCGCATGAGGTTCCAATAGTTACGCTTTTCCAAAAGGGTCATTCCTTCTGTGGCTTTTGCCATCTTTTCTTTCACAGAGCGAAAAAAGGCAACCGTATCAAAGTCATTTTCTGTTCTAACTCCTGTTATCATATTTTTAAAATTCTAATGGTGAACGTATATCAATTAATGGGTATCCAAAACGCAGGTTGATTGCGTTAAACAATTTGATTTTATTGTAATTTACAATGTGTTTGAAGTTCCAACTAATCAAGCAGTCAATCCTGTACACCGAAGCAAATGCGATGTGATATGCATCGTTTTCACTGGTTCTACTCAACGCTTTTTCACTGATATAAAGCTGCGATAACGTTTCTACCTCGTCGGTAACGGTTATATGGTGAAAACAATCGCTAGGAATTAGGTCTTTTACCTCTTTCACTCGTTGCGGTGCATTCATTAATTCGGCATCATTGATTTCCGAAAAATAAACATCAAACTCTCTTTCAGCGATACGTCCAAAAAGTTGCCGTGTCGCTTCTTGAAGAGGAGCATCGTAATAGCCGCCTATTACCGATGTATCTATGTAAATTCGTTGTTTCATATCTATCTTATTTAAATTTTGCGGCAAATGTAAGCAAAAAAATTATAACAACGTCAAAAAAAATGATTTAGACGTTGTCAATGAATAAATCTTTCAAAAATTCTTTTTCCTGCACTCCACGTTCTACACTCCACGTCCCTGAACCTTTAGCTCGGCGAAGCCAACCTTTAGCTCGACGAAGTCAATCAAGTTCAGGATCACGCCATAGCCATCAAGTAAAAAACGTAAGTCGCTTTGAAAGAGCAAAATCATCAAGACAGGGCAACGCCCTGTTGGAGAAACTACTAATGTCATGTCATTGATGAATAGACAGTGTACCCCGACGTACCCCAAACAGATGTCCCCCTTCGGTCGACATGACAGCAGCACGTAGCAGGGAGGGGGAAATTTACGGCAAAGCCGCCGCAAATTTTCCCCCTTTTTATAGGTGAGCGACGAGTTATTCCGACCGCAGTGAGAACCCCAACGGGCTCGGCGCAGCCAAATCTGTTTAGAGCGCGACAAATATGATATCATTTCATCAACGACATGACACTATTGACGAAACACTACCCGTAAACTATTACCGCCTGAATGAATAACATACACGCCCTGCACCGTCAGCGGTATGTCCATTTCCGCGCCCGTTGCGATGCCGCGATACGCTAACGCGCCGGCGGAGGTGTATATGCTCAGCGTTTCGCCGGGGGCGACGCCGCTCACGTGCAACGCTCCGTTGCGCATATATGCCTTCAGCGGGTTGGCGGACTGTATCTCGTTCACGCCGGTAACTGATTCCGCCGTCCATTTGGCGTACAGCGTAATGTTGCCGGTTACAACTTCGCTAGCGAAATTCCACGACGTGACGCTATTCGCTTCTTTGAACCAGCCGCCAAAGATATATCCTTCCCTTTGAGGGTCTATGGGTTGTATTACCTTGCCGCCCTGCGCTACGGTCTGCGAAGAAACGGCGCTGCCGCCCTGTGAGTTGAAAGTAACGGTATAAACGGGTATGCTGTTGTCAATCCATTTGGCATACAGCGTAATATCGCTCGTTACAACGTCGACGGCGAAGTCCCATAAGTTGGTGCAGGCGGCTTCTTTGTACCAGCCGCCAAAAGTATATCCATCTTTTTTAGGGTCGACGGGTTGCGTTACCTTGCCATCCTCTGCCACGGTTTGCGGGGGAACGGCGCTGCCGCCCTGCGTGTCGAAGGATACGGTATAAAAAGTACCTAAATTTCCTTCCCCGATATATGTTAAAGCAGAAACGCCAATATTAAAAATACTGCTTCCGGTGATGCTTGGCATTGCGGTTGATAGTACATCATCGCTGTATGACACAATTATATCGCATGTATGACGTCTGTAACTCATGGTTACATGAGAAGGTTGTCCATACGGGTTAAAATGCGTTGTGAACATAATATAGCCCGGAGAGTAACTTACCCTCCAGAAAAGGGTAAATTCGTAGATACTGTTTGCTTCAACGCTGAATACTCCGTTGTATGTGTATCGTCCGTCTTCAAAATCAAAATGCAGCGTAAGATCGCCCGAAAAATTACCTGTTGTCAACACATAATCTATTTCATATCTGTCGATAACCGGAACCGTTTCATTTCTATTAATTACAGGGTTAAAATATTCTACTGTTGTAGCGCCTGTTATAATTTCAACGGCGTTGACAAAATCAAGTAGAATGTCGTATGTTGTGCGGGTTACAATAACCGTGTAAACAAGGCTTTGTTCCAATGTGGAAACCGTTATTTCAAATCTATTTTCCCCTGTGTTGAGTTCCTTTCTTCCGTCGCCCGAAACTGTTGCATCCTCGACGGCAGGCGTGGCTGTCAATACGATGCTTGCAATGCTTTGGGGAACGATTACCCTGTAGGCATACCTGTTTGATTCGAACTCCGGCGATAATCGTCCCACGCTGACAGTCAGGTTTTCAAGATAACTAAAGTTGCCTGTATGTATCAATCCATCGTCTACAATATCGAAATCTTTCCATATATCGTGCGCTTTATAAGCGTCTTTCGTTCCAACGGGAACATGCAGCACAACAGATGCTTTATTAATACCGTCAAAACAGTAATCGTTAACCGTTACCTCAGACGGATCGCCCCATGAAACCGACATTTCCCTCAATCTTTCATTGTATGCGAATGCGTTGCCTACTATCTCCGTAACACTGGACGGTATAACAATATCTGTGATGTATCCTTTTGCGAAAGCCCCATCTCCAATATATTTTACGCCATCGGGAATAACAACAACAGATATGTGAGATCCGGCAAAAGCGAATTCGCCAATTTCCTCTACCGTATTACCAATCAATAATTCAGACAGGTTAGGGTAATCAAAAGCAAAAGCATTCGCCCCTATCGAAGTTACGCCGTCTGCAATCACTACCTTCTGAATCTGTTCTTTGTAGGAATTCCAAGGAGGAATAGAAAGTATCAAGCCATCAGCGCCTGCTTCGGCAATGGTCAACGTACCGTCTTCGCATAATGCCCATACTAACGTTCCATATTCGCCGCTTGCTACGGGCGCGTCGCAGATTAATGTTGTCCATACTTTTTTCGTTTTTGAATTGTTTTCCGACGTTTCATCACCGGCTGCAATTACGGTAATTTTTATCTCATGCTCGCCTCCAGCCGAAAGGTCTAATGTGGCGGTAAACGTATATTCGTCTTCGTCCATGCTTGGTATCGAACCCGCGAAGGTTTCGGTAGCCGCCTCTATGCCGTTGAGTTCCAATTTCAGTTCAAATCCTGAAATTGGATTTGCGCCGAGGTTTTCTATCAAAACGGTTACCTCTTCGCTTGCCGTCAGGTTGAAACCCGAAGAAGGCGATATGACGGATGCAAGAGAGGCGTCAACCAACTGTAGCGTCATCGGCGCTATATTGGCAAATTCCTTCCATACATCGGCGTCGCGATAAACTGACATCGAATAACCATTCGGCACATACAGCGTACACGCGTCTTTATCGACATCGTCAAACAAATCGGAATGAACCGTCATGGGTAAAACGGCATGATTGGTAATTGCAGTTAAGCCTGTGCATCCTGAAAAGGCATAAGCGCCGATAGAGGTCAACGTTTCCGGCAAAACGATTTCTTCCAGCACGTTGAAACCTCTGAAAGCATTGTCGGCAATAGTCGTACAGGGCGAACTTATGGTTAATTTTTTCAGAGATGCAGAATACTGAACACCGGCGCTTGGCGTTGAAATCGTAAAATTATCAACTGCTATCGGTGGTTGCGTACCCGCGCTGGCGTCATTCTGCCACGTGAAAAAGACCCGTCTGACGCCAGTCATGGCAGGCAAACTTATCTTTTGCCGGTTCCACGAATCGCCACCCATAGACAATCTGACAAGAGCCGTTCCGCTTGGAAATGCTCCAGCCGGCGGCAAAGAACTGGTTGCCACCACATACACCCGCAATTCATCATAATTGCGCTCGCCCTGTCCTTTCCAGTCGAAGGTTATAATTGCAGGATTCCCAGCAGTTGAAACGATGTCGAAATCGCGGTAAAAGTGTACCACGCTGCTCGATGTGATGGTGTAACTGTTGTCGGCAGCATTGTCGGAAATATACATCGAACGCGAGCCGCCATTGGCGGTTGCCTCGCCTGCATACCATTTGTTGGTTTGGCTACCGTTGATGATAGTCCATCCGGGCAATGTTGCGCCGTTGCCGTTTTCAAAATCTTCCGAAAAGAAAGGCGCCGGTTCATCAAACAAATAACCCAGCAGGGCTTCGTTTCCCGTTGCCGCCGCCGATTTCCCCACAAATGGCAACGTCAGTTCCTCAAGGTTTACGCAGTCGTACACAATGCCCTTCCCTACGTGAGTTACATTATCGGGAATCAACAAGGATTCAAGGTTTTCGCAACCGGCAAAAGCATAATCACCAATTGCGGTCACATCGCCGCCTATATTTACTTGCATAATTTGCAGGCGAACATCATACCAGGGCGCAGGCGACGACGAAGAATAATCTTCCATCGCGCCCGTTCCGCTGATGGTCAATGTTCCGTCAATCAGCGAGGCGGATACATCTGTGCCGCAGTTCCATGTTTGCTGGGCATTAAGCGTTGCGGCACAAAGAAATGTCAGAACCGTGATTTTCGTAAGATTAACAAGATAACCAGGATTTAGACATCGCGATAATTTTAAAATTGAAAAAATAGATACTTTGTTCATATTGATACTATTATTAGATTAAAATGTTCATTTCAATTACAAAAACTGTTAAAAAAAAGCGTTGCAAAGATAATAAAAATTGATAAAAAAATGAAATTCAAAATAAAAAAAATGAAAAAAAAATCACTTCGAATCCCCAAAAAATTGCAAATCCAAAAAATAATCATTAATTTTGCGGCGTTTAAAATATGTCTAATGACAGAAGAAACACAAAATGCAGTTAACCCGCCCAAAAAATTCAAAAAGCAAGATTTGAGCGTATATATCAACTTGCTTACAGACTTTGGCTTTAAGCGCGTGTTCGGGATTAAAGAGGTGATGCTCGACTTTCTGAATGTGGTTTTGGAAATTCCGGAAGGCATTGCCGACTTGACCTATAGCAATGTCGAAATTTTGGGACTTACCAAAGAGGACAGAAAAGCGATATACGACCTGATTTGCATCACAGGAAACGACGAGCGGATTATCGTTGAAATACAAAACATTGAGCAGGAGTTTTACAGGGATAGAATGTTGATATACGTTTCGCAACTTATTCAAGACCAAAATGTTGTTGGCAAAGTTGGCGACAAAAACTGGAACTATAAGTTGGCTCCGGTATATTCGATTAACATTCTGAACTTTCTTTTGGGTAAGAAAAAAAGCCCCAAAAAATACTTGTCGCACTGGATAATAAAGGAAAGAGACACAAACGAGTTACTCAACGAAAAACTGACCTTTGTTTGTATAGAGTTGCCGCTTTTCGGCAAAAACCTACGAGGCGTAAAAACCGCGCTTGAGCAATGGATATTTTTAATCAAGCGCCTGCACGAACTGAAAAACATACCGAAAAAATATAAAACCGAAATATTCGGAAAAATTTTTGAAATGGCAAAGATTGCCAAAATGGACAAAAAAGAAGTAAACTCATATCTTAACAGTCTAAACGAAATGAATATGATACAGTACGAAATCAACAGAAGGGACACGACGATTACAACGCTACGAAGCGATAATACAACGCTACGAAGCACCATTACGCAGCAAGGCAATACCATTGCCGCCCAAGCCAAAGAAATTGAAGAATTAAAACGCCTTGCCGGACTTAATAATTGATGCACACGCAACAGGTTACACAGAGAAACGCGGAGAAGACACAGAGTTGCACAGATAATTTTGAAATTTCATTCCTTCGCCACTTTCTCCGTCCTCGCTTGTCCATCCTTTTCCAGCATTAAGAAATACACGCCATTCGGTAGATTTTCCAAACGAATATTTTCGTCGGAATTTGTTATCATTTGAGCGTGGACTATTGCTCCTGCGCTGTTTATAACCCTCAACATGCAACCTTCTGCGCCTTCTATACGCACCGCATCTGTAAACGGATTAGGATAGATTTTCAGGTCGGATATAAAATGTTCTTCTGATGAGGTAGGAGATTGAACGGTTACCGTTGTCGCGTCGAATTGCGTATCGTCGAAATCGGAAGTGGCGGTTACGGTTAATGTTTGGGCGGTTTCGGTTTCCGCAACGGTGAGCAGACCAGTAGCGTTGATGCTTGTGGCAGTGAGCGCGTTGCCGGTAACGCTCCATGTTACAGCCTGCGAAGCGTCGCCGGTAACAACTACCTCGACAGTGAACTGCTGCGTTTCGCCTTTCATTACAGATGGCGCAGAAGGTGATACTGTTACGGAAACAACAGCGTCGTGTACAATGATTTCCGTCCATTTGGCATACAAGGTGATATTTTCTGTTACAGTGTCGTCTTCAAAGTTCCATTCATTGATACAGTTTTCTTCTTTGAACCAGCCGTCGAAAGTGTGACCTGCGAGAGTTGGGGCGTCGGGAGGCGTAACTGCGCCGCCCTGCACTATGGTTTGCGTTTCAATGGCGCTGCCGCCCTGCGAATCGAAGGTTACAGCGTATGTGGGCAGGCTGTTGTCTATCCATTTGGCATAGAGCGTTATATCGTTATACACCACGTCGATATTAAAAATCCATACGTTTTCATATTCTTCGTCGATAAACCAGCCGTCGAAAGCGTAACCATCGCGTGTTGGAATGGCAGGTTGGGTAATCTTTTCGCCGTAAAAAACTTCTGTCGGGTCGATAGCGCTGCCGCCCTGCGTGTCGAAAGTAACCGTGTAAAAAGTCAGTCTGTCGTCGAATGTGTATGCTCCCAAATCAATTATTCCATCCCGCACTCTCGGATTACCGGCAAGGTCGACGCTATTGATAACCAAAT
>Ga0099364_10015375_pt1 | contig 10090 bp, 5 predicted proteins | sample TergutTh196P3_FD_73070 | JGI IMG/M metagenome (GOLD analysis project Ga0099364, IMG submission 73070) | Microcerotermes parvus P3 segment gut microbial communities from Pointe-Noire, Republic of the Congo - Th196 P3 | ecosystem: Host-associated > Arthropoda: Insects > Digestive system > Gut ...
CGGCATCTCTCTATTTCGAAGGTCGTGCAATATCGGATATAGACACTTCCAGCGCAGTGAGTAGTTTTTGGGAAGAAGACTTTGGTATTATTTCGCTGGACAATTGTTTTGGATGTCGAAATTTTGATCGTGATACGGCATGGCTCGTGAGCCAAGCCAGTCAAACAATGCTCAACACCTATACACAAAATCTTTCTCAAATGCTTCAACTTCCCATTGCCACAGGGATATTTTTACTCAATCTATTCGATAGACATATGATCAGGCACGACGGCACCCGATGGATCGACGAAGGATTGCGGCTTGTGCCGGGTACTATTTCTACACAATCGAATCAATTCGCAAATAGGACGACGGATGAGTTGCTTGATGAGCCGGGACAAGCACGTCTCAATGCCGTCGCTCTTTCCAGAGGAGCCAACATGGAACCGTCGTGGACGACTATTCCAGACAGAGCCTCCATTGTCAACCAAAAAGATGCCAGGCGAGTCATGTACAGCACGATAACGCAAAAATGGTCAGAAGTAGAAAACATTGATGCGATTCGCCGTGTTCATGATCGAACACATTATGCTGACCTCAAAGATTCTTTGGGAAACTTTATCACTTTAGAGCAAGTCCGATTCACGGTACAGTCTATCATGAACACCGAAACACCCTTTGAGGACAATGCGGTAGCGATGCCGGAATTACAGTTTTTTAGCGAACCTACAGAAACAATCAACTCCGGCACAATAGCAACAATATCGTACTTGAAAGCCGAAGATACAAACGAAATGTTGCACAACATTTTGGGCAGGCATGTCTCTTTGCCGCATCGACAACTTTGGTATGACAACTGGAATACGTGGACTCGCTTTCGCTTTTATATTGGCACCATCGAAAACATCCATTCTTCGGACAGGCAACTGTATCTTGCGATTCATAACACGAGCGGGCAGGTCGTCAGAGGCAATGCTGGAATTGATAGCACTTCCAATCCTTATCTGGAAATATCACTTTCAGGCAACCACACAACATCACCCGTCTATTTTGAACTCTACATCAATTCGGCAAGTAATGAAAAAATCATTTTATCGAGCGGATATACGGGAGGAGAATCATGATCATATCACCAAGAGCAACAGGAGTCCTCGATGTCTTGCGTAAAGATGGCAATCATTTCGCACCCATCGCCGAAGTGTTTTTGTATGTTCCAGGCAATATAGGAACTCCAAAACGCTCCAAGATACTGTATTGGAAACGTACAAAGCCATCACCCGGATTTCAGATGCCAGTGCATGAACCGTTATCACGATTTGCCATCGTGCCGGAAATGACGGGCATGACTACCAGAGGTTTTACGGTATCCGGTAACACGCTCAACAATGCGACTCATGCCTGGCAAGCGTTTGACCAGTCTGCACTGACAACAGGCTCATTCGGCAGTTTCAACTCTCCTATCAACGGTTCCAATCAATATGCCTGGTCGATGGTGGCGTTTCCAAAACCTCGCATGGTTCGCTGCTGGTCATTACAATTTGAAAATGTCTGGTCATCGTTTTGGATTGCGATTGAAGGCAGAGACGTTGCATCAACTGAATGGACTCGCCTATTCGAATCATCATCGACCAGTCCGGTCAATCATGGATGTTTTGGAGCCCTTACAAATCCAATGCTTTGTAGTGCAGTACGAATTTTAACAAACCAATCTCCGGCAGTGCGGTCATGCCAGTTTTTCGATTCTGTGCCGCTCATTCCTGTAACGCTTACATCCAACTCATCCTCTTCGCTGGGCATCACATTCGAATCAGAATTTATTAACAATAATTTATACCGGTGTTTTACGGAACAAAGCAATGCTTATACACATGGCACGATTGCGTGGTATTACCATGACGGCACTTGGCGGTCAAATAGAAAACGAGCCAGCACGGGTAATCAAAACCGTTTTATCATAAAATTCAATGAGCAGAAGAGTCTGCACGGATTTGTCATCGGCGGATTGCATTCTTACAATGCAAGTTACTGTTATGCGAATTGCTTGTTGATCGAAGGCCGTCTATTGGACACAGATGCTTGGCAACGTTTACTGGAAATCGACTTTGAACCATCAGCACGGCGGACTCGGTATGTTGATTTTGATGCTTGTCCGGCAGTTTCACAGTTACGAATTACCGTACAGGATGTCACGCGAATGCCTGAGGCAACAAGCAACACATCGCTCTACTTGCCGCCGATGCAGGTGCATGGACGGCAGTAGAATAAGGAATCTCCTTTTTCATCAAACGCCTTACCCCGGCACTCGCACCGCACGATTCGCATTTGCCGATTCACGCTCTACTACGCCAGTAGCATCTACTACTATCGCACGAATAGCCAGCGTGCAACGCAAGCCCGGCGGTAGCAAGCCGGCAATTTCAACCCGGCCGGCAGCGTTCATCGGCTCAAGAGCACTCACAGCAATCCGAATCTTATCGCCTACTATCGAATATCCCGACCGGCCTTCAATCAATGCAAGAAGCGACTCCGTCGTAAAGATCGTCGTTCCCGTATCTCCCGCCACAAAACCAACACTCTCCGCTCCCTGCCGGATGCCGATTTCGTAATGCGTTACTTCGGCTACTGGCGATATGTTGAACCGCAATATGTTGCCGTTCGCAACGTAGCCCGTGCTGCGCACTGCTGCAAACAAACCCGATGCGTTGAGATTGACTGTTGCTGCATTCACATTGCGTGCTGTCGTCCACTCTGTAGCATTAACCTGTTCCGAAATACGGAATTGATAGTGCAATCCCTGCCGGTTTTCTCCATCGGCGGCTTTAGTAGATTGAGAATTTCGATTCAAACCGTCAATGACGTGGCTAGTCGCTGTTGCGATGAACTCAACCGTTTTGAAGTAGCCTCTAAATTCGCCGCGGGCTAGCATATCCGGATTTGCCCGGTCCTGTTTCAGGCCATTCGTTTGCCAAACATCGACCGAATAAGTCTTGCCAACAGTTAGTCCCGTCAGCGTTACGGAGTTTAGCCCGCCGACTATTTTGATTCCCGCTGGTGCTTTGTGAGTAGCACCGGCAGGCCGGCTTGTTTTTGCGGTTACGTTCGTTCCGCTGTCCCGGAGATTATTGCCGTCTTCGCCGACAACCACAATGTTGAATTTATAAGTAGTGCCTGCCTGGAGTCCGCTGAGAATCCAGTCTTGCTTCCCGCTAGTAGCAGTAACGACAAACGTACCGAGTGCCGGATGGGAAGTAGAAGTGATTACGTAGTGCGAAACGTTTTGCACTGCTCTGCTACTGTGCCGGTTGAGTTCGATGACGATGGTATTTCCGCCGTTTTGGCCGGCAACCTGGCTTGCCACTTGACTAGCGGCGACGGCTCTGGCTTGGAATGTGCCAGTAGCAGCGGCTACTGCCGGCTTGTCGAGAGCCGCTGTAACAGTAGTAGTAACGGCAGGGCTGTTTTGAATGCCGTCTACTCCTTGGGCGATGATGGAGACCGTGTATGTTCCGGCACTGCCTGTTATAAAATTGACGGGCACATCAATTGTAGTCCGAAGCGTTCCGTTGGTGTTGCGTAGTGAAACGTTATTCAAGACCATATCGGTCATACCCTCTTTGGAGATCGTAATGGAGTAACCGGCAATGTTGAGCGTGTTTGCCGGCACTGACCAGGCGACGATCATGGTGGTGTTGTTCTTTTGGACTGCGGTGAAGTGATCGGGTACGTTGGCTTTTGTAGCGTCTTGCGAGCCTTCGGGCACGATTGTTGTTTGCAATACCATTCCGGGATAACCGGCATTCGTCATTGTTGCATAGATGCTCCGGTCAGCCAGCCCGGTAAAGGTAAATATGCCGTTTGCTTCGGTATAATGAGCAGGATTGACTTCTGTGCCATTGGCATAATACCATGTATAGATCGTCCTTACTCCATTGATCAAGTGTTCGCTGGAAAGGTCCACTACATTACCAGATCAAGCGTAATCGGCACGGCGGCCTGGTTACTGATATCAAGGCCACTGTCGTCAAAATAAGCAATTAAATCACCGGGCAAGTGAAGTGTGGAAAATGTCAGTCGGTTGTGCGAGAGATTCAGTCTATCCAGATACAGTTCGTCAACCTCGGGGAAATCTACCTTCGTTATTTGGTTGTGTGAGAGATCCAGTCTATCCAAATATAGACTGCTGATTTCCGTCCATTGGTCGCCCGGGTAAACTACCCATCCCGCTATGACAAGGCCGGAGAGGTCCACCTTCGTTATTTGGTTATGCGAGAGATTTAATATGTGCAATTCGGTAAGGCCGGAAACGTCCAATTCGCCGGTTAGCCCGCGATTGCTTGCGTTTATCTCGATAATAAACCCATTTTCGTTCCACATGAAGTCTTCCGGCTGGGCACCTCGGGCGATCAGGTCGTTATAGACGGCCAGGTCCCGGGTATTGTCCAGCGGACTATGATTGGAATGCTTTCAACGGTACCGGAGTAACCTTCTATTCCGGTAGCGGTGACTCGCAAGGCGTAGCCGATGTCGGCACTTTCGACCGTATAGGAAACGCCAGTTGCAGTTTCAATGTTTTGCCAAGTGCCGCTCACAAAGCGTTGCCATTGATAATCGGCATTGCCATCGGCAGGTTCGAGCGTGGCTGTAATCGTATCGCCGGCTTGCGGGAAGGATTGTTGATGGTTATATCCATCAATTCCGTTGCCGCAGAGGTTACCGTAACCGGTTTTGCATCCGATGCCGTGTAAGTAGAAGTACGAAATTGACGGCATCGCCGATAGCAACTGCAACGACATAATACGTGCCTGCTCCGAGTCCATTGACAGCAAACTCCAGTTCCGTGAGATTCTTATCGGCAGGTTCTGTGTGAACGCGAGTCGTCAAGGATGAATCCGAATAGACTCTGATTTCGTAACTCAAGGCATTCGCATTGTTCGTTCCCGGTGTCCACTCTGCTTTGATCGTGTGATGCTTGTCGGCATTGCCCACTCTTTCAAGCACCGGCTTGTCTAGTGCCGTTGCCGGAAACAAGAGCGTTTTCGTCTCAAAAACATCAGATTTTGTCGAAAATCCCGTTGCATTTACGGCAAAGACCCGGTAGTGATAAACGGTATCGGGAGTAATCGTATCGTCCGTGTAGGAAGCGGTCGTAATCTCATCGGCTATTTCATCCCAAACGTCACCGTCAAGCGAACGTTCTATCCGATAGGTTGCCGCCCAATCGGAGGCTGTCCATGATAACGCTACGCTATTGGTTGCCGGTGTACCCGTCAAACCGGTCGGAGCACTGGGTAAGGGTACTATTACAGCACTGGTCAATGTATGCCCAACTTCGCCTGTGTAATTGTCCGTTCCGGTGGCGACGACTCGCAAGTACATTCCGACATCAGCGGTGGTCGGCGTGTAAGAACTAGACATGGCACCGGAAATAAGGTTTGTGGCATTGCTTGCCGTTGTTCCCCAATACCATTGATACGTTGCCATTCCATTGGCGGGTTCAAGCGTGGTGGTGATGGTGTCGCCGACCTGCGGGGAATTCGTGTTGACCGAAATGCCGGTTAATGCGATCTGAACACCATCATACTCATACGCTCCGATGTCAACGGTGCCGTGAATGATTCGCGGATTGCCCGCAAGGTCATACAGTAATGGATTACCCTCGGCATCGACGGCAAGAGCGTTATTACCCGCATTGATGGCAAGCGATCCGGCGGCAAGGCGGTAATCGCCGTTGGTGGGATCGACGAAGAGCGGATCAATCGGGTTATCCGCTGTGCCGACGATGTTGCCGTTTTGACCGTGAACAAGTCCACCTGTGCCGTCTCCTATGAGGTTATTGCTGCCGGTGAGTGTACCGCTAATATCTCCGTAGCCGAAATTTCCAGCAACTATTGAATTGTTGATTGTCGCTGATCCTATAACAGTAATTCCAGCACCAAATTGTTCATTGGCCGAGTTTCCTGAAATTGTGCTGTTCGTGGCGGTGATGGTGGAACCATTCCAGCCGGTAATCCCGGTGCCGCCGTTTCCTGAAATTACGCTGTTCGTTACGGTGATGGTGGAATCAGTCCAGCCGGAAATCCCGCTGCCGGAGTTTTCCGAAATAGTGCTGTCCGTTACGGTGATGGTGGAATTACCCTCGCCGTAAATCCCTTCGCCGGTGTTTCCCGAAATAGTGCTGTCCGTTACGGTGATGGTGGAATTATCCCAGCCGGTAATCCCGGTGCCGCCGTTTCCTGAAATAGTGCAGTCCGTTACGGTGACGGTGATGGTGGAATTATCCCCCAAAATCCCGACGCCGGTGTTTCCCGAAATAGTGCTGCCCGTTACGGTGATGGTGGAATTACCCCCGCCGGAAATCCCGGTGCCGCCGTTTTCCGAAATTGTGCTGTCCGTGACAGTGACGGTGGAATCATTCACGCCGCGAATCCCGCCGCCGGTGTTTTCTGAAATTACGCTGTTCGTGACGGTGATGGTGGAATTATTCCTGCCGGAAATCCCGGTGCCGCCGTTTTCCGAAATAGTGCTGTCCGTTACGGTGATGGTGGAATTCTCCCAGCCGAAAATCCCGCCGACTGAGGAGGATCCTCCTGTAATCGTTAGTCCTTTGAGAACTACATCTCTCCCATCGCCAATAATAATCACCCCTGACTTTTGGTTGGCATCAATGGTAATGTCCACGCCAGTAGCGTCAATAGTAATGTCTTTGTTGATGAAAAGCTCACTACCATTCAATGTAATGGTTTGACCCAGCAACGAATCGTCAAAAGTAATGGTATCACCATCTTGTGCCTCAAGAATCGCCTGACGCAACGATCCCGCTCCACTGTCGTTGGTGTTAGTAACAATACCAGAAATCGGAAGCGTTCTCACTTGCAACACAGAGGATGCATCAGAAATTCCTGCCGTATTCACGGCATAGACACGGAAATAATACGTCGTTCCTGTTGTCAAGCCGCTAATGTTCGCCGAGACCGCGCCGGATGCCGGTTGCCCGGCAGTTTGCGTTGAAAATGTTGCAAAATTTGCGTCAGTGGAGTAGTGAATCTCATAACTCGACGCATTGGCAATGCGATTCCAACTGACAGAAAGTGTTGTACTGTTAACAATCGTCGGAGTTTGGAGTGTTGGGGCGGTCAATGTTTGGACTACGGCGTTTGTCAATATGTATTCAGCCATGCCTCCGTCGTAATCACCCGTACCGGTGGCAACGATACGTAAGTACATTCCGACATCGGCGGTGGTCGGCGTGTAAGAACTGGAGATGGCACCGGAAATCGTTGTAAATGTACCGGTTGGCGATGTACTGCGAGACCACTGATACGTTGCCGTTGCACCGGCGGGCGTGAGCGTAGTAGTGATAGTATCGCCTACTTGTGGCGAGTTGGAGCTGGGAGTGAGAGATTCAATCGGTATAATGGTCGTTACAGAAATCGTAGGTGAGACATCAGAGAAGCCTTTCGGACGGACTTGGAATTGATAAGTTGTGCCGGGAGCAAGCCCGGTCAGGGTATGCGTGGTTCCGAGTATTCCTTCAATCGTCTGCCACCCTCCGCTGCCAGTCCTCCACAAGATTTCATAAAAAGTCGTAACAGCGTTGTCCCCAGCATCCCAGATCAGGGTCATGGAATCGAGTGTTTTGCTGAATGCTCGGATATCGGAAGGGGCTGTCGGTATGGGAGCCGGGTTTCCGTATTCAAACGCACCCATATCGACTATTCCGTTAACGATTCGCGGTTGTCCGTCCAAATCGATTTCTATGAAGCCGTCGGGACCGGCAGCCAGGAGATTATTTCCCGCATTGATGGCTGGGGAGCCAGCGGCAAGACGTAAGTCCCAAGTTTTCCAGAGTTCGGGAGTCCAGACTTCGGGTGCGTATGACGTGAAATTAACAAACAAGGGATCTATTGGCGTGTCAGATGTTCCAATGATATTAGCATTGACATTGTGGACTAGCGAAGATTGGTTGCTTCCATCTCCAATGATGTTGTGACTGCTGTTGCCATTGAACGACAAATGATTATGATAATGTACATCAAAGTCAATGTTTTTGGCAACAATCGAGTTGTTGATGTGTATTAGCACTGTGCCTACAGGCGGGCCCCAGTTACCAGCAAAAAGTCCGCCTCCTACATTTCCTACAACGGTACTATTCGTTAAAACGACTGAATTTCCACTGGGGTGATCGTTAAAACCAAAAACATAAATTGCCCCTCCTTGAAATGACAATGTTGAGTTCCCGGCTATTATACTGCCTATTACAACGACATTTTGACCACCATGTATCGCACTTCCACGCAGGTCTGTTAAGTTGCCAGCAATCGTACTACTTATTACCGTCACGTTCCCGGTACCATAGATTCCTCCCCCAGCTGTACCAGACGAGTTTTCTGCGATTGTACTGTTCTTTACGGTAATGTTGCACGACCTGCTTCCATGTAGCATAATTCCCCCACCTCCGTCAGTTGAGGAATTACGGGATATTACGCTATCGGTTACAGTAAAGTCACCGTCGTAGGTGAGAATTCCTCCTCCCATATGGATACGATCGCTTCCTACGCCAGCACTGTTTCCTGATATTATGCTATTCGTTACCGCGATGTAAGGACTGGAGTTAGGCATAATCCCCCCCCCCACAGCGGAATTCTCTGACACTATGCTGTTTATCAAACGTAAAGTAACATTGGAAGCGGAAGATGACGCGAAAATGCCTCCGCCCCAGCCCGCAGTGTTTTCCGAAATGGTACTATTCGACACGATGAAAATAGTGCCATACGAGCTAGCAATCCCGCCGCCATGATCAAAAGCCTCGTTTCCTACAATTTTGCAATTTGTAACGATTAGTATGCCGTGGCGAGCCCAAATTCCACCACCGCCCATCTCCCATCCTGCTCCCGTTGCAACATTTTCGATAATCGTACAGTTTGTTATCACAAGAATAGAGGTATTGGCCGAAATCCCGCCGCCGCTACCTGTGGTATTTCCTCCCGTGATTGTCAGCCCTGCCAGAGCAACATCAGAATTGGTGATATTGAGCACCCGCGACTGCTGATTCGCATCAATCGTAAGATTTTCCGTTCCCAGGCTAACGATGGTAATGCTTCCCCACTGCGAGGCATTGATATTGATTGCCAATTCCGTCCCGCCGAGCGTGATTTTGTTCTGCGTTGCCGTCGTGCGGAGGACGATGATGTCGTCTTGCGTTGTCGTGCCGGCCTGCGTGATGGCATTGCGAAGTGCTGCTTCGGAAATGTTATCCGCAACGATTTCAATGAAATTGTACCGAGTATGGTCGTCGCCCAAATCAAGATCGGCATATGCTGCTTTGACGGCACCGAAGAGGCCGGCATCGAGCATTTCCCGGCCTTCGAGTTCCTCGATGCGGGCGGTACGGCCTCGATTTCGTTTTCGCTTTGCGTTTGACGTGGAAGTGGAATTGTTATTGAAAAAGCGGGAAAGGTCGAAAATTTTCATAGGGACGCTCTAAAAGTTCGGTGAAAAATGCCGAGTCCGGCAACAGAAACCGCTCAAGAATGGGGAGCGGCACGCCAAGAAGAAACGGAGTCATCCCTCCGACGAAAGAGGTGCATTGCTAGCCAATTGGACAATGCCTGATTTTGTCCGCAGATTCATACGCGCGCTCCCCTCACGGAGAGCAACGCAACTCTATGAATCACCGATAATTTTCTACCCGGTTATCCGGTCGTCTTGTAGAAAACTGTCGTCCGCCGAAGCGGTCTAAATAGTTTGTTAACGTACTCGTAATTCAATCCGCTCCGACGAATCGGAACGGGATTTCTAATTGTCACGGACATGCTTTTTGGGCAAAAGCAAGCACTCCCGGCCAATCTTAAAAAAAAGCGGAAGGCTTTCGCCCTCCGCTCCTTTCGCCAGGTGGGATTGCTCCTGCCGTTTCTGTTACGACATAAACAATGCAACGATAAGTAGGATAATGCCGACGAAGTCTGTCCACCATAACGGCGGGCGAACTACTCCGCATTGTATTCCCGCTTGTGTGATGCCAGTAAATAGCAGTAGCACTACCAGTACCAGGTGTATGATTCGCCAATGCCGTAGTAATCCCTTACACTTGAACCTGATATAGCCCAAG
>Ga0099364_10015376_pt1 | contig 10089 bp, 11 predicted proteins | sample TergutTh196P3_FD_73070 | JGI IMG/M metagenome (GOLD analysis project Ga0099364, IMG submission 73070) | Microcerotermes parvus P3 segment gut microbial communities from Pointe-Noire, Republic of the Congo - Th196 P3 | ecosystem: Host-associated > Arthropoda: Insects > Digestive system > Gut ...
TAGAGGTACCTTGTATCATCACATTGACACCGGGTAACGGATCGCCGCTTTCATCGACGATGACACCGGTGACGGTTATCGCTTGCCCTTGCAAATCAGTCGCTACGGCGCTAGCATTTGCATGCACTACGAATAGAAGGCATGCAATCAATAAAAATATTGCTTTCAAAAAACTTGATTTGAATTGAAAGCTAAAAAAACGTTCAATTTGTTTAACATATACTTTCATACTTTACATTTTTGAAATAAGATTAAATTTGAATTAAAAATAAAAATAAATTTTTACGATAAATTTCCCAGACATTTGCTGTCTCTTTTCTCTTTTACATCTGTCTTTTTTATTCCCATAGGCATTGATTTTTAGAATGAAAACATATTTTTAAAGGTCCCGGTTTCACACAATACGGGGCAAAAATACGTACTATTTTTGGAAATGCCAAATTTTGGACGATGATCGGTGATCCTTTCATTTATCATGACGGTTTGACGCTCTTACCACCCAAAAGCGTCGTCGTCCATCCACAGGCCATGGATTTTCATAGTCTGTTCGATGATGTCGCGGGCAACGCCTTCACCGCCGTTACAGGGAGATATATATTTGGCAATGGCTTTTATTTCGGGAGCGGCATCGGCGGGAGCGACGGGTAGTCCGACTTTTTGCATGATCCGGTAGTCGGGTAAATCGTCGCCGCAGTACATGATTTCTTTGTCTTTCAGGCTTGTTTGTTTCATAAAATGTGCATAGTCGGTTAGTTTGTTGAAACTTCCCATATAAATATGCCTGAGGCCCAACCGTTCGTATCTGATCCTTACGGAATCGGTAAGACCTCCGGTGATAATACCTACTTCGAATCCTTTCTTTTGGGCTAACTGTAAGGCAAACCCGTCTTTGATATTGACGGTACGCATCGGATCGCCATTGATGTCCAAGGTTATGTTACTTGACGACAGAACGCCGTCCACATCGAAAATAAATGCTTTGATTTTCTTTAGATCATAATTTATCATGTTTGTTCTTTTTTTTAATTTTATGTCGAACCTGAATGTTTTCACTCAGCAGGGCATACAATTGGCGGATATGTTCATTATCCAACATAGATAAATGGCGTTCCATAATGGCTTTGTCATTGCGAACAGCCGGGCCGGTTTGCGCTTCGACGGGGGTCATAGCGTATAACTTGCCGGTTGTTTCGTCGATTAAAGGTTGCAACAGGCGCCAGTCAATACGCTGTATTTTAAGCATATCCGATGAAATTGTATATAAATGATTACTGAAATTACAGGCAAACACTGCTGCAAGATGGAGGTGTTTGCGTTTATTTGAAGTCATGTTGATGACTTTATCTGACAAACAGGCGGCGATTCGGTTGAGTAATGCCTTATCACTGGCAGAATTGGCTTCTATCAGCAGCGGGATACGGGAAAAATCTATACAACGCTGTTTTGAGAAAGTTTGCAACGGATAGATAACTCCATAACGTTTGGTATATCCGCGAAACACATGTAAAGGTACGCTGCCGGAAGTGTGTACCCACAGACCGTCGTTCGCAGGCATTTCAGCTATGATTGCAGGAAGGACGTCGTCAGGTACTGAAAAAAAATAAATGTCCGCATCTTTTACAATTGATTTGATATCAGATGTATAAAGGTAATTCATTGCAGAGTCAAGTTTCAATTTTTGCGCCAATGATTTTGCGTTTTTGATATCTCGACTATAAACTTGCCGTATCAAAAAACCGGATTCATTCATCGCTTGCGAAAGGTGGGTTGCTACATTACCGGCTCCGATGAAAACAATCTTCAAATTATCTCGATCCATACTCATGCCATGAGTGGCCTGTCGTTCATTTTATATCCTCCCGTATGCACTTTTTCCCATGTGAGTTTGGAACAATCGTGCGGTTGATGCTCCTGATTTTTGTAACCGAATCCGATAATGCACAAAACGCCGAAATGAGGAGGTATGCCAAGCAGGTCGCGCACATATTGCTCGGAAGACATCTTTCCCAACAAGCGGTTGCGGATATGGCACCAGCAACTGCCGATGTTCAGGTCTTCAGCCTGCAATTGCATGTAGGTGGCTGCAATGGTGGCGTCTTCCACCCATATGTCCGTAATTGTTTTGTTCCCTAGAACGACGACGGCCAGCGAGCATCCTTCGAGAAATGCGCTACCTGAATTTTTGCATACTGACAACTGTTGAAGTATGTTTTTATTTTCAACAGCCACAAATTCCCATGACTTACAGTTCTTTGATGACGGAGCCTGCAATGCTGACCGTAACAGTTTCTCTACATCATCCGCCGGCAGTTGTTGACTGGCAAATTGGCGCGTACTGCGTCGCGCCGTAATTAATGATTCAAAATTTTCCATACTTATAATATTAATCCTCTTCATTTTTTTTGCAAAATTAATCATTTTATCCGAGTTCTCGGATAAAAATCATTATCCGAGGAAAATTATTATCCGAGGAGAAATTTATATAATGCTTAAAATCAGGCATATTAATATAAAACTCCTCGGATAATAAATTGAAAATTTACCGTCCATTTGCTTTTACTTTCAGGAAAGTCGGCAAATTATTCGATTGCTGCTCTCTTATTTCTTCAATAGCCTCTAAAGGCTTTCCTCTTTCGTTGAGATATTTATTGGCTAATTCCGGAGTAACTTCTGTATAGACTGTAGTTGTCTCTATTGAATCATGTCCAAGGAAAGCCTTGATGACCACAAGGGATTCACCACATTCCAACATATGTACGGCTATGGAATGGCGAAAACTGTGAGGCGAATAATTTTTCCTTTTAAAAAGCGTCGGCCAGGCTGCTTTCGCTTTTACGACATACTTTTTCACAATCTCTTCCACACATTTCGGGGTCATTTTTTCATGTGTCTGACTTGAGAATACATGCTTTCTCCTTGCATCTGCATCCGAGATATCCAATTGCCTGTTTTTCAAATATTTTTTCAAAAGTAAAGCACAGTTCCGGGGAATGGCCACCGTTCTGCCCTTACTCCCTTTTCCTGTAACCCGAAGCGTAGTTGTAGCGCCAAAAGTAATATCATTAAGCGTCAGATCGCATAATTCCTGCACTCTTGCTCCGCTAGCATAAAGGACGATGAGTATTACGGCATCACGACGGCCAATTTTTTTCGTCGTATCAGGCAGATTCAGCAAACAGGCGATCTCTTCTTTAGTAAAATACTTTATATCATTTACTTTCGGAGTCTTTTTTTTAGGAACACCGGCAATTTCCGAAAAAAAATCCAATGATTCCTTAAATGCTTTTTTAACGGCAAATTTTGCAAACGAAACAATAGCGCTTCTGCGGAGGTTTCGGGTTACGGCGCCGCATTTACGTTTCAGTTCAAGCCATGCAAGGTATTCGGAAACAACTCCATTTGCAAGGGTGGAAAAGGTAACTTTTTCAAACGGTATACCTTTCACCTCACGCATAAACTCAAACAATAGCTGAAAAGCATACTGATAGGATGTAATGGTGTTTTTACTGACGCCTCTAACGTCCGGCAACCAGGTGGTAAAGTATTCGGACAATAATGGGATTAATTCTTTAGTCTTCATCAAAACATACCTCCGGGATTAAGTTTCCAATGTAATCATTCACTCTTTTGTGCGAATCCGTATAAACCAAATGGCTTGCACGTAAATACTCATCCGTTTCGTGCAGGCTGTCATGTCCGAGACAGGCGGATAAAAAAGCAGATGTATCTTCAAATTTTCGTCCTTCGCTTTCCGATTTCAAAAATGAACGCAATACAAACGTATGCCTGAGACAGTGAGGGCACAGGCCTCTTTCATACCGTTTTTTTCTTGTATAATGAATGTTTGCTTTCTTCAATACTTTCGAAAACCACTGATGAAATGTGTTTTGTGTAAAGGGTTTCCAACAGAAAAAACTGGATTCAAAGAGATAATCGCTACAAATATTTTCACTCTGCATCTTTTCCCTGTACAATAGAAGCAATCCGGTTAAGGAAGGACTCATTGGTACAAGCCTTTGCTTCAAATTTTTACCTTTGCGTACAGTGATAATGCCGGCTTCGAGATCAATGTCAGTCCATTTCAGGGAAATTCCTTCTCCCAACCGTAATCCGCAACCGTAAAGAATACGGATAAGAACGGGAAACACTTTGGATGAACGGTCACGTTCTGTCCTGGCATCGAAATTGTCTGCAGCCGAAATGATTCGCATCCATTCTTCTTCAGAAAACACGTATGGGACATAATCCTTATTTACTATTGGAGATTCAGGAGTACCTGCTTCGAAGCCAAGAGAAACAAGATAATTTGCAAAACCTCTTACAGTGGAAATTCTACCTGCTTTTGTTCTATTCTTTACCTCTTGGGTTGCTATCCACGAGGACACGACTTCTTCCGGTAGCGCCTTATCTGTTTGATTGTGTGCATTTAGATATTGATCCAAACTGTTAAACAAGCCTTTAACAGGCTCAATGTCCCGGCCCGTTTCACTTACCAGGTTCAAGTAGGCAGTCATTTCAACTGAGAGTACACTTGTAAATACAGGTATCATTTTATTTTCCTCCTTTCCGGTTATTGATATATGCTGCGTAAAGCCCGGAGAATGGCGGTACTTCAAGAACACAGGAGCGTAACATCTCAATGTCGAACTTTACATAATGTTTCATTGACGCTGTATCTTCATGCCCCAAAATCTTCCTGACTACATCATAAGGCGTTTTCTCCGATACTAATTCACTGGCTAATGTCATTCTTAGTGCATGGCCTCCACATTTTCTGCCCGCTTTAACAATACCGGCTTTCTTCATGTGACGGGTTATCAGATTTGAAACGGCAAGTGCTGTTACCGGCCTCAAAGGTGCTATTGCAGATATGAAAAGATTTGGATAATGCGTCTCCGGCCTGCCTGAAGACAAATATGACCGTATGGCTTCTTTCACGTCCGGCAGAAATGCCAGGCGTTGTGGCACACCGGTTTTACTTTGTGTAAATTCGATCACATCCGACTGAAAGTCAATATCCGATATTTTCAATTCGACAATGTCACCCGAACGGATACCGAGTTTTAACGCCAGAAGTATGATTGCATAATCCCTCTTTCCTGCACTCTTTTCAGTATCTATGCCTGATAGCAATAGACCGGTCTCCGCTTTTGTATAAACAGATGGAACAGGTTTACGGAGTCTGACAGACGGGACAATGACGGATAAATCGTTAATCAGGATACCCGCCTTAAACAGATAACGCAAAAAACTTCTTAATGTTCCTCCAAGGGTTACTTTATGGCTGTTTTTTGAAAAAACATGATAGACATCCTGCGGTTTGATTGCTGAAAGACTATAAATACGCGCCTTTTGAAAGTCATCCAAAATGATTAAACAATGGGAATACCTCCTTTTAATAGTCGGTTCACGCCTCCCTGATAATCGCAGATCATCAATTTAAGCATTGAAATCCTTTGAAAAACAATCAGGTACGGAATACTCCTTTGAAACTCTCAAAGAATATGTGCCTTTAACAAAATCATCCAAACGGCGCATGACAAGCCGTGTGGCTTTCAGGGAACAAGCGGATCGTCCCTCCTTCAATTCATTATTCAAGAATGTTTCGCCTGTTCCGGCTGTATACGTCGTTTCTCCAAGCGACAATATAAACTTTTCTAACCAAGACATTGTCCTTTGATAACATGCCACAGTTACTTTTGAGTAACCTAATGCAAGCAGGTACTCCTCAAATTCCTTTTTAGTTTCTTCGAAACAAATACTTTTGATCTCCATTTACTTTTACTTTTATGGTTATGGGTACAATTACCCACTGTAAAAGTATGGAAAAATAAAGAAATAAGATTATTATTATCCGAGGAGTTTTGATGGTATTTAACTGAAATCATGTGCTTTATTAGATTCTCCTCGGATAATAATTTTCCTCGGATAAGTATTTTTATCCGATATCTCGGATAATATTCGTAACTTTGCGCCATGGAAAATAAGAAGAAAGAAGATTTGAAAACGGACTTTTTAGAATTGATTCAGAAGGAAGTAGCAAATTTCAGCAACTCTGTATCGACTGACCAGGGCGATTGGGTTGTCAAAGGTTTTATTGATATTGCTAAAAATATCTATACGATTTCCGTTGACACGAAGGTGATTTCAAAAATCATGGAATTGTTGATATTTCCAAGTCTTTGCGCATTTGCCGAAAGAAACGGATTCAAATTACTATTAAGCAAGGAGCAAAATTTTTATCCCGACATTACTTTCATTGATGAAAATGGGAACAAGTACGCATTAGACTTAAAAAGTACTTATCGTAAGGACGATAAAACAGTAAATGGCATGACATTAGGCGCTTTTACCGGATATTTTCGCGACAGAAAAAGTACAAAAAATATTACCTTCCCTTATAATGATTATGTTGGTCATTTTGTTTTAGGCATAATTTACTCTCGAACAGAAAAAGTTACAGATGAACGAAAAATATACAGTATAAACGATTTACAAAACATTATTTCTGTCGTAAAAGATTTTGAATTTTTTGTGCAGGAGAAGTATAAAATTGCCATTGACAGACCGGGTAGTGGCAACACAAAAAATATTGGCAGTGTAACAAATATTAAGCATTTAAAAAGCGGTAATGGCCCTTTTGCCAAATTGGGCGAAGGTGTTTTCAGCGATTATTGGATGTTTTACCTTACAAAAGATATGGCACAAGCAGCAGAGTTGCCTAATCCGCTTTATTCCAATATAATACAGTATAAAAAATTTAAAAATATAGAGTAGATGTTTTTGTTCGATTTAGACGAAATAGACGTTGTAACAAAATTTCCCACAACAAGATATCAGGGGAGTAAATTGAAATATGCTGATTGGATTTGGCATTGTATCCGGTATATTCCCTTTGAAACCGCTCTTGATGCTTTTGGCGGAACAGGTTGCATTGCTCATTTGTTAAAAAAAGAAGGAAAAACTGTCACATACAACGATATACTAAAATTTAACTCAATAATTGGGAAAGCGTTGATTGAAAATGACAAAGAAAAAATAACCCAAAAAGATTTGGCATTCATTCTTCAAAAACACGCTACTATTTCATATCCCAATCTTATAGAAGATACTTTTCGAGAAATTTATTTTACAGACGAAGAAAATCGTTGGTTAGATATTGTTATTACAAACATTCGCCATATCGAAAATGAATATAAACAGGCAATTGCTTATTTTGCCCTGTTTCAATCCTGTATCATCAAACGCCCGTACAACCTTTTCCATCGAAAAAACCTTTATGTACGAATGCAGGATGTAGAACGAAGTTTTGGCAATAAAACGACTTGGGATACCCCTTTTTTAACGCATTACAAAAACTTTATAGATGAAGCAAATAATGCGGTTTTCTCAAACGGGAAAATAAATATTTCCCTGAATAATAATGTTTTTGATTTACCAAATAATTACGATTTGGTCTATATTGATACGCCTTACATTTCGGATAAAGGTGTGGGTGTGGATTATTTAGATTTTTATCACTTTTTGGAAGGAATCGTAAATTATGATAACTGGCATAACCTGATTGATGTAAACAGCAAACATAAACGACTGAAATTAAATGGCTCTGATTGGACAAACCCTCAAAAAATAGAAATGTCTTTCAAATCATTAATCAATCAGTTCCGGAACAGCATAATGGTCATTTCTTATCGCTCTGACGGTATTCCATCCATTGAAAAAATCGTTAGTTTTTTGGAATTCTACAACAAATCAGTCACTGTTTATGAAAGTCGAGTTATGAAATATGTTTTGAGTAATAAAAAATCGACGGAAGTATTAATTGTAGGTCGATAAAATAAAATAATTATGAGCACACGTAGAGAATTTTTATATCAGACGGCTATGATAGGATCGGGTATTGCTTTATTACCGCGATCATTGTATGGAATGGGATGGCGGGTTGCACCCAGCGACCGCATTCGCGTTGGATTAATTGGATGCAACAGCATGGGGTGGGTCAACCTCAATTCCTATTTAGAACATCCCGAAGTGGAGTGTGTTGCGATATGCGATGTTGACGACGAGCCTCTCGACAGGCGGATGGCCGATGTTGAAAAGAAAGCGGGAAAAAGACCGGCACACCGGTACAAAGACTGGCGCAAACTGATTGACAACAAGGATATTGACGTAGTAATCATAGGCACGCCCGACCATTGGCATTGTCTGCAAATGATAGCGGCTTGTGAAGCGGGAAAGGATGTTTATTGTGAAAAACCGCTTGCCAACAGTATCGAAGAGTGTAACCTGATGGTGAAAGCGGCGCAACGTTATAATTGTGTGGTACAGGTAGGGCAGCGGCAGCGTAGCGGTCCGCACTGGCAGGATGCTGTTGCTTTTGTCAATTCGGGAAAATTGGGAAAAATCCGTACCGTACGCGTATTTGCCTATCTGAACTGGGTTTCGTCTATTCCGGTGCTTGCTGACGAACCGGTTCCGCCGGGCGTTGATTACGACATGTGGTTAGGGCCGGCTCCTAAACGGCCTTTCAACCCCAACCGGTTTCATTTTAATTTTCGCTGGTTTTGGGATTATGCCGGAGGATTGATGACCGATTGGGGTGTACATCTGTTGGATTACGCCCTGTATGCCATGAACGTTCAAACCCCGCAAAGCGTGATGGCTACGGGTGGTAAATTCGGATATCCTGACGATGCCTGTGAAACCCCTGATTTATTACAAACCATATATACATTCGACGGATTCACTATTCTTTGGGATCATGCCATTGGAATTGGCAATGGTCATTACGGACGCGAACATGGAATTGGATTCGTGGGTGAGAACGGCACATTGGTGGTTGACCGCAATGGCTGGGAGGTGATCCCTGAAGTTATCAATGGCAATCCCCTCATGGAAGCCGTTCCGTTCACCGCTACGTATGGCGGCTTCGATCTGGACCTGCATGTAAAAAATCACCTCGAATGTATCAAAAGCCGCAACCGCAATACCAACGCCACCGTTGAAATAGGCGCTCATATTGCCAAATTTTCGCAACTTGGCAATATCGCTTACCGCACGGGCAAAAAAATAGTTTGGGATGGAATAAAAATCACCAATGATAAAGAAGCCAACAAATATTTGGCCGCCAACTATCGTAACCCCTGGAAATTGCCGAAAGTATAATCACCAAACAAATAATCAGTATGTATCGAATATTTTTGTTTTTTATTTTGATAATTGCGCCTAATCTTTTTGCGCAGGACGACCCTCCCGGATATACCGACACGCCGTTGATTCCGGGCTCGAAATGGAGGGTTCATGATCAAACGCGTCCGCAACCAGGAAAAGTTGCATCGGGGCAAGGCGATCTCCTTTGCCAACCACCGTCGGACGCCATCGTTCTTTTTGATGGAAGCAACCTCGATCATTGGCAAGGAGTTAATGAAGCGAGAAAAAATGAAGGCATTAAAAATGGAGCGATCAATATTCTTGTTACGGGACAGCTTGCCACAATTGAAGAATTTGGCGATTGCCAGCTACATATCGAATGGATGTCGCCGGAAGAACCTGCGGATCGCATGAATTGGGGTAACAGTGGCGTTTTCTTGTTGGGATGTATCGAGGTACAGATTCTCGAATCGCACGACAGTTACATTTATGCCGACGGCAACGCCGGTGCGATTTACGGACAGTATCCGCCGCTTGTCAATCCGGCTCGCAGACCGGGACAATGGCAAAGTTTCGACATCATTTTCAATGCCCCGAAAATCGAAAACGGGAAACAGGTCAAACCGGCATATTTGACGGTTTTTTACAACGGCGTTTTGGTTCAGCATCACAGTGAAGTCCTCGGCAAAGTTGCACACCGTGAAGTTCCAGCGCTTTTGGACGTTGAAAAAGGCCCGATTATACTGCAGGAACACGGTTCGGCAGTCATCTTTCGCAACATCTGGATTAGACGGTTGATGCTATGAAAACAAAAATACGGGATAATTTGAAAAATTTTAATTACCTTTGTGACATTTTTGCGACATGAGGTCGTATAAATAATCGTTCAACGAGCGCGTTTGAACCTGTTATTCCGTTAACAGTAGCCAAAAAGTGCGT
>Ga0099364_10015377_pt1 | contig 10089 bp, 7 predicted proteins | sample TergutTh196P3_FD_73070 | JGI IMG/M metagenome (GOLD analysis project Ga0099364, IMG submission 73070) | Microcerotermes parvus P3 segment gut microbial communities from Pointe-Noire, Republic of the Congo - Th196 P3 | ecosystem: Host-associated > Arthropoda: Insects > Digestive system > Gut ...
CTTCTGTTCTCCCTGTTTTACAAAGCCGAGCGGCTCCCGGTGCGGGCGCACATTGGCAAGCGATTCCCGTACTTCGCCGGAAACTATCGTCGGTTCCCAGCGGATTCCTGTCATAACATTAGAACGGAGATCACCATAGAGAACAACCAATGTTGCCGGATCAATTTTGCCGACTTCGGTGGCAGCCTTTGCCACCAAAGCACCGAGTTTTCTTCCGCTTGCAATGAATTTCGTCGTCGGTAAATAATTGACTCCATTTGCTCTCAAGACAATCTGGTCGGACGTAAATTGCTGTTCAGTATGATAGGTTGCCAAACGAATCTGATTTTCCAGTTTATTAAACGTGGGCAAATCATTCAAATAACTTTTGGCAAAAATCTCTCCTTCCAATGGGAAAGTGTATTTGATGATCGGAAAGACACCGCTCGATGTCTGCGCCCGATTGGGAAAAGGTCCGTAGAAGGGCTCGCCGATGACTTCATATTTTGCTCCCTTAAGAAGCGGAAACTTTTCTGCGTCAATTTCTTGCGGTTCACCGCCGATGACCACGAATTCGGCAACCCCCGAAGTTCTCGGCGGGGAAAGACTGAATCCATCAACAGCATCCACGTTGGTCAAGTCACAAACTTGCTTCGCAAGGATTACCTGCCGACCTGCCCGGTTATTGATGACGGCACCGCAGACATGTCCATTCTTGTTGTCCACTAGATGTCCCGTTAGATACGTCGAGTACAGGAACTTCACGCCTGCTCCTTCGAGTGCTTTGTCGAGAACCGTTTTGACGTGCATTGGTCTCGGAGCAGGATGGATGTATTTTTCGTCAGGCGACGCTGTCCAGGGATCCGACGAAGGAATCAAGTCTTTGCTCGGCAGTACAATAATTTCGCCGAGCAGTACGCGCTTCGAGTCGGCGGTTTTTTTCACTTCCAATTTCAGATAGCGTGTCGTAACCGGCTGGTCGAGTACCAATCGGAGTTCGACGACGGCATCCCTTTGTTCTTTCGATTCCGGCGTTTGCTTTCCTTCGCCGATTTCCCGCCAAGTGGTGCCGTCATCGCTGGTCGAAACCTTTACCGTGCTGATGACGAAGTCTTCCGCCCGATAGAAACCGAGAAGCGAAACGACTCCGACCGGCTGGGCGTTTTTAAGGTCGACCGTAACCGTTGCGTCGCCGTTGATTTGGAGGCTCTGCGTAACGGGGTCTGATGAGATGCCGTCGGAGAGTCGGTTATTTTGGGGCGTTTCAGGGTGCGCCCTATCAATCGGTTCGGCAACGGTATAGGTAAAGGGGATTTTCTTTTCCGCTTTGAGCATTGCCGTCGCTGCTGCAACGGGTGTACCTCGGTTTGTGTCATTGAAGATTGCGGCGGCGAGCGGGTCTGTCAGTTCTTCGCCCGGCTCAAGCCAGAGTTGCTGTGTAGCGGTCATGTCGTCGCCGAGGTAGGGTCGATGCGTAATGAGCATGGTGTTTGCACCGGCTTTTTGTGCTTCGATGGCGGCGGCAACATTGCCGGTGGAGCCGCTGACGAATAATACATCGACTTCGTAGGCGATGGGCAGTTGCCTTTCGGAGACGGCAATAAACTTTTCCTGTGCGGCGACGGTGCCGAGGGAAAGGACGAAAAACAAGAGAGGAATAAAATGTTTCATAATTTCTCCAGTTGGTTGAGGTCGTGTGATTATAGCCGAAGGTTCGCAAAAATGCAATCTTACTGCCCCGGCGGGGAAAAAGTTCACAGAGCCCGGTGCGGTAGCACCGGTTTTTTTTGATTCCGTATCTACCGATACGGGCTCTGGGAACGCCCCAGTTGACGCTGCGCCCAATGCCTGCTATACTGCTCGAAACGATAGACAAAGGCGTTGATCGGTACACTCAATAATTGTACCGATGAACGCCTTTTTTTTATATACAATCTGATGCCAGACACAGCCTACCTAATTTTGGAGAACGGTATGATATTCGAAGGTAAACCCTTTGGAACGCACGGAGAAATTACTGGCGAAATCGTTTTCACCACCGGCATGACCGGCTATCTGGAAACGTTAACCGATCCGAGCTACTATGGACAAATCGTTCTCCAGACATTTCCTCTTATCGGCAACTATGGTATCATTCCTTCCGATTTTGAGAACACCGGCATTGCGGCGAAAGGTTATATTGTCAAACATCCGTGTCAATATCCTTCCAATTTCCGAAGCGAAGGCGATCTCGACACGTTTTTGAAGGAACGCGGCATCATCGGCTTGAGCGGCATTGACACGAGGGCTCTCACAAAAATTATCCGTGAAAATGGCGTGATGAACGGAAAAATCACAACGACACCGCCGACGGAAACTGACCATGTCGAAGCACGCAATTATTCCATTCGCAATGCCGTCGCTGCTGTTTCCTCACTGAGCGTTACGAAAACAGGAAACGCTCATCCGCAGCGTCGGATAGCGTTGCTGGACTTCGGTGCAAAGCGGGGCATTGCCGATGCACTGGCAGCGAGGAATTGCGAAGTCTGGACGTTTCCGCACGATACATCAGCACAAGCAATCCTGCAAACCAAGCCGAATGGCATTATGTTGAGCAATGGTCCCGGTGATCCTGCCGATCCCGATAACAGGGGGATTATCGAAACGATTAAGGTTCTGCAAAAGAGCAGCGTTCCGATTTTCGGTATCTGTTTGGGACATCAATTTTTGGCACTGGCAAATGGTTATTCGACCCGGAAACTCAAATTTGGTCATAGGGGTGCCAATCAGCCGGTGAAGGAATTGGCGACGGGAAACGTGTACATTACCAGCCAGAATCATGGCTACGAAGTGATTGCTGAGGACAGTTCCTTTGTCAATGTCAATGACGGAACGTGTGAGGGTTTGGACTTCGGCAATTCGTTTTCTGTGCAATTTCACCCGGAGGCTCGGGGCGGACCGCTCGATACGGCGTTCTTGTTTGACCGATTCGTGGACAGAATCGATAAGTCAGAGACGCAATCGTAAAATTGCGATGTTATTAGCAACGGGCATAAAACTTTCCGGCGAAATCCTTACTTTTGTACATGCCCTTTCCCCAGCTCCTTTTCCGCTTGGTTGACTCCCTCCATCAATGTCAACAGATATTTATCATTGGGAATACGTTCCGGCGCATTTGCAATCGAAAAGACCTTTCGAGCATCGTCAAACCTGCCCAGTCGCGCTAAATCGTGAATCCAATGTCCGAACACATACGTGTAGTTGCCGCGAAACTTTTCAAACGACGCATCCAGCGCGACTCCCTGATCCAAAAGGAAAGCGGCAAGGTCGTAGAGCCGAACCTTTTTCCCCTCCGCCGCTACATCCAGAGCGACCCAGTTATTGATAGACGTAAGCAAATTCGTCCACGCTTGTGCATTGTTGCGATCCAAATACAACGCTTTGACATTCGCCGCTACTGCTTCAGGATACTTGCCTTTTGCTAGAAGATCGACGCCGCTATTATAATATATCGTTGCGACCAACTGCACCGGACTAATCTCCCTATATTGGGAAGCCAAGTCCACCGCAGGTTCTGGTGTCGCAGGAACAGCATTCTGCGCCATCAGCGGATTCGGCGTTGCCAGCGAAGGAGACACTCTCGCAAGTGTTGCCTGCCGCCGCTCCTGTTCGCTTTGCAAATCAAACCACACCGGACAAGTCGTTTCTATATTCAAGAACGCTCCACCAGCAAACTTAACTCGGCTCAATGCATGTCCCGGCATTTCCAGTGCGGTAACATCGAGTCCCGCCTTTTCCGCAAGACAATTAAAAAGCACCGTCGCACTGACGCAGTTGAAGTGTCCCGTCCGCATCACTTTGCTCAATTCGGTGCAATGGAGGTCATACGGCTGCGTCAACAGTTCCTTGTGCATTGCCTCAAACAGAACACGCGTCAGAGCTTGCGGTGTTGTGTCCCCGCTTGACCGGAATGATGTCAACACATTGGCGACCAATGCGTCGAGTCGGGCTTCCTGCGCCCGAATGAACTCAATATCGCGGATTCCTTCGGCGACCATCGCTGCTCGGAAAAGATCGAAACGCTCCCAACGACCGGTTTGTGCATCTTGAAACAGCGCTCTTTCTACGGGATCGATTCCTCGAAGAATGATCGAGTATTTCGATGGTGTGGTATTCGGGGTAGCCGTTTTTCTATCGAGCGTTACGAGAAAGCTGTCTCCGGGCAGAGAGTCGGCAGAAACAACTCGGTCTCCCAAAAAGGTCAGCACGTCGCTGCGGTAATTATCTCGTTCTGTTCCGTTGGAACCGAGGAGCATTATCGCGGCGGCGACGATTAGGAGTCGGGCGGCTAACGACGTAAAGCGTTTATTCGCCATCCAATTTTTGATAAAATATACCGTTTCCATCCTTGTATTCGGAGATAGGGGGACGCGGCAAGGTACTTCTAATGCGCTGAGACCGTCCCACCTACGCAGCGCATTGTAACAGATTTGGCAAAAAAAGTAAATACGAATATTTAGTTTTTCCAAAAAGTTCCGTTTAACAGGGTTATTACGTTTCAGCGGGACGTTTATTGAGGGAATTCTGGAAAAATTGTGTCTATTTCACGAAAGTTGCTATTTTTCCTCGCACAAAGGCACGAAGTAGACAAAGGATTTGAAATTATCGGAATTCCTTGGTGTTCTTTGTGCCTTTGTGCGAAACATAACAATGACACAGAGCTCGAAGCGGAAGCTCCGGTGCCGCACCGGGCTCCGTTTGTTCTTTGATAATTTTTACCGCCAGCCCTGTAAGTATCGCGCCCTTCCGGTCGCGGCTCTGAGGGGGGTGTGTAAAAATTTGTGGGTATTTTCAGCATTGCGCAAGCGAGTGGGCAAGTGAGAAAGCGAGCGGGGGGCTAACGCCCCCCGCTCGCTGCGCCGCACCCTCTTTATTTTTACACACCCGATTCCGCCGAAAGTTTTATACATCAAACAGTCATGCCGCACAGCAGAGCCGTAATCTTACGATTGCGGCTCTGTGAACGTTTTTCTAACATTCATATCGCGTGTACTTTTCACACGCCAGAGCTGTATCCCTCTTGTTTTTGTGCGCTTTTTTCTATAGACGTCTAACAACTGCAAACATTTGCACTTCGGAAATCTTGACCAAATAACGAAATCCTCTACAATAACCACGGCATTCTTCAGGAAAAACAGACATGTCTATTCACACTCGCTCCCGCATAAAATTGATATCGGGCTTTGCTTTCCTTCTCGTGCTGTTCGGCATCATGGGAGGCATCGCCTTCTATGCACTTCACATTAGCCAAAAGTCTGCAGGAGATGCCATTGCATCACAGGAAATCCTCGACGAAATGCAGTATTATGGACAGTGTGCCCAATCCGTGCTGCTCCAAACCGCTATGGGGTTGCTCCTCGAAAATGCCAACGAGGTACAAGAAAAACAAAAGGCGATTGATTCCGAAATCAAAGCCATCGAGGAAAGAATGACACATAAATTTACAGGGGAAGACGCAGAAATCTTTGACGAAGTCAAAAGCACCTATCAACATTTCATCAACGATAACAACAGATGGTTCGAAATCGAAACACGGCGTATCGAAAAGAAAGCAGAATTCGGCAAAGCAAGTGAACGAACCGTCCAGGCAATGGAAAATTGCATCGAAGCCTTCCAAAAAAATATGAACATTTCGGAAGGGAACGATTCTGAAAGGGACTACGGCAGATTTGCCGAATACATCCGAAAAATGGATACAGGACTCGGCAGAATCTCGTTTTTACGTTACTCGTTCTTTGATTTGTGGGACGAACAGAATTCAGACAGGAAAAAAGAAACCGCTCTGCAACTGATGGGAGAAATCAATGCACTGACGGACTATTTTGTAGAAGTCAAAAAGATAGTGGGCGATCCGGTGCATCAAGAGCTAATCGATCAAGTGATCGATGCCGTCAACGATTGGGGCGGAATCTTGGAATCAATCCTTGAAATGATGGCGGAGCAGAATCAAATTCTCAGAAAACACAGTACCGATGATGTTAAAATGCTAACATTGTTGGACACGCTGACTTCGAACGTACGTAAGCATACTGAGCTAACACGGAAACTCGCCAGTGATGCTAATACGCGTCTAATCCAAATGGAAATTGCAGCGGCATTTATCGCAGTGGTTATCGGTTTAACACTAGCTTATGCGACACTGAGGTTTTACGCGAGTTCTCTCGAACAGGAAGTGAATGTAAGAACGGCAGAGGTTTTCCATCTTCAAACAGCGGTGCTGGATACCGTCGCGGATATGGTGGAATTTCGAGACCAACTAACCGGCGGTCATAATCAACGGACTAAGCGGTATTTGCAAATTTTGACAGAAGAATTGATCCGTACCGAAACCTATAAAGACGAAGTTTCCGGATGGAATATAAACTTTTTACTCTCGTCTGCGCAACTCCATGACGTAGGGAAAATCGCCATCCCCGACAGTATTTTGAACAAGCCCGGCAAACTTTCGGAAGTCGAATACGATGTTATGCAAACCCACGTAGCAGTGGGGGTAGATGCTTTGGAAAGGATAATGTCTAACACGAATGAACATGCCTTTTTGCGTCATGCGGTTGCGATTGCGGGGACTCATCATGAAAAATGGGACGGGTCGGGCTATCCGGCGAAACTCAAAGGTAACAACATTCCTTTGGAGGGAAGACTTATGGCGATAGCGGATGTGTATGACGCGTTGATTTCAGTGCGTCCGTACAAGAAAGCGCTTACCCATTCGGAGACGTGTGAAATTATCGAAAAGGGAGCCGGTACGCACTTTGATCCTGTGTTAATAGAAACATTTCGCCGAGTCAAAGACAAGTTTTTCCAAGTGGTTGAAGAGGGACGGAGCGTCTTATTGAAGGGAGGAATAAAAGCGGTGCTGCCGTAATTTTTCCCAGGTGCCCTAATCCATCAAGCGCAGTTGATTGGTAGCAACGAAAATGTTATTGTGCTGAACCTTGACGGTAAAACCATAATCTTCTCCCATTACCTCTAAATCGCTTTGGATGTTACGTATGTTGACCTTCGATGGAATCGACAGCTGACCGATGAGGACGAAGTTTTCGTCTCTACGTCCGCCGTACAAATCGGTGATGTTAATGTCATGTCCCGCAAGATAGCGGCTGAATTCTCGGACGATACCGGAGCGGTCTTTTCCGAAAGCGGTGATGATGAACACATCGTCTGCCGGAAGTGTATTATGCGGCTTCGGTTCATAGTGCCGGGCAATGACTTGATAGTTTTCGCCCAATTCGTGAGAGAATCGGACTTCCTTTGCCAATTCGCTCGGCTCTGTATTTCCGGGCAGGTCTATGATCATAATGAATGTGAAGTAGCCGTCCAAAACGGTTTGGCTGCAAGACAAAATATTTCCGCCGAGTCTATCTACGACGGAGCTAACACCAGCCACGATACCAGGATGGTCATCTGACATTACGCTCAAAACATACTGCATATATCGAAAGCGGCAGAATTTATGCGGACAACGTCATCATTGTACAGGAAAAACGGAAAAAGTTAATAGAACCGTGTTCGGCTGAATAGCTGAATATGAATAGTGGGTGTGTAAAAAATTTGCGGATATTTTCAACATTGCGCAAGCGAGCGAGAAAGCGAGAAAGCGAGTGGGGGCGTTAGCCCCCCGATGGATGTCCAACACGCTTCGTACCCCAACGGGGGGCTAATGCTCCCCGCTAGCTGCGCCGCACCCACTTTATTTTTACACACCTACCCAAATGGACATTTCTCCCCGTTAACGAAATTTTTGGTATAATCGGGATGCTGTTGTCGCATCTAATCAATGAGAAACGAACAATGAACCAATCAGTCCAGGACACACTAATAGAATCGCTTGCCGCTTGCAATGAGCAGGCAATAATGGAGGCTATCGATCAGTTGAGTAGCGGAGGGCTCTCTGCCGACGAAATCGTGAGGATATGCAACGAAGGGATGGGACTGCTCGGCGAGCGGTTTGATCAGGGGGAGGCATTCATTCCTGACTTAATGGTCGGCGGTGCAATCATGAAAAAAGTAATGGAAAAACTCGCTCCGGCGCTCTCCTCTGAACAATCCGGCAAGCAAGGAAAAACCTTTGTCATCGGAACCGTGCAGCATGACGTCCATGACATCGGTAAGGACATTGCGGCAATGATGTTACGCGGCAACGGATTCAACGTGGTGGACTTGGGCGTAAATGTTGCACCGGAAAAATTTGTCGAAGCTATTCGGGAACATCGTCCCGAATTCGTCGGAATGAGTCTGTTGTTGACGACGTGCTATCGTTCGATTACAGCGACGATGAAAGCGATTGAAGATGCCGGTTTGCGGAGCGGCGTAAAAATTTGTGTCGGCGGAGCGGCAGCTAGCGCGTTGGTTGCCGAACGGTGCGGATTGGATTACTATGCCGAAACAGCCGTCGACGGCGTCAACTGGGCAAAAACTGGGGGTGCAAAAATTTAGTCGGTATTTTCTACATTACGCAAGATTCAATTGCGCAAGAGCGGGGCAAGCGAGCGGGGGGCGTTAGCCCTCCGATGGAGTGTCAACACGCTTCGTACCCCAACGGGGGGCTAACGCCCCCCGCTCGCTGGAAAAAGACTCCACAAAATCTTTGACACCCCTCCGTCATTGTGCTGCACTCTTTGTTAACGTGGAACAAAAGCGGGAATGTATTGTTATTAAGGGGACAGTGTAATGACGGCAACGGGTATGAAACTTTCCAGCGAAAGCCTTATTAGAGGTTCCCTCTAGACGTACGGGCTTAAATCTGTCTTCCTAGATTCCCGCCTGCGCTGGAAATAGTATAGTTTTCGCACAAGTCCATCGCAATTATTACCAAGCGAAGTGCGCAAAGGCTTTGTTGGCTTCCGCCATTCGGTGGACGTTTTCACGTTTCGTGATAGCGGAACCCTCTTTATTGTAGGCGTTGATGAGTTCTGAAGCTAACCTTTCCTTGGCGGGCGCCCCTTTTTTGTCTCGGACTGCCGCTAAAATCCATCGGATGGCGAGCGCCTGCTGCCGATCCTTTTGCACCGGCATCGGTACCTGATACGACGCACCGCCGACACGCTTAGAGCGGACCTCGATGTTCGGTTTCACATTGTCCAACGCCTGATGAAAGACATCAATCGGAGACTTGTCCGGCATCTTTTCTTTGATGATATCGAGCGCACCATATAGCACTTTGCATGCGATGGTTTTTTTACCGCCCCACATCAAACAGTTGACAAACTTGCTTGCCAACATGGATTGATAGACTGGGTCAGGTTTCAGTTGTTTTTTACTTGCGGTGATACGTCCCATGGTATTTATATGATAGGGTATTGTAGATGGCAGTCCTATTTTTTCTTTGCGGCGGATTTTTGGATTTTCTTTGCTCCGTATCGGCTACGAGCCTGCTTTCGTCCATCAACTCCAGTGGAGTCGCGTGTCCCTCGAATGACTTGGTAGCGTACGCCCGGCAAGTCCCGAACCCGACCGCCGCGCACCAGTACGATGGAGTGTTCCTGTAAGGAATGTCCTTCGCCGGGTATGTACACGGTAACTTCTTTTCCATTGGAAAGGCGGACTCTCGTGATTTTTCGGAGAGCAGAGTTCGGCTTCTTGGGCGGCATCGTACGTACCAGGAGACAGACGCCTTTCTTTTGCGAACATTTGTTCAAGACGGCTGCTTTGCTCTTGTAAACTTGCTGGACACGGTTTTTACGCACCAGTTGATTGATAGTCGGCATAACTTTTCCCTCACTTCGATTACTTAGGAATTGTACCCGACGTTGCGGTTTTGTCAACGGGGAGTAGAAACCGGCGGGTGTGTAAAAATTTCCTGATTGTTTCGTACTTTGGCGGGCTTGAACTTTGCGTGTTTTGTTGATGTCATGGTTGAAAAAGACCGTACGGCCACCTCTAATAATCCCATTTTGTAGCCTACCGTTTCAGGAGATTTTGGAGTGTGCTGGCATTGGCAGGATTAAGTGTCCGTTTGTCAATATGCGTCGTAGCCGTAGCAACGAGGTTTTGCGTAGGTTTGGTTCGCAGAAGGAGAGTCTCTGGATAGGACATTCGGAGCGGGTCATGGGTGAGCATTACTTTCAGTTG
>Ga0099364_10015378_pt1 | contig 10088 bp, 6 predicted proteins | sample TergutTh196P3_FD_73070 | JGI IMG/M metagenome (GOLD analysis project Ga0099364, IMG submission 73070) | Microcerotermes parvus P3 segment gut microbial communities from Pointe-Noire, Republic of the Congo - Th196 P3 | ecosystem: Host-associated > Arthropoda: Insects > Digestive system > Gut ...
AAGGGGGGGGGCGTTTTCTACGTAGCGATCGATCCCTTCGGGATGGTGTGGATTGGTGTGTGTTATTTTCGTACAGATGGATTTAGGAACGCCTTCAGCCGTTCCTAGCTCTCAAATGGATAACATTCAGAACGCATTTATTCGTTCCAACACAGAATTCGCTTGTTCCAAATAGGATCCCAACCGAACTAGGAACGAATAAATGCGTTCCCTACAGACAACTCCCCCCTTGCCCCCCTCAGAGAGGGGGGGGGTGCGTTCTGTACATAACGAACGCATTAATTGGCACAGAACTTGCTAGTAGTAAATTTATAACTTGGAGGACAAATCAATGGTACGAGGAATATACTTTGGTTCATCAGCGATGCAATATCTTGATGAACGTATGGATGTGGTATCTAACAATATAGCCAACGCTAATACGAATGGATTTAAGCGTTCAGGAGTAGCATTTAATATGCATATGGTTGCAGAGCAAGCCAAATATCGTGATCAAAATTTTACCGAAGCATTGCCTAAGGGTGAAATCAAGACTTATCTTGAAAACTCTCAAGGTCATATGATTCAGACATCTAATCCATTACATTTTGCGCTTGATGGTGCAGGTTATTTCATGATACAAACACCAGAAGGTATAGCATTCACACGTGATGGAAATTTCACAATAAATGAAGACGGGTACATGTCTACTATGGACGGTAATCTTGTAATTGGCGAATGGGGTGCGATCCAACTTTTTGGCAAACAGTTTTCAATAAGTGATAAAGGTGACATAGTAATAGACAATCAAAAGATCAATCGCTTTCAACTTTATGATATTGCGATAAACGATCTTGTACAGCAAGGTAATAATTTATATTTTGCTAAAGACGATAATGTAGAAATGGAAGAATCTTTAGCCTTAGTTCAACAAGGTTATTTAGAGGGTTCAAATGTATCCATAGTTAAAGAAATGATTGATATGATAGCCATCAATCGACAATATCAGGCAAATGATCGGGCTATAAGAACCAGTGATGAAGCACTACAAAAAGCAGTACGCGATATTGCTAAGTAGATAAAAAGGAGTTTCAAATGATGCGTTCATTATTTTCGGGTGCAACAGGAATGCACGCCATGCAATTAAATATCGATAATATATCTCATAATTTATCGAACGTAAACACTACAGGGTTTAAGAAAACTCAAATTCAGTTCCAAGATTTATTATATCAAACAATTAACGAAGCTGGTACTTTAACTTCAAGCATGACAAGTCGTCCTGTTGAATTAAGTATTGGTAACGGTGTAAAACCTGTATCTACATATAAAATATTTACCACAGGTAATTTAGAACATACCGGAAACCCTCTTGATCTCGCAATTGATGGGGAAGGCTTTTTTCAGATCCGTCGCGGCGATGGAGAAATGTATTATACACGTGCAGGTGCATTTAGAGTAAACGATCAGGGTCAAGTAGTAACAACCGATGGTTATTATTTTGAACCAGATTTAATACTTCCAGCCGATACAGAGGCTATAAGCATATCGCCAGATGGCATTGTAATGGCAACACTTTACAATACAGTTATGCCCATTGGAATAGGTCAAATTGAGATTGCGCGTTTTATCAATCCTGCTGGCTTAAAAAGTGTAGGTGGTAATCGTTATCAAGAAACAACAGCTTCTGGTCCGCCTATGACAGGTACACCGGGAAATAATGATATGGGTTCTATTCATCAACGATATTTAGAAACTAGTAACGTGGAAATTGTGGAAGAAATGGTGAATATGATCATAGCTCAACGTGGTTATGAAATAAATTCCAAAACTGTAAGAACTGCCGATATGATGCTGGAAACTGCAATTGGCTTGAAACGGTAAATAACAATGAAAAAAACAATTTTACTAACAATAATTATATCAATATTATACATTTGTAATGTTAATGCGATATCTCTTCAACTAAAACGAATCGTGCATATAAACAATACATTTATATATTTGGACGATTTGGTAGAATCATGGGATGGTGAGCAAGCAGATTATGACAGAATTAAAAACATAGTAATAGACGAGTTGTCTTATCAACGCCGAATGTTAAACATTAAAAGCGAAAAAGTTCACCAATTAATAAAACAAAAGTGTCCGGATTTAGAATTTTCAATATCTAACATGTTAATTGCTGTACGATGGAAAGATTTTCTTCTTTGTCCTGAAAGAATTGCTACAGAAACTTCACTGTTAATAACAGAATTTTTCGACTTAAGTGAAGAATCAACCATTACACTTACAAATATCCCGAGAATAAACGTTCCTTCCTCAGATGTGCAGCTTTCATTAGAAATATGCCGTAACTCTGTGAAGACAAATTATGTACGTGTAAATGGAAAAATATTCTTTAACAATGAACAGATACAAATTTTTAGTTTATTAGTCCAAGTTCAAGACCAACGATATGTGTATCAGGCAAACCGTAGTATTCGTAAGGGAGAAATTATTGATGTAAATGATTTCTCTATAGAAATGGTAACAGCAAATATAAGTATAGGTAATTCTTATTTACCAATAGATGATATAATTCTTCAACAAAATGATGCAGTTGCAACAACATTTATTGGAAAGGGTTCTTACTTAAAATCGTCAGATATTGTAACAACACCATTTATTCAAAGAAATGATTCCGTTACTGTAATAATAAAAAGTGCAACTGTGAATCTTAGTTATGAAGCTGTCTCAAAAGCTGATGGCTGGTTAGGAGACAGAATTATGCTGCAAAACCCAGAATCAAAACAAACCTTCTTTGCAGTTGTTGTTGATAAAAATAAAGTACTAATAGATTTGGAGGACTAAAATGAAAAAAATTATCATTTTACTAACACTCGTATTAATATGGTCACTAGAACTTAATGCTCAGTTTTTTACGTCATTATATTCAGACCATAAAAGTTTTTCGATAGGCGACATATTGACAGTTGATATCGCAGAACAAAGCAGAGCAAGCAGCTCGTCTCAATCAAGAACCGGACGTTCTATGGATCATAATCTAAGCGTTCAAGCTGGACAAGGTCCGTTAAGTTTTATCCCACTTTCAGGTATGGGTGGAAGTGCATCAAATAATTTTCGTGGTGATGCTAACACTACACGTGATGCAAGCTTAACCTCACGTATGACAGTAAAGATTGTTGATATTGACGATAATGGCAATCTTGTAATCGAAGGATCGCGTACGGTATCTATCAACGGAGAAGATGAAATAACTACTCTTCGCGGTGTTGTACGCTCGCAAGATGTGGGTTCTAACAATATAGTTAGTTCACAACATATTGCAGATGCAGAAATATCTTATAAAGGAAAGGGTCCGGTAAATGAAGGATCACGCGTTGGGATGATTTCAAGATTGTTTAATTTCTTGTTCTAAATATGTAAGGCGGCTAAAAAAGGATCAAATTATGCGAATAGACATATTGCTCAATAAACTCTGTATCGTAAAAACAAGAAGCATTGCAAAAAATGCCTGCGACAAAAACGTGATTCTAATTAATGGCAAAATATCAAAAGCCAGTGCCGAAGTTAAGGTTGATGACATTATCACCATTCATATGTTTGGCAAGATAAATGTTATTAAAATAAAGAAAATTCCAGACGGAAATGTTGCAAAACGTGATGTATTAGACTTTTACGACTTATTAGAATCAAATATTGTTCAATAAAAAAAATAGTAACACAATACAATAGCTTTGTTATATATTATGTGAACTACTATTTTAAGAATTTTATACTGACATTATGCCTGCTGTTGTTGATAACTTCATTGTTTGCAAACAATTATTATCAACCTGATTTTTATTTATCAGGTCATGTTCCTTTTAACAATAACACTCCGCGTTTTTTACATGCAAGAAGCAGTTTTTCTTTAAATGAAGAAAACTATTTTACGCTTGATGCTCTTGTCCCTACTATTGTTTACCAGTTAGATTTAGAAACAGAAATGATTAGAGTTCTGATTCGTTATGGAAATCATCAGGTAAGTAACCCAATTTATATTAGTTTTGAAGCTTTTCTAGATAACATGTTTTATGTAGCATTTGACCGTGAATTTGGAAAAGTCAAAATTCAACAATTAACAACTTCGAACAGAATAGATCAACAAGGACTTATACCGGAAATTATAATCCGGCTTCCCCCCGGAGCAATGCCTAGAACGGTACGTAGAATTATGGGAAACGAAGCAGGAAGACTTAATCTATCTGGTAGTCAAAGAATAACAGTTAGTGCAGGAAGAACGCATCGTAAAACAAATCAAGTTACCGAATGGGGAGGAAACACTGACTTTAACATTAATATAAAACAAGATTTAAGTTTATTTTTAAGAGGCACAATTGGTGAAAAGATTGCTGTTTCTGTTAGATATAATTCAGGACAAGAAAGCAATATCTTCGATCCGAATAACGTTAGCGTTAAATATACTGGTGATGAAGATGAGATTATTCAATCAATTGATGCTGGTAATATTTCTTTAAGTTTACCCGGTTCTAGACATATTAGTAGTGTAGGTTCTTCGCAAGGTCTTTTCGGTGTACGCTCTGTTTTCAAGCTTGGAGATTTAACAATTACGGCTTATATGGCAAAAGAAGAATCTCAGAAAAACACACGAACATATCGCGGTACTTCACAACCAGATTCAAGTATTGTTAAAAGTAGAGATTTTGCAAAAAGAAGAATGTATTATGTTGTTGACCCTGCTGAATTATTCGAAACTTATGTTGCTACTGATACTTTTAATGGAGCTCCTGTACCTGGTAGCTGGGTAGGAAATGCAATACGAACAGATGATTATGGTGGATGGCGTACTAGAGAGAATTTACTACCAGATGAAACAACTTTAAAAGTATTTATTGATAGGCATCAATCTGGCGTAACAACTGCTCGTGATGGAATTCTTATTAATGAAGACGGGAGCAGATTTAACGATATTGATTATAAATTTGTTGAACTTTTTGAAGGAGCCAACGCTGATTATTTATACGATAGAGACCGTGGACTTCTCATTTTTAATACTGCTGTGCAAACAAATCACACTATTGCAGTCGCTTATACACAAAGAATTACGGGAAATACTATTGGCTATGTAGATTCAGATCCGGAATCTATTTTACAATTAAAACCGATAAGAGTGAACGGACAACAATTTGAAAGTCCGACTTGGAGATATGAATCACGTAATATTTATGATCTTGGTATGAGAAACATCCGAAGCGATGGTTTTGAACTTGAAGCTTTTTGGGAAAATTCTGATAAAACTAGAAATTATTATGCTTCTGATGAAAGTGATGTTGTTGGAATGCCAATTATTGAGTATCTAAAACTTGATACTAACGGAGACCAGCAAATTGATGGTAGAGATGCTACTATCGATTTATCCAGAGGGATTATTGAATTACCTTTTATTTACCCATTTTATGGTCTCGGCGATAAAGCAATGTATGAAACCAACAACACCGTTCAAGATGACCAATTTCAATATAATTTCTTCATTCGCGGTCGTATTGGTCGTGATTCTATTAATTTAGGTATGATGATTTTACCCGGTTCTGTTAAAATTACGCTTAATGGAAAAGAAATTAGGGAAAATATTGACTACATGGTTGATTATGATGGAGGAAATATTTCCTTCTTAACAGCAGAAGGAAGAGATCCGGATTCAGAAATACAGATTGACTATGAAAACCGACCTTTATTTGCTATAGATAGTAAAACTTTAATGGGACTTCGCGCTGATTGGAGACCCACTAATATTTTTAGACTGGGTGGTACATTTATATATCACTCAGAAAGCATGACAGATCAACGTCCACGACTTGGAAATGAAGGCAGAACCTTAATTATGGCAAACGTTGATGGCGAAGTTGCTGTTGATGTTCCAATAATCACTACTGCAATTGATTACATTCCACTGATTAATACAGACGACACTTCCAGATTATCACTTTCCGGTGAACTAGTTATGAGCGTGCCTAGAATGAAGAGTAGTAGCGACTTCGGCTCGGGTAATGAAGCTTGGCTAGACGATATGGAATCTATACAAGAAATTTATCCACTTGGAATTATGCGACCCTCATGGGCATTAGCAAGCGAACCATTTGGTACAAATTTAGTTAGAGGCAGAACAAACTGGTTTAATGCTACTAATGTTTATTACCGAGATGTGTATGCACCAAACACCATCTCTGCAAAAGATAGAGTTGAAAAACTTAATGTTCTGGATGTTAAGATTCATCCACCACCAATATATACTCCCGGCGTTTCTACACCCGTGTGGGGTGGATTGATGAAATTTGTTGGACATAATATTGATTTTTCAGAAAGAGAATATATAGAATTTTTAGTGAAAGTCGACAGCGTTTCTGTACATTCCACACAAGTTAAAATGTATATTGATATGGGTGACGTAAGCGAAGATTTTTATGTAGATAACGGAGGACGCGGCTTTCTAAACACTGAAGATGCAAATGGTGATGGAATTTTACAATGGACAGAAGATATAGGTTTAAGTGGAATTGCAGCAGGACAACCCGGATTCGATCCATTTGATAGATTTGATAATGCAGAGATAAATGGAGAATTTCCATTTATAAACGGTACTATTGGTAACGGTATTTTAGATACTGAGGATTTAAATGGTAACGGTATTTTGGATACTCTCGAAAGATTATATAGGTATCAGGTTACTCTTGGCGACACGCTAACATCATATTTTCAAAGCGAATATAATGGCTGGCAGTTGTATAGAATTCCATTAAAAAACAATCCTTTAATGCAAAGTTTATCGAACTTACAAAATTCTGAAGCTAATCTTGAAAATATTTCCTTTGTAAGAGTTTGGTTCGAAACTGAAACTCTTGCAAAAGTTAGGTTAGTATATTTAGATGTCGTGGGAAATAAATGGAAAGAAATGCCGATTAGAGTCAGGGATGACGTAGATTTATTTACTGAAGTTGAAGTTCATGATAACGTTATAAGTTCTAATAATACTTTCACTTCTATTGAAACAATTGATAACCATAGATCTAGCAGATATGTGCCACCACCTAGAACGACTAAAAGAGGCACAGACGGCGAAGTTTCTCTAGAACAAGCTCTTATGATTCATTATAACAATTTACAACCCGGACAAATTAGCTTCGCTAGACAAAGATTCCGTGAAAACTTTAATCTTATGTCATACAACAAATTAAGATATTGGGTTTACTTAGAAGATTCTCAAGATAGTTTTTTTAGACCAGATACTTTAAATGTTATTATGAGATTAGGGGTGGATTTAAATCAAACTGTTACAAGACAGAGTTATTATGAAATTTTAAAACCAGTTCAAGTTACTAGAAATGCTGGAAGTATGGATATTATTAACTGGAATGAAATTGAAATTGATTTCACTGATATCACTATATTAAAAACTTTAAGCGAAAATCCAGACTCTACACAAGTTATTTATACAAAAGATAATGTTACTTACAGATTATTCAATAGACCAACCTTAAGTAATATTAGAGATATGGCATTAGGGATTGAAGTGCCAAATGGTGAAATGCCCTTCACAGGTACAGTATATTTCAATGATGTTCGCGTAGCTGATCCAAATCAAAATGTGGGCTATGTTGCAAGTGCTACTTTTGATGCTAAATTTGCTGATTTTTCTAATTTTAGAGTCACATATGAATATAGAACTGCTGATTTTATTGGCACAACAAGCAGATCAACTTCTACTGCAAGCATGGATGATAGGATAAGGCTTAATTTGAGGAACGATTATTCTTTGCATAAATTCTTCCCCGTTGCTTGGGGGATTAGATTCCCGCTTGACCTTACTTATGAACATAGCGAGGGAATTCCCAGATATAAATCAAATTCTGACATTTTAAGAGAAATTTTGCCTGAAGAAGAAAAAGAAAGAGAAAAAAACATTGATTACTCTAGATCGGCAACTTCTTCAATTTCTATGACTAGAACGCCAAATAATAAAATTATTGAATACACCCTCAGAAATATGTCACTTAATGCAAATGTTAGAGAGCAGCATAGGCTTACTGCGGTTTCTGCTGACACGACTTTCTCATTTAGAAGTACGGGTACATATAATCTTTCGATTCCACAAAAATATCTGCAACTTAAATTATGGGGAAATTATTATTTCCAATATTTTCCAAAAGATTATACTAACAGCCTCACATATAGATACGAAAACCCTAAAAGATGGGGATATAGACAGTATCCGGCTAGTACAGAATGGGGATGGCAATTACCTGTTACTGCAGTGAAAGATACTGAAGTTCTAGAAACTTCAAATGTTATTAGATATGACATGCTTTCTGATTTAAATATTACTTATAGACTTAACACAAAAAGAGATTTATTGTACGAAAATATGATTGGTGGTCTTAATATTGGTACTGAAGACGATAGAACTCAAGTTTTTGATATTCCATACAATCCGGTGTTTATGACTAGAATTAGCCCTACGCAAGTTCAAGCTAATGTTACTTATAGACAACAAAGAAGAGTCGTTACTTCGCATTCAACAGGGGATGAGGAAATTACTTATGATGGTAATGTTCAAAGAAATACTAAAGTTTCTATGACTTTAAAAAATAGTGATTGGCTGTCATCGCTGGCTAATAAGTTCGGCGCTGCTGCAAACAGAAGATATGAGGCAAATACAAGAGAAAGTACTACTAATTTCGATGACTATGGTACCGACCCCTTTGACAATAGAGGGGATAGTTTTTTTGATAACGACTCAAGAAATGATGATTATTTCAATCAAGAATACAATTTTAATATGGATAGAAATGATAGAGGAAGAGAAGGTGATCGCGGAACAGAATATGGAAGACCTCCAAGCGATAGAGATAGGGAAAGAGACAGATATATGGAACAAGGCAGAGAACCTGATCGGGGACGAGAACAAGAACGCGGACGAGAACCTGATAGAACAGAAGAAACACAACCACCTGCTACAACAGAAACAACAACAACATCAAGCAAAGGACCAAACACAATAGTTGCAGATATTTTTGGTATTTTTGCAAGATTACAAAATTTCAGTCTTGTTTATGACAACCAATATCAAAGTAGGTTTGAAAAAATGGAAGAAACTCCCGATTTCTTATATCAACTGGGAATTCCAAATATATTAGAAGACGAAGATTTGATGTCAAGAGGAACTACTAATGGGTTTAACGCAAGTACAGGATTTCCTATTGTCAGAAATCTAGTTAGTGATTTAAGATATCACTATAATATTGCTAGAACATACACAAATACAGGACCACAATCACAAACGATTACTACAAGATGGCCTGATGTTGGTGTTACTTATTCCGGTTTTGAAAGATTGATTCGTGCTGAAAAAATTCTGTCAAGTTCTAGATTACAAACAAGATATAGCTACGAAGAAAGACTTACATTTCAAAGTGCTGACTGGAATAATCCACAACAAGGGGTGTATACTCATACATTGAATCCTTTAATAGGCTGGACTGGAAATTGGGCGAATAATTTAACTAGCACTTTTACGACAGCGTTAACTTACAGTGAAGCAAACAACTACGGCTCATCACAAACTACTATTAGAGAAAATACGAAAATTTCTTATACAGGCTCTATTGGCTACTCTTTCTCGTCAGAACAACCTCTGAAAATTCCATTCACAGGAAGATCTATTAACCTTAGAAATCAATTAACATCAAATTTAGCAGTAAGCTATGAAAAAAATGACGGGAAAACTATTACTACTGATTCTGAACACGTTGATGTTGACACTTCAAGATTGTCTATCACACCAACTGCTTCTTATAATTTTCACAGAAATATGAGAGGCGGATTGAGAGGTAATTACGACATTAACACAAATAACATTAGAGGTGAATCAACAAATATGTTCAGCTTAGATATTTGGGTGGAAGTTACATTTTAATTTTACGGAACGCCTATATTCTGTAGGGAACGCCTATATTCTGTAGGGAACGCATTTATTCGTTCCTAGTTCGATTGGGATCCCCATCTTGTCTGTACGGAACGCCAATATTCTGTACGGAACGCATTTATTC
>Ga0099364_10015379_pt1 | contig 10088 bp, 5 predicted proteins | sample TergutTh196P3_FD_73070 | JGI IMG/M metagenome (GOLD analysis project Ga0099364, IMG submission 73070) | Microcerotermes parvus P3 segment gut microbial communities from Pointe-Noire, Republic of the Congo - Th196 P3 | ecosystem: Host-associated > Arthropoda: Insects > Digestive system > Gut ...
GACCCTCCCCCCCCACACATAACCGTCCCTGCGCGGCGGCGAGCCGCCGCACTCCAGAGGTTGCCCGCCACGCGCAAGGGGGGGGGCATGTGACCCTCCCCACACACAACCGTCCCCGCGACGGAAAGCGGCGGCAAGCCGCCGCACTCCAGAGGTTGCCCGCCACGCGCAAGGGGGGGGGCGTGTGACCCTCTCCCCCCGTTCACTCGACATGAACCTGGACACAGGCGGTTTTGCCGCTGGGGGTTAGACAGACGATGGTGTGCGTGCCGTGCTGGATGCTCCAATAGAGCGGAGCAGTTGAGGTGCTGATGCCAAAGGGACGGTCGTTGACAAACCAGTGGAGTGCCTCGTCTGCGGGAGCGCCTTCCGCTTGCAGCGGGATTTGCTGGCGCAGTCCCGGGAAGTCGGGCAAGCGGCGGTAGGCGCTGTTGGCGAGCGGCGAGGTGATGCGGATGGTCGCGGCGGCATCCGTGCCATTGGACGTCGAGGGTTCGGGCGGGGCACGACGTGCCCCGCCCCGTTCATGCAAGAGTGGGCACGTCCGCCGCAGGCTGACACGGTCAATGCGCCAGTCGGATACGCAGTGGAGACACTGGGGCGTTGGCAATAACCCGCTGTCCTCGCACACAAGGGTCTGGCTCAGCCCCCCTGGGGAGACGAAGCAGGGCCCCTGATTGTCGGGGTAGAGTTGACGGAACACATCCCACGCGATGGGGGTCGCGGTCTGCCGCCCGACCAGGTGCGCGCCGGACGAGCCATCCGGATTTCCGACCCAAATGCCGACAACATAGTCAGCGTTCCATGCGATTGCCCATGCGTCGCGCAACCCTGCCGATGTGCCGGTCTTCCATGCCATGCGGGGTAAGCGCACGTCGGCGATATGGCCTGTCGTGTCCAGCGCGCGCTCCTCGCCTGAAAGGATGTCGCTGATGAGCCATGCCGCTTGCGCGGAGAAGAGTTGGCGTCCCCCCTCTTCGGTACGGCGCGATTCCACGGCGTGGACGGGTCTCCAGATACCGCCGCGGGCAATGCAGGCGTAGGCGTTGGCGATGTCCACGAGGCGGATTGACGCGTTGCCCAGCACCAGCCCAAGCCCGTAATGCGCGGCAGGGCGGTTCACGGTCTGCAAGCCGAGTTCGCGGAGCAGCCCGTGAAAACGCGGCAAGCCAATCCGCTGCTCAACGTCCACAGCGGGAATGTTCAGGGAGTCCACAAGCGCATCACGAACCGTGACTGCGCCACGGAACGTCTGCGAAAAATTCTGCGGTGTCAACCCTGCGAATGTGCGCGGGGTGTCCGCCAGCACCGTGCTAGGCGTGAGCAGTCCTGTATCGAACGCCATGGCGTAGGCGAAAGGTTTGAGCGTGGATCCTGCGGCACGGGAGGCCGACACGCCGTTGACCTGCCCGGAGTCCGGCGCAAAGTAATCGTGCGAACCCACGAACGCGCGGATCGCGCCTGTCTGGACTTCAAGGAGGATCAAGGCGCCGTGACTTCCCGCGAGGTCACGCACATGACGCGCCAGCGTCTGTTCCGCGATCGTTTGGAGCGAGACATCGAGCGTGGTGCGTAGCGCATAGCGCGGCGAGGGCTCGCCCCTTGGAGGGCGGGCATCCCCGCGAGCCGTTGTGATCCGATCCACCCACTGCGCGAAATGCGGGGCGCGGAACGGGTAATCGCGCATCTGCGCTTGCACGGGTTCCTGTTCGGCTTCGATCCGTTGTGTCTCAGAGATGTACCCGCACTGCTGCATCCGTTCCAGCACATGGCGCTGGCGCTTTTGGGCGGCGGCCGGGAAACGGTCCGGGCGGAGGCGCGAGGGTGACTGCGGCAGCCCAGCCAGCAATGCGGCTTGCGCCAGACTGAGGGATTCGGCGTCCTTGCCGAAATAACGCTGGGCGGCGGCCTCGATGCCGACGATATTCCCGCCGAAGGGTGCGCGGTTGAGGTAGTGCGACAGGATCGCAATCTTCGGCAACTGGCGCTCCAGTTGCCGGGCGCGGAACGCCTCAACACCTTTGTTCCACCAGGTGCGCTTGCGCGGGTCAATGAGGCGGACAACCTGGGCGCTGATCGTCGAGGCGCCCGAGACGCGCCGGGCATTGCTGATGTTTTGTTTCGCGGCGCGTAACAGGGCAAGGACATCAATACCGGTGTGACGCCAGAAGCGTTTGTCCTCTGTGGCGACAACTGCTTGCACGATCCAGTGGTGGGGTTGGGCAGCGTATGTCGGGCGGCAATCCTCCCCATGCGGGCCCAGGCGGACACACAACGCCTCGCCCTGCCGGTCTGTGATGATCCTGCCGGCAGGGAAGCGTTCGAGCTTCTCCGTTGGGAACGAGAACAGCTGTTCCACCAACACCATGACCACGGCGATACGGAGGCAAACACGTGGCGTGTGATATAGGCCGCCTTTTCGATTGGACTGTTTTTCGTCTTTCAGGTATGCCCGTAATGCACGCATATTTTCTCCTTCAAGGATAACAGCTCTGGGGCAGAAAGGCGTTGCGACTAGGGGTTGACGGTGACGCGCCGGGAGGGGGAGACCGCGCGGAGGTCGGGATCGTACATCCCGCTGACCGTGACGGGGGGGGCGATGAAGTCGCCGGGGGTGACGGCGCGGATCGCGTAGTGGAAGGAGCATCTGCCGGAAAAACCATCGGTGAAAAAGAGCATCCGGTCGTCGCGGGCCTCGCGTGTGATGGCACGCTCAACGACCTCTTCGAGCCACTCGACCGCCATGCTGGTCTTCACGTTCGGGTTCTCAATCTCCCAGCCCGCGGGCAACAGCGATTCGATGATGAGGTGGCTGCGCATCTTTCCAAGGGTATCGACCGTGATCCGCACGACGACGAGGTCGCCCTGCCGGAGGGTGCGGGTGTCAATGGGGTTGCCCGCAAGGTCAAGGTAGTCCTGCTCGACGACGAGGCCTTGCTGCTTGGGCGGTTCGGGCGCATTGTCAACGCCTTCGAAACGCACGAGGAGGAAGGCTTGCCCGGGGCCGTCGTTACGGAGTTGGAGGGTGGTTGCATTTTTGCCGGGTCCGAACACAGACGCGACATCGTTCGTGGGGCCGAATGCTTGGGTTTGCCCACCCCATTGGATCGTGCCGCTGAAAGGCTTTTCCGCGTCGGGTAGCTGATCCGCGAGTTTGCCGAAGGCGAGGAGCGCGAAGGCGTTGTCTTGCGTACAGCCGAAATGACCGTCGTGCTGACGTGAACGCAGCGTTTGCACCAGCTGGCCGACCATCGGCGTTTGGGCGTCAATCTCCAGCCATGCCATGAGCAGGAGTGCGGTGTCGCGGACATCGCTGTCGCCCCAGTCGGCGGCGTCGCGTGGGCGCGGCGTGGGCAGGGGGATGGTCTCCAGCATCGCCGTTGCCTTGCGCGGGTCGCCCGCCAGCATCCATGCTGTGGCCAAGTGCGTACACGCGGCGGTGTTGAGCTGATCCGCCTGATCGGTCAGGCGCGACATCCATCCGTAATCGGGTTTCTGCGCCAGCGCGAGGATGTGGCAGGTGTAGGCGTTGTCCTGCATCGTGCGGCCCCTCCACTGCGTGGTGTCGGAGGTGGATGCCCACATGGTGCCGAGCCATTTCACCGCCGGGTCCAGCACGGCGGCGGGGACGGTGAAGCCGGCTTGTTTGGCTTCCAGCAGGAAGTGGATGGCGTAGCGCGAGGCGGCGCGGTCCGTTTGATAGGTGTGCGGCCAAAGCGCGAAGGAGCCGTCCCACACCTGCATGGAGGACACGCGGCGGATGGCGGCCTCGACGTATTGGTCGGGGTCGCCCGAAACTTTCGCGGCAGGGCGCAGACGCTCGATCCACCGTTGCGCGCGGAGGAGCGGGAACGCGCCTGACACGGTCTGCTCCAAGCAACCGTACGGATAATGCACGACGTAGTCCAGCGCGCGCCCCAACTGCACAGCGGCAAATGCGGACATCGTGACGGAGGCGACGCAGGATTCGGGCATCCAGCTTGCAGGGGCGCTGAAGGTCAGGCTCTCGTTCGGGGCGAGCACGGAGGGTGTCGTGGTGACCTGCAACCCGCCCGCAGGGCGCACGGCAAGCTCGATGGTTTCACGATAGAGGATGTTCGGCTCACCAGGGCGTTCGCCCTCCACTGCGATGGTGCACAGTGCCTTGCCGGGTGTGTTGCCGGCGATCCACTGCGCTTCCAGCTTGGTGGATTGCCCTGCGCGAACCTGCATGCGTTGCTCGGCCGGCTCGACGCGGATAGGGCCGTCCGCAATCAGGCGCACCACGGCATCCATGTCGTTCATGCTGGTGTTGTGGAGCGGGATGACGGAGGTACAGCGGTCGTCCGTGGCCAGGAACCGCGGCAGGGAGGGCTGTACGACCAGATCGCGCTTGACCTCGACATGCCCGGTCTCGCATCCCACATGCTCGGCGTTGTACGCGACGGCCATGAGGCGCAATGCGCCTGTGAATTCCGGCACGTCCAAGACCATCGCGGCTTCGCCGTGTTCATCGAGCGGCACGTTGGATTTCCACAGCGCGACCGACTTGAAACGGCGCGCCTGAATGGGGTTGAGGCGGCGGCGCAAGGCGGAGACTTCACTGTCGCCGCCCGGGGCCGGCGTTGTCTCCAAGGTGTCATCCATCAAGGGCATGAGGTCACTGTACAAATCATACAGGCGGAAGCCGAGTTCGCGCTGGCGTTGCCAATAGGCGAGGGGGTCAGGGGTACGGAATGCGGTCAGCAGACAAATCCCTTCGTCCACCGCCATGAGCGTGACCGCGCCGCGCGCTGGCTGGCCCGCCGCGTCTTGCGCCTGGATGCGGACGTGCAGCGGCGACTGCGGCTCGATGCGCTCAGGTGCGGTGATCGTCACGTTCAGGCGGTGCGTGGGCCTCTCGACCGGGAGCACCACCGTGCCGACGGCGCGGTGCGCGCTCCACATGGACTCCGCCACGGCGGGACGGATGACCATGACCGTGACATACGCATTCGGCGCAAAGGCCTCCTCGACGGCAATGTCGCGTTCGAGGGTGTTGTGGTCGAGTGTGAAACGATGCGTCGTCTGCACGGCCTCTTGTCCGATGGTCAGCAGCGCCTCGCCGGGGAACGGCGATCGGATGATCAGCCGCGCGGTCTCCCCCGGATGATAGGCTTCCTTGCGGTCCCACTCCAGCTCAACGGTGCCGGGTTTCTCGCGGTTCCACTCGCCCCAATACCCGTCACCCGTACCCGCATAGAAGGTGATGCTGGAAGAGGCGCCCGAGACGGGGTCGGTCACGGCCAGGAGGTAGTGCCCGGCCGTCTCAACGGCGAACGGCCACCACGGTGTGCCGGTGTTGCCCGCGACCGTGAGCGTGTCGTTGCGGATCTCGGTCAGTTGACGTTCGGAGAGCCATTCATACCTGCCGTTCGGGTTGCGCCGCATGGCGGAGATCCAGGTGACGCGCGAGAGCGTGATGGTGAGCGGCACCGGGGCCGGCACGGCGGTCTCGTCCGGCTGGAGCGCAGCGATGTCGATGTGCTGTGTCTTCGCAAGGGGTACCGCCCCTTGCCACGAGGGGCGTAACCCCACATAGAAGGGATAGGCGTCCATGCGGCGCGACGCATAGGCAGTGACCGCCCGCCCGTTGGGTTCGCGTACCGTTGCGCTGACCATCGCGAGGATTGCGGCAGACGGTTTGATCGCTTGGATCGTTTCCGTCGAGAACGCCCATGTGCCCTTGTCATCCAGACGTCCAATGCCCGCTTCGCGGACGACGGTCGGGAACTGTTTTACGGGGTCGCCGAAAACCCAGTCCTTCCACTTCGCCGGGGCAAACGGCGTCTCGCGATACGTCACGGAGGCGGTCACCGGAAGGTCGGCAGCCTCCCGTCCAAACAGGAACGCCGCCGTCACCGTGGCCTCCAGCGTCTCCCCGGCAGGGAGGGGGCTGGTCGGCATCTCAATCTGGGCGCGGATCTGCGGAGGCACGAACTCCTCCACCGCGACCGTTGTCTTGCCGAGCACCGTCTGCGTGCCGGGCATTCGCACCTCAATCGCATAGGTGCCGGTGGATGCGTAGTCGGGGAGAGGGATTTCCGCAATCGCCGCGCCGAACGTGTCCAACTGGACGGCTTGCTCGCTGAAGGTCTTGCCGTTGGGGCGGATCACATGGAGCATGGCAAGGAACGGTGCGGGCGCGTGCAGCTGCGAATCCCTGACGAGCGTCTGGACAAAGAGGGTCTCCCCGGGACGGTAGATGCCGCGCTCCGTAAAGACGGCGGCATCGAGCTGCCCCTCCTGCAGGTAGGGGGGGGCGGAGACCGCCCCTGCGAGGGAGACGCTTTGGCGCGCAACGTCAATGTAGGAAATGTCGTCCGGCGTTGCCGCGATGACCGCCAACGGCTTGCCCGCAAATCGCTCCGGGGCCCATTGCAAACGCACCAGCCCCTGCGGGTCCGTCGCCCCTGACGCCAGGGTCTCGTTACGGTCCGACAGCAGGGTGACGCGCGCATCGGCCATGGCGCGCGCGCTCACGAGCGAGTTGACCCACACCACCGCGCTGGTGGTGGAGAGCTTCGCCGCAATGCCGATGTCCGTCACGACGATCATGCGCGCGTCCTCCGGCCCGGAATCGTCTTTCTGCTCGTCCTTGACGCGAAGGCGGTAAATGCCGCGGGGGGGGGTCGCGGAGAGTTTCGACAACGCCACGACTCCGGCCCCGGTCCCATCGGTTTCCACTCGTAACGGGAGATTGGTCAGCGTTTCGCCGATCCCCGTTAAAAAATCCCCCTCCAGACGCTGGGTTTCAAGCATGATGGACGGGAAGAGGTTGTTCTCCGCAACGGGTTCCAGGGAGGCGCGGAAGGTCTTCATGCCTGCCGCCTTGATGGGCACCTGTAACGTGCCATGGGGCGCGAGGTAACGGCCCGTCGTGTCAATTCTGATCGCGGGATGCCGCATGGGGATCTGGAGGGTGCGCTTGACGGTTTTGGGGAGGGTGACGCCATCCGCCGCGGGGAGCCCCGCTTGGAGGGTAATCGCGTAAAGCCCGTCCGGCTTGAAATCGCCGCTCAGCTCAATGCCCTGGCCGCGCCACGTGCTGTAGGTGCTGATGTTCATGTTGACCGGGGGCACGACCTCGATAAACGGTTTGGCATCCTCCGCCTTGGGGGTGCTCGATAATCGGATGCGGATCTGCGGTTTTCCAAAGGTGGGGCACTCCGCCTCCATGTCGTGGAAAACAAGGTTCCTGTTGAGATCAATCGTTCCGGACACTTTCTCGGTCATGACGCGATTCGATCCAGCCGCCGGCAACCCCTCTTGGAGCGTGTAGTTCAACACGGCGTCAGGCACCGGCGCAGTCGTCTCGATGACGACCAGGCCCTGGGAGTCTGCCGGGCTGACGATCTGGTAATCAACCCCCTCTTGCTCGCGTGTCGTAAAGGAGAGAAAGCGCGGCAGTTGACCCAGGTCTGGCGCGGCGTTGAACTGAAGCCGGGCGCGCACACGTTGACTGTACTCAACGGTGGACGCCTCAACACCGCGCAACCGCAACGGCTCAACGGCAACCGGCGTAGATGTGCCGACATCCTGCACAGGACGTGCTGTTGGTTCTTCTGTCTGTTCGTGTTGCCGCCGTTCCACGACCGACGCGATCCGCCAAAGCCCGACGGCATTGACGACCAGGAAAGCAGCCGCAAGCACAAACCATTTCCACGCACTGCACGGAATCCGTGACCGGGAAGGAGAATCTGTCATGACATCGTCCTCATCTGTTTATTTGTTTGATTCGGAGAAACAAGATACATGAACATCTGCCCCATTGTCAACCGCAAAGTGCAAAGGCAATTCACCAAAGGCAAATCAAAGCGCAAATCAAAGGCAAATCAAAGGCAAATCATTCGCGAATCATTTCTGTCGATTTACACTTGCACTCAGGGCAACGGATGATGTAACATACATTTTCTTTTTACCCCAATGGGTAAAGAGAACCGCAGAGGAGTAAACATTATGGCTAAGATTGATTTTGGTGGCGTGGTAGAAACTGTCGTCACGCGCAAGGAGTATCCGTTGAAAAAGGCGCAGGCGGTCCTGAAGAAGGAGGTCATCGCCGTCATCGGTTATGGCGTGCAGGGCCCGGCACAGTCCCTGAATATGCGCGAGAACGGCGTGGACGTCATCATCGGTCAGGACAAGCGTTTCGAGGCGGACTGGAAGCGCGCGGTCAAGGACGGTTTCACGCCGGGCAAGACGCTGTTCGACATCGAGGAGGCCTGCGCGAAGGCGACCATCGTCATGTTGCTGGTCAATGATGCGGCGATTAAGCAGGTGTGGCCGCGCATCAAGCCGCACCTGACCGCCGGCAAGGCGCTTTATTTCTCGCACGGGTTCGGTTGGGTCTACCGCAAGCTGACGGGCGTGAAGGTCGGCGCGGATGTGGACGTGATCATGGTCGCGCCGAAAGGCTCGGGCACATCGGTGCGCCGCAATTTCCTCGCGGGCGTGGGCATCAACTCCAGTTTCGCCATCGCGCAGGACGCGACCGGCAAAGCGATGGACCGCACGTTCGCGATCGGCATCGCGGTGGGCTCGGGTTACCTCTTCCCGACGACGTTCGAGCATGAGGTGACCTCCGATCTCGTCGGCGAGCGCGGCGTGTTGATGGGCTGTCTCGCGGGTGTGATGGAGGCTCAGTACGACGTGCTGCGCAAGAACGGGCACAGCCCGTCCGAGGCGTTTAACGAGACCGTCGAAGAATTGACCCAGAGCCTCATCCGCCTCGTGGACGAGAACGGCATGGACTGGATGTACGCCAACTGTTCGGCGACCGCCCAGCGCGGCGCGCTCGACTGGAAGCCGAAGTTCAAGAAAGCGACGCTCCCGGTGTTCGAGAGCCTCTACGAGGAAGTCAAGAGCGAGCGCGAGGCAAGGCGCGTCATCAAAAGCTGTGGCACGGCGGACTACAAGCAGAAACTCGGCGCCGAACTGAAGACGCTCCGCGAGTCGGAGATGTGGAGCGCCGGCACGGCGTGCCGCAGCCTGCGCCCGCACGAGAAAGCCAAGGCGAACGCCGCCAAGGCAAAAGGTACCGCAGGACGCGGCGTGAATTGAGTAAATTAGGAATTAGAAATTAGGAATTAGGAATCTGGCTTTCTCTGCCAGATTCCTAATTTTTGATTTCTAATTCCTAATTCCTAATTCCTAATTGTTTTTCATAGCCGTGCGCTCACGAAGTCGCGCAACGCGGCGACGGAACTGAAGTTGCGGACATCGAAGTCGCCGTCCTCGATGACGATTCCGAACGCCTCTTCCAGTCCGACGACCAATTCCAAAAGGCAGACGGAGTCCACCCCGTAGGTCGTGACGAGCGACGCATCCGTCTCGATGGTTTCCGGCGCGACCTGCAGAAACAGGCGCTCCACAATCATGTCCTTCAGTTTCGATTCGATGTGCAGAATATCCATGGCAATGAGCCCTTTCGTTACGGTCGTATCATTTTTTCGGTAGTGCCTGGACTTGCGCAGAGAGGTCGTTCAGGCGGGACTGTGTCTTTTTGAACGTGATGACCTGCACCACGATGATGGTGAACAGCAAGGCGAAAATCACCAGCACATGCAGGAAGGAGATGCCGGACTCCACGACGACAGGCTCGGGTGCGGCCACCGCGACGGGCGCAGGTGCGGGCGGTCTTGGCGTGGCAGGAACCGAAACCGGTTTTTCAGCCGCCGTTGCCTCAGGTGCGGGTGGGGTGGCCGACGGTGTTTCCACCGCTGGCGTCTCGACCGCGCCTTCGGGCATCACGTCAAACGTGTTCCCGCACTTCGGGCATTTCTGGGAGATAGGCTTGCCGAGGTCGAAAACTGACAGTTTCGCCTCACATTTTGGGCATTGAACAATCCGTTTCATGTTTTTAAACTCCTTATCCATTCCGTACGCAAGTTTTTAAGTATAACGGATTGTGGTCTCCGAAATCAAGCAGAAGACAACGTTCTCTTTTCGTTCTCTTTTCGTTCGCGTTTCGTTCGCGTTTTATAGTGAAATCACTTTTAAAGCATACCGTAACAACATCCCGTTAGGGATGTTTCTTTCGGTAGAAGAGAACGCAAAAAAAAAAATCATGG
>Ga0099364_10015380_pt1 | contig 10088 bp, 10 predicted proteins | sample TergutTh196P3_FD_73070 | JGI IMG/M metagenome (GOLD analysis project Ga0099364, IMG submission 73070) | Microcerotermes parvus P3 segment gut microbial communities from Pointe-Noire, Republic of the Congo - Th196 P3 | ecosystem: Host-associated > Arthropoda: Insects > Digestive system > Gut ...
AAGCCAAAAAACGTAGGCGTAGCATGCGCTGTCCCATGCTTCGCATGGGTGGCGAGGCTTTTTGGCAAAGAAGTGCGGCAAAAGGCGCGGTAAAGGTGCGTGACAGGGGTTTTCGGAGGTTGGCAAGTAATAATTCCTTTCCAAAATCCCGTCGCGTCGAGATATTGAACAGGCTCTAAGCCTAATTTATTAGCTTTTAACATAAACCGACTGATTTGCTCAAGGGAAAATTAGGGTTGAATGGGTTGACATGGGTTGACATGTTGCCGTTTTTGCAGTACAGTATGATAAAATCATACACCTGAGCTTACAGGGTTGAAGCGCAGGTGCTTTACGAGCATTGCGCCCCACCGCTTAAAAATGACGAGAAATGCACCGAAATATTACGTAACAGTGTTGAAAAGCTGTATGGGCCGGAGTTCGTGGCACATTCTAAAAGGGCGATGGGGAGCGAAGATTTTGCATTTTTCTCAGAACTGCGGCCAAGCGTATTTGTTTTTCTCGGTGTACAGTCGCCCGAAGGAACGGTTGCCGCCATGCACAACGACAGGTTTGGCTTTGACGACAGCGTACTCAAACGCGGCGCGGCGCTTCGTGTGCAGTACGCGCTGGATTATTTAGCGCAATAAGAACAGCTTCCACCGACCACACAGGAGTACCCCCATGAACTTCATCCTCATCCTCGGCGCTGTCCTCTTTATCAGCGTCCTCTCGTGCAAGTTGACCAACAAAATCGGGCTGCCCGTCTTGGTGGGCTTCATCCTGATCGGTATCCTGATCGGCCAATACTTCGACTTTGTCGACGTGAAAAACGCCGAAAGCCTGTGCAACGTGGCCCTGCTTTTTATCATCTTCACCGGCGGCCTCCAGACCGATTTCGCCAAAGCCAAGCCCGTCCTTTTCGTTTCGACGGCATTATCGACCCTGGGCACCGTCCTGACGGCCAGCCTCGCCGCCTGCTTTGCCTACTTCGTCTTTGGCTTTGAGTTTTACGCGGCGATGTTGCTCGGCGCGGTGATATCGGCGACCGATGCCGCTTCGGTTTTTTCCATCCTCTCCTCGAAAAAACTCAACCTGAAAAAGAACCTCGGCTCCGTCCTCGAACTGGAAAGCGGCTCCAACGACCCAATCGCCTATATGTTGACCGTCGTTTTCCTCAGCCTGGCGATGGGCTCGACCACCAATGTCACCCTTTTGCTCGCCATGCAGATCCTGATCGGCGCGGCGGTCGGTGCCGTCCTCGCTTGGTTGGGCGGACACATCATCAATCGCCTGAACCTGGACATCGACGGCCTTTACCTGATCCTCCTCGGTGGCCTCGCCTTTATGATCTACGGACTGGCGGGCTTGCTCGGCGGCAACGGCTTTTTGGCTGTCTACATCGGCGGCATGATCCTCGGCAATGGCAACATGGTCTACAAAAGACTGCTGGCCCGGCTTTTTGGCTCGATCTCGATGCTGATGCAGGTCATGCTTTTCATCGTCCTCGGCATCCTCTTCATGCCCGGCGCTTTCCTCGCCGCCGCCCCCATGGGCCTCATATTCGCCATCTTCCTGTTCTTCATCGCCCGTCCCCTGGTGGTCTTTTTGCTGATGAAGCCCTTCGGCTACCATTTGCGCGACATCGCCCTCGTTTCCTGGTCCGGCTTTCGCGGGGCTTCCTCCATCGTTTTTTCCACCTATTTGCTTTCGTCCGCCCTGCCCTATGCCGAGTCGATTTTTTCGATTGTCTTTTTCGTCTGTATGCTGTCCGTCATCTTGCAAGGCAGCCTCCTGGCGCCGTTAGCCAAGCGCCTGGCGCTGACCAATGATGAGAAAAAGGTATTGCGACCGCTGAGCGACTATGCTCAGGAGGCCCACGGCGAGGTGCTGGAAGTGGCAATCCCGTCCGGCAGCTTAGTGGTCGGCAAACGATGTGAGGAGCTGAGCCTGTCTGCGGATGTCTTCATCGTGATGGTCAGGCGCACGGACAAATACATCAGCCCGGCGCTGGCGGGCGCCCTATTGGAGGGCGACGACCTCATAGTGGCGGGGGATAGCCGCGAGACACTTTTGAAGCTAAATGCCATGTTGGGTTAGGAGACAAGGAGCCGCTCATGCATCATTTAGCGAAAGCCCCCCCATCACTCGCGCGCTTTCTTCAACCCCAGTTGATACTCCTTGGATGTGCAGCCAGTGTATCTGTGAAAAATCCGGTTGAAATGGGAAAGGCTGGTATAACCCAGGGCTAAGGCGGTCTCGTAGACCTTTGTCCCGGGCTGGATAAGCATACGGGGAATCAAGACATCCTCCAATGCCCCGTCCATGTCAATGAAAAAATCTATGCGCCCGGGATAGCGTAATTGCTGGATGTTATACAGGAAATGCGGGTTGATTTGCGATTGTAAGAGGTTGATTTTCATCCGGTCCAGGTTGTTTTGCGTCTCCGTGATTTCGTTTATGTAATTCTCTATCCGTTCCGCCATGGCGGGCCGATCAAACGTATCCCCGCCTCGAGGCGTCCCAGCAACGGGCGGCTCCCCGCCGGCTGGGATTTGTTATGGGAAATACAGGATATTGAGCTGGATGACGGGCAAGTCGCCGATGGCGGCGATCATTGCCTACCACCCCGGCACGGGCATGGGCCATTACTATGATATCAATCAGGAAAAGGCCCTGCAACCCGAAGTCAAGACGCCCTTTTATAGCACATATCTGGATGAATTGGGCATGATTGTCTATACCATCGCGGAAGATACGATAGAACACCCCTACAGATTCACCTTCCCGACGGTAGCGTCGGAAGCACCGGCAGAAGATCCGACGGGGGAGTTATTGATACAATAGACCGCACGCCCTGCACACGGAGAGAACTGTCCTGTTTCACGAAGTGTGAAAAAAGAACCGTCCCCATTTCATGCAAAGCAAAAATTCACCGATTTCCCCCGTGATACCAATCGGCTTCCACCGCCGCGAGGGAGCTGCCCCAGACCGAGACCCCGTCTGCGGACATCGCCGTGAAGGTCATCACATATTTGCGGCCAAATTCGTCATAGGCCTTGCAAAAGACCCCCTTGTATGTCTGGCCGTATATACTTAGTTCCGCTTTGTTTCCGTCGCGCAGCTGCCAACTGCCGATCACGGCGGCCGTATTCGCGGGGTCATCCGCCGTCGGCCCGGTCACCTGACCACTTTTTTGCAGAATGATCTCCTTGGAGTATTTAATTTCATCCGTGATATCCATGCCGTGGTTTAAATACTTGTATATGCCGGCAATTTCCTCTTTTTTGTAGCGGCCAATCACTTCCCCGACATAGCGGTAGGGCAGCACGACCGGCCAGCCGTCTTCATTAAAGAAAAACTGATGTGTGCGGACGGCATGGTTTTGGCCGGATTTTTCAAAGCGGGTATGGAAGATATTGAAGTACTTGCCGCTCTCTTCTTGGTAGATGGCCGAATTGTGGCCGGGCGACTTATAGGCGAGCCTGTCCTGGCCTTCCTCCCCCTCGCGCCATTGCCATTTATAGTTACCCATCAGCTTTGCGCCATAACGCTCGGTGTCACGGTCGTTGAAGAAGGTGCCGGGAGTGCCCTGACATTCGATCATGTCTGTCCCTGCCGCGTCATGGTAGGGGCCGTCGGGATTTTTGGAGCGGCAGACGCGGATGTTATAGCCGTCGTTGACCCCCAGGCCGCCATAAGAGAGGAACATGTAATAATAATCGGTCTCGGGATTATAAATGACATAAGGGCCTTCAATCCGCAGATGGTTCATGCCCAGCATTTTCTTGCCATAGCCGGACTTAAGGGGGAAGCCCGTCTCAATATCCAGTTCCAGGGCGTAGATGCCGCCGGAATAGGAGCCGTACATCATCCACAGGCGGCCCTCTTTGTCATAAAAGACACAGGCGTCGATGACATTGGGGTGGACTCTGGCATCGTAGCGCTCGCCGGCGTTTTCACTCTCGCCGTTCATCCCCGACTTTAGGATGATGCCGAGGTCGCGGTAGGGGCCTTCGACATCGTCGGCCACGGCGATGCCCAGTGCCGAGAGCGGCGATGAGCCCTCGCAGTTACAATAATACATGTAAAAACGCCCGTCGGCCAGTTGCACCACGTCCGGGGCCCAGAAGGTGTTCGTCTGCGCCCAGCTAAAGGCCTCCGCCATCTCAGTCATCGCATCGGGGATGACGGGGTTGGTCGGCGTCACGCCGGAGGCGACCAGGTCCCAATTCATCAGGTCGTCGCTTTTGGCGACCGCCAGATGGGAGCCGAAGATATAGTAAGTGTCGCCGACGCGGATGACCGAGGGGTCGTGGACGCTAACATTCTGAAAGGATATATCTATGTTTTCGTCGGCCACGAGTTTTACCTCCGTAAAGTCTTCGATTGGCCCGCAGGCCGCCATCGTGAGCGTCGCGGCGAGGGCTGTCAGAAGTATGGTTTTTGATTTCATTTACGCAGCGCCCCCATTCTGGTTTCGTCATGGACACCGAGCAAATAATCACTTTCGGAAAGCATACGCGGCTTTCGGTTTTCTGCTTTTGCGAGGAGTGCCTCCCTGCGTTTCATCAACAAACGCCCCCACCGGTCAGGGCAGGAATCCAAAAATACACCGAACAATGGTTTGTCGAGTGCATATTGGCACCCCTTGTATAAACGCAGATCGGGGTCGAAAAGAAAACCCCGGACATTGGATCGGAGCCATTCATCATTGTATTCAAAAGAAAAAAGCTCCCTCCCGCGCCCGCTGCTTACAAACAAACTGCCAATAAGCACGGGGGCTGAGTCCATCCAATCCGCATAAACATAAATTGTTTTTTCAAGGCCGCCCATCATTCATACCTGTTTTTTGGGGGCGCGCTTCCTTATCGGCAATGCCAAATCTTGTAGCTTGCGCCCCAATTCATCATCCCTTGCTATGAGTAATAAATCCTGGTCCATTCCGTTCAGGGCGTGCAATACGGCGGCATAAATGCCAATGGATACCGAGGGTGAGCCCTTTTCCACTGCCCACAGCGTCGCCCGGCTAATGCCGGCCCTCTCCGCGACCAGTTCCACTGACAGTTTACGGCGCAGTCTCGCCATTTTTATTTGCCCGCCCATCGCTTCCAATAATTCCAGCGAACCCGGCATCAGTATCACGGATTTCTTTCCCAATCAACCCACCTCCCGTTAATGTTCATTATTATAAACTATGTTGCGTAATACGTCAAACATTATGAACATTATGTGTCAGGTGCGGCGCGTACGCGTTCACCCTCCGCATCGCAGAGCAAGCTCTGCATCGCAGAGCAAGCTCTGCGTGGAAGAACGCAAAAATGCTTTGCATTTTCGCGTTCTTCCGGGTAATGCCTTATCCAAAAACATATTCTCACTCCAGCGGACGACCGGGGGCGGTCGTCCCTACAAGGGGTGACGAGGCAGTCGTCCCTACTCCGTCGGGCGTCCGGCGAGGGTCAGGGTGACGGTTTTTTCGTCGTAGCCGCTGACGGCATCGCCACTTATCAGGCTGACTTCCACCTCATCGCCCACGCGATAGTAGGTCATCCGCTTTAACAGCTCCTCCCAACTGGGCACCGCCACGCCGTCGAAATGGGTGATGATGTCGCCCTCCACGATACCGCTTTTCTCGGCCGGGGTATCGGCCAAGACCTTGTTTATGTACACGCCCTTGGGCAGGCCGTAGAGCTCGGATATTTCATCGCCCACCGTCACGCCGGTGATACCGATATAGCCTTGGTTTTCCGCATCGACCCTTGCCCGGGTCTCGCGCACCATCAAATCCTCGATGATGGGCTTGGCGGCGGAAATGGGAATCGCATAGCCCATGCCCTCGATAATGGACCCGCCTATCTTACTGGAATTTATGCCCACGACCTCGCCCCGGATATTTAGCAAGGCACCGCCGGAATTGCCGGGATTTATCGCCGCGTCGGTCTGGATGAAAAAGCCGTCTATCTGATAGCCGGAAAATTCATAGCCGCCGATATGGTAGGTGTTTTCGCGATCCAGGGCGGAAATGACGCCCACCGTCACCGACTGGCCATAACCCATGGCATTGCCGATGGCGATGGCCGGCTCGCCGACTTTCAAGGCATCGGAATCACCCAAGGTGGCAATGGCGATACTCTCCAGCGTCTTGGCGCTAATATCTTCCAGGCTGACGGCCACCACGGCCAAATCCATGTTGGGCTGACTGCCCTTTACCTGGGCTTCGGCGACGGCGTCGTCAAAAAATTGGATGTTCAGGGTAGTGGCGTCTTGGACGACATGGTAGTTGGTGACAATCAAGAGTTCCGTTTCGTTTTCACCGACAATGATACCGGAGCCATTGGATTCATTTTCATTATTATATTGGCGGCCAAAATAGTTGAAGGTGGAGGTGTAGATATTGCTGACCGAGACAACGGCCGGCATCACCGCCTCGGCGACATGGGTAACGTCGGTCACGACCGCCAGGCCGGACTGCGTGGATTCCACCAGGCCGGTGGTTTTTAATTCATCTGTTGTCTCCTCGGCCGGCAACGCATTACTGACCTCCGGTGCCGGCACGGCTTCCAGTACCCGCACTTCCTGTACTGCGCCGGGTGCTTCCCCACTCGCTTGCTCCACGCTGCCAAAAATCATGTCTGATGCCGTGGTGACGGCTTGAAAACCCAGGCCGGCAAAGATGCCAAAAAACAGACCCACGCAGATGGCCAGCAGAATTTTTTTACCGCTGCCGAAGCTCTTTTTTTCTTTGGGTGACGTAGGGGGGGCCGCAGGACCTTGCGGGGGGGTACTTTGCGGGGCGGGGGTGTAGGGATGACCGCCCCCGCAGGGGGTGATATCCTCGGGAGCCCGCCACTGCGGGAGCGGGGGCAGCACGGGGGGCGGGGTGACCGGCGTGGATGATGTGGGGTCGGATGACGGGGGAGAGCCCGCATTAAAACCTTGCGGGGTGATGGGTGTGGGTGGCGGGGTGATGGTGACGGGGGTGGGTTCGGGAGCTATGGGGGTGAGTTGTTCGTAGTTGTTTTCGTACATGGGTTGCCTCCTTTACAATTCACAATTCACAATTCATAATTTGTATTGCTGCGTAGTTTATATGGTAAAAAAAAAATGTGTTCAATTTGTGTTGAAAACGTGAAAGAATTTTGCTTATTTCCAATAATTCAGATTGGCGCTATATTTAAGAATTTTTTCGTCACTCAATAAATAATATTTCCTGCCCAGCCTGAAACCACGATACTTGGCGATGCTTTGGGCAAAAAGTTTGAATATGAGCCCAGGCTTTTTTTGTTTTATCAGATAAACCACGGCGGCTTTAATCATCTTCAAGCCTTCCGCTTCCGCTCCCAGGCCGGAAAAATATGTCGCGTATTCCGCGTGGGAGACCCCTAGGTCAAAATTGCGTTTCATCTGCTGCCCCAGTCCATAGTCGTGCGCGTGATAAACCACGGCGCTGGGCTCATAGCGTATCACATGGCCAGCCCCTATCGCTTTGGCCGCATATATCATGTCCTCGTTGAAAATGGCTTTGTTGATGAAGCCGCCCAGCTCGTTAAATATAGCTTTGTCATACAGGGCGCAGACATTGGAACAAAAAAAGGTCTTTAGGCCCAGGCGCTCCAGGTCGGTCCGGCTTTTTTCCTGCATTTCCTCGCCGTAGTTATATACCCGCATGAAACGCTCCAAGGCATCGCTGTCTGCGTTTGCCATTTGCCGGGCGTAGCACACGGCCGCATTTTCACTCTGCATAAGACCATCCAGCAGCCGCTTAAGCAGATGCTCATCCGCCGGCACGGCGTCCTGGGTCATCATGCAAAAATAATCGCCCGTTGTGTGTGAGACGCCCAGATTACGGCTGCCGCCGTGATCAAATTCTGCTGCCTTCAAATGAAAAATGATGCTGGAAGGGTATTTTTCTAGAAATGTCTCTTCCGGCATCAATGTTTCAAAATATGATTTTTCGGTGTTTATGATGATGATTTTTTCCGCTGTGAGCGTCTGGCAAAGCAGCGCGTCCATCAGGGCGAGAAACTTTGCCGTCGGTTTGTATGTGGGGATAACTATGTCCACGGTCATGCTTGACCTCATTTATATATAACTTTCAGGGGATCCCGCATAAAAGCATTGCGGGATGACGGCGGGGGTGGGGATCCCGCATAAAAGCATTGCGGGATGACGGCGGGGGTGGGAATCCCGCATAAAAGCATTGCGGGATGACGGCGGGAGAGGGGCCCCCGTATTTCCGAAGCATTGCGGGATGACGGCGGGGGTTACCTCAAATACGGCGCGGTATCGGCATGTATCTTGTCGCTGTAGATAATCAGGTCCGCCGAGGGTGTGTAGTTCTCGCTCTCAAACAAGAACTCATGCAGCCAGATGGCGTTAGACTTTAGATCCAGCGGCACCACACAACTGCCGGACTTGCCTATCATCCCCGTGGTACGCATGGAGGCTTCCGGGAAGCCGCCATCGGCCACTATTTTATACTTGCCGGCATCCGCTAGCATATCCACGATGTCCGCCAAGTCGAAGTTGGTATATATGGAAGGGAAGATGTCGTTCGCAATTTTGGTGAGGGTCGAAACAGAGGCATTTTGCGCCTTTTCCAAGGTGGCGTTTAAGACCTCGCGCTGGCGTTCGGTACGCTTGAAGTCGTCGCCGGCGGTGTAGCGGATGCGGCAATAGGCCGTTGCCGCCAGGCCGTCCACCAGCTGATAGCCAGTCTTCTCCACCGGTGTAAAGCTCCGTTTCATGTCGCTGGCCATCGTGCTTTGGTAGTTATTGACATGTTGCAGCTCCACTTCGTCTATATCTATCATAATGCCGCCCAGGGCATCTATCGTGTCTGTCAGGCCTTTGAAGCCGACGGTGACAAATTCGCTGATATTTAGGTCCATGTTCATGTTCAGCATATTTATCGCCTGCTCCGGCCCGCCCCGGGCATAGGCGACGTTGCATTTATTATAACTGTCGTTACCGAGATTCAAGTAGGTGTCGCGGTATACGGACACCAGGCGGACTTCATATGTGTCCAGGTTGATGGAAGCGACCATGATGGAGTCGGAACGGGTACTCTTGGCCAACTGGCCGGAGGTGGAATCGACGCCAAAGAGGGCGATATTGCGGAAGCCCTTCAGCTCCTCCTCCGCATACTCCTTTATCTCCTCATTTATGACGATGTCTTCCTCGGGAATGACCACCTTGCCGCTCTTTTCGACCCGCAGGGCGCTATACAAAAACATCACCATCAGCACCAGGACAATGATTTCCACGCTAAAGAGGATGATTTTACCGGTTTTGCTCTTTTTCTTACGACGGGGGTTTTTAGTTTTCTTGGACATATGACGGGCTAGCTCCTTTTTGGGACATTATAAAATAAAAACCACGCCAAGGCAAGACCTAAAAAGCATTTTTATTGATAAGACCCTTAAACAATGTCATGCAGATAATCTTAAAGTCCATGCCCAGCGTCCAGTTTTCTATATAATTGATGTCATAATCTATCCGTTTGCGGATCGAGGTATCGCCGCGGTAACCGTTTATCTGGGCCAGGCCGGTAAGCCCCGGCCGCACCTGGTGCTTGATCATGTAGCGGGGGATTTCTTCCTTAAATTGCTCGACAAACATCGACTGCTCGGGCCTGGGCCCCACCAAACTCATGTCGCCGACCAGGATGTTGAAAAATTGCGGGGTTTCGTCCATGCTGGTCTTTCGCAGGATTTTACCAACTTTGGTGATGCGGGGATCGTCTTTTATCGTCCAGGCCGGGCTGGCTCCGGCCTCGTTTGCCGCATTTTCCGTATATGCCATCGTGCGGAATTTGTAGATAATGAAGGGTTTGTTATGTAACCCCACCCGCTCTTGCTTGAAAATTATCGGCCCCGGCCCGCTAAGGCGAATGGCCAGCACGGCCGCGAGCATAAAGGGCGAGAACAATATGATGCCGGCCAGGGCCCCGATTATGTCCACCAAACGCTTCATAAAACGGTTTATCGTGTTGGTCAGGGGTACGTAACGGATGTTTATCACCGGCAGGCCCATCAAATCCTCTGTGTAGGGGCGGCTGGGCACGAGGGAGTTATAGTCGGGGATGAATTTTGTGTGGACGCCGGATT
>Ga0099364_10015381_pt1 | contig 10088 bp, 8 predicted proteins | sample TergutTh196P3_FD_73070 | JGI IMG/M metagenome (GOLD analysis project Ga0099364, IMG submission 73070) | Microcerotermes parvus P3 segment gut microbial communities from Pointe-Noire, Republic of the Congo - Th196 P3 | ecosystem: Host-associated > Arthropoda: Insects > Digestive system > Gut ...
AGCTAAAATGGATGCAGGAAGGGTAAAACACAATGAATGTAATGATTTACAATGAATTTGTCCATGAAATCAAGGATGAATCGGTTAAGGCAATTTATCCCCAGGGAATCCACATGGCAATAAAATCCTTTCTGGAAAAGGACAGTGCCATGGGAAGCATCCGCTGCGCCACCCTGGAGGATCATCGGGAGACTCTGAGCCAGGATAATCTGGATGAAACGGATGTCCTGGTTTGGTGGGGCCACATGAAGCACCATGAAGTGGATGATCAGGTTGTTGCCAGGGTCTGCCGCCGGGTCCTGGACGGCATGGGCCTGGTGGTCCTTCATTCCGGCCACGCTTCCAAGCCTTTCAAGTCCCTTTTGGGAACCGATACCGATCAACTTCGCTGGCGGGAAGCGGGGGAAAAGGTCCGGATCTGGAACATTGCCAGGAACCATCCCATTACCCGGGGCCTGACGGAGACCTTTGCCATTCCCCATGACGAAACCTATGGCGAGCCTTTCGGTATTCCCCAGCCCGAGGAGCTGATCTTTTTAAGCTGGTTCCAGGGGGGCGAAGTTTTCCGCAGCGGTTGTACCTGGCGCCGGGGGGAAGGCAAGATCTTCTATTTCCAGAGCGGCCATGAAACTTTTCCGGTTTATTACCAGGAGGAAGTCCAGCTTGTCATCACAAACGCCGTAAAGTGGGCCTGTCCATTGGAAAGGAATTGCCTTGTTGACAGGGGCGGTTCTAATACCCCGGCTCTGGAGAAGTATTAAAGATCATGGATATTTGGCAGGAGGAAGTCAGCTTACGTTTCGGCAGTGTGGACAGATCAGACCGGCTGACTTTGGCTGCGGCTTTTAGCTTTTTTCAGGAAGCTGCCATAAGCCATGCGGCGATTATTGGAGTGGGCCGTGACGCTATGACGGAAAGCGGGCAGGCCTGGGTTTTATCCCGGATTTCAGTGTTCATGGAGAAGCGCCCCAAATACAGGGAAACCCTTACTGTTAGAAGCTGGCCCAGAGGGCCGGAGAAGCTCTTTTGCCTCAGGGATTATGATATATCGGATGTACCATCCGTAGATATGCCATCTGGGAAGGCCCTGGTCCGGGGCCGCAGCGGCTGGCTTGTCCTGGATATGGAAAAACGGCGGCCTCTTAGGGTTCAAACCATAGTAGAAAAGCTCCCCCTTAACGAAGGCATGGACGCCTTGCTCTCAGGGCCCTTAGGTCTTGAGGCAAGAGAGGGCCTTGTTTCTGCAGGGAATCGCCAGGCTGCTTACTCGGATATTGATTTTTACGGTCATGTGAATAATGTCCGTTATGTCCAATGGATTCAGGATATCACTCCTCCGGAACTTTTGGATAAAGCAGCGCAAATGCGACTGGATATTAATTATATGAGCGAGACCCTTTCCGGGGAGTTCGTGGAACTCCTGTCCGCCCCTATAGACGGCCTTCCATCGGAGGATAATCTAAAGGATTATCTAAAAGATTATCCTAAGGATTATCCTCATTCTCCTTCAGCAGCCTTTGCCTATGAAGGCCGCAGGCAGACGGGTCAATGTGTGTTTAGGGCGGAACTCAGGCTGGGACTTTAGCCGGGAATTGCTTAATTTACGTGCTAGCATAATAAGATTTTTTAAGCTATAATATAAATATGGTAGATAACGTTGATATATTGGGGAAAAAGATTTTTTTTCTCTATCCTTCCGCAGTAGTTCAAAACAGGATTACCGAGGAATTTATCCAACATGAATTTGAAGTTTATATGATAAAGGATCATACTAAACTGCGGAGAATTCTAAAAAAATATCCCGATTCCATTGTATTTGTAAATATAAATGATGGAATTAGCGAAAGAGAATGGGAAGCCTGGGTTCGGGGGATTTTAGGAGATGAAACTACCTCAAGGGTGGGTATCGGGATTATCAGCTCTGATGACGATGAGGAACTGAAAAACAAATACATAAATCAGATAAAGATCTCCTGCGGTTATACAGTTTTGAAGGCTGATCTTAGCATTTCCATGAAGCATCTTTTTGAGATACTAGTAACCGCAGACGCCAAAGGCCGGCGTAAATATATCCGGGCTGTAGTAGAAAACGAGGCCAGCGCCACCATAAACATCCCTTATAACGGAACTTTTCTAAACGGAACAATCAAGGATATTAGCGTGGTGGGTTTTTCTTGCGTCTTTGCAGAAGATCCGGATCTACCTAAAAATAGTCTTCTTCACGATATCCAGATGAAACTCCAGTCCAGCCTATTAAAAACTGAAGGCATTGCTTTTGGCTCCCGGATGGACGGAAATACAAAAATTTATGTGGTCCTTTTTACCCAACGCATAGATCCCGAAGTCAAGGTTCGGATCCGTAGATATATACAGTCCAACCTCCAGGCCAAGATGGACAAAGAACACTAGTTGTTCAGGCCAAAGACCTTAATCCCTTCATCGGGGAAGTGTTCTTTTACTGAGGCCACTGCCCGGTTAATGCCGAGGGCTTCCTCTTCTTCGCACCAGATAACCAGGGCAAAATTCTCTTCCGGCCAGATAGGGTCCCCCATCCGGGGGCCGGAAGAACCGACTCCGTGAATATTTGGGTACTTGGTATAGTACTTCCCCACGCCCTCCATCTTTAAAGCTTCCAGGATGTTTTCTTCCACCGAGCGGTTTGCCACTATTTCTACCCGGATCATAAGACCTCCTCATGGGGCTGTTCTTGTTCAATTGGCGAAATATCCCTAATTTCCGGCTGCTCATAAGGGCGGTTCCTCGCCTCCTTGCGGGTAAGCCCTGCGGCTATGCGCTGCCTTCTTGCTTCTGCCCTGGCGGCCCGCTCATCGGAACGGCGGTTCACCACATAGTATACCGCAGGCATTAGGAGCAGGGTCATTAAGGTCCCAAAGGAAAGTCCGCCCATAACTGTTTTGCCTATGGGAGATACCATTTCCGATCCCTCGCCGGGGAAAAAGGCCATGGGGATAAGGCCTACGACGGTGGTTATAGTTGTCATCAGTATGGGCCTAAGGCGGTTTCCTGCGGCTTCCACACAGGCTTCATGCAGGGGAACTCCGCGTTTACGCAGCAGGTTGGTATAATCAATCAGAATTATTCCGTTGTTGACAATAATCCCTGTGGATACCATAAGCCCCACTAGGGACAATGCATTAAAGGTATCCCCGGTTATAAAGTAAATCGCGACGATACCGATTACCGAAAGGGGAATGGTGAAGATCACGATAAAGGGATCCCTAAAAGACTCAAAGAGGCTGGCCATTATCCCGAAAACTAAGGCAATAGCCACGACCATGATAAGAGCGAAGTTTGTCATCATCTCCATCATTTCCGCATTTTCCCCGGCGAATTCGATTATCACCTCGTCATCGTAAGGGATTTCCGCAGTAACAAGCTCCCTTACCCTTGCCTCAAGGACATTCATGGTGGTCCCGGGCAGTGCGCCTGCGGTTACGCGGATCACACGGCTCTGATTCTCCCGGTTAATGGAGATAGGGCCTGTCCCCACTCTATAGGATGCGAAATTCGACAAGGGCTGCATACCTGCCATGGGGCTATTTACGAAGATTCTATCCAGGGCGGGCCTTGTACTCCTGTCCGCTTCCGCGTAAATAAGGACCACATCGTAGGTATTGCCTGAGTACTGATAGCGGGTAGCGGTGACGCCGTCAACAGCGGCCCTAATTTCATTGCCAATGGTAATGGCATTGAGGCCCAGGGCATAGATGCGATCCCTGTCCAACACAACTTCGATCTGGGGGAGGCCGTCTCGTAAATCTACCTGGGGTTCCGTTACTTCGGGGATCCGATCCCTTAGTAAATCCGCAATTTCTTCGGCCAGGGCCTTGCCTTTTACAAGGTCATCGGTACGCAGCTTTATATCCACGGCGCTGCCGCCTCCCATGCCCATCATACCACCGCCCCCGCCCACGCGTATGGATACCCCTGGGAATTGGTTAGCGTAGCCCCGCACGACGGCCCTGATCTCATCGGCGCTCATAATACGACTGTTGTATTCCGGAAGATTGATCCTCAAGCTGCCCGTATTGCTTGAACTGCCTCCCATACCCATCATACCGCCGCCCCCTGCATTAAGGGTGAGCCGTTCATAAGCTTCCGGGGGTAAATCCCGGATCACTATTTCCTGAATCTGATGGAGAACGGCTTCGGTTTCAATAAGAGGGCTTCCCACAGGCAGGGTAACGTTGATATTTACATTATCCGATTCTTGGGGGGGCATAAAAACCCATCCCACTACAGGAATCATAAAAAGGCTAAACGCAAAAAGGACCGCCATACTAGTTATGGTGATAGCTTTATGGTGAAGAACCCAGTTAACGGCTTTGCGGTAAAGATTATCCAGGTTAAGGAAAAACTTCTCAAAGGCCTTGTCGGCGGACACAAGGGCCTTTTTACTAAGGGGCCTCTGCTTCCGGGTAACCAGGGGGAAAAAATGGCTTGACAGAACAGGCACCAGAAAAAGGGCTACCACAAGAGAAGTAGTCAAGGATATAACCACTGTAAAGGCAAGGCCTGCGAACATTTCCCCTGCCATTTTCAAAAGCCCCTGGAACATAACCATGGGGGCAAATACGAAAATACTGGTAGCCGTGGAAGCTATAATGGCGATGACCATTTCATGGGTCCCTATAACCGCAGCGGTTTTCAGCTTTGCTCCCCTTTCCCGGTAATGGTAAATGTTTTCCAGGATTACAATGGAGTTGTCTACCAGCATACCGACCCCCAGAACAAGGCCGGCCAATGTCATCAGGTTCAAGGTGAGATTGGAGAAGTACATCAGCATAAGGGTAACGATGATAGACACAGGGATACTGACGCCGATGATTAGGGTTGGCTTGATGGAGCGCATAAAGAGAAAAACTACCAGTATTGCCAGGATTCCCCCTGAAATTGCAGTGGAACTTACCTGGTTAATGGAATTTTCTATCTGATCCGTGGTGTTAAAGAGTTCGGTTATTCTTATGTCTTGTGGTAATTCCCGGGATATTTGTTCCAGCCGGTTCCTTAGGTCCCTGGCAGTCTGGACAGAATTCGCACCGCTTTGTTTCTGTACCATAAGCTGGACTGCGGGCTGCCCGTTTACTAAGACCGTGCTGCTTTCTGTCCTGTAACCCATGTAAACATCGGCAATATCCCTTAAAAAAACCTGCCTGGGCAGTTCCACCTGGCCCCCTTGTACTCCGCCGCCCCGGTAGGAAACAACGGTATTCCTGATTTCATCCAGGGATACGTACTCTCCCATGGTTGTTAGGATGTAGGAAAGACCGTCTTCTATTATGTTTCCCGCTGAAACTTGCATGTTCTGGGAAGCCAGCATCTGCTGCAGGGATGTTATGGTGAGTCCGTAGGCCTGGAGCCTGGACTGGGGGATTTCCACCCTGACTATACTCTCCCGGCCTCCGCTTACCGAAGCGGTGGCCACCCCCTGGGTTTGCTCGATTCGGGGAACAATGCTGTTTTCCGCAATATCCCGCAATTCCTCTGGAGTACGATTCCCCGTAACCATGAGCCCCATGATGGGAATCATGGAAGGGTCGAATCTAAAAATCATGGGACTCTGGGCTCCAGTGGGGAGGAAGTTCCTAATCCTGTCCAGGGCATCCCTTACCTGGTTTGTGGCATCCACCAGGTCAATCCCATAGGTAAATTCCATTATGACCATCCCCGAGTTCTGACTAGAGGTGGAAGTTATGTTTTCTAAACCCGAGACGCTGGAAAGGGCCGACTCCAGAACCCTGGATATCGATCGTTCCACTTCTTCCGGGCTTGCTCCGGAATAGCTAGTTATTACCACCAAGTACGGCGGATTGATTTCCGGCATAAGATCAATCGAAAGATTAACAAAGGCAAAGATCCCAAGCATGATCAAAAGCACAAAAATAATGAATATGGTGGTTGGCCTGCCCACCACAGTTTTAGCAAAACTCATGTTTTATCCTTCAAAAAGGTTTATTTAATTCAGCGAAGGGACGCGATCCACAATATTGATCCTGGTTCCGTCATCAAGAAGACCCTGGCCCCGGACGACCACGTCTTCGCCAGGATTAAGCCCCCATTGTACTTCCATAACCCCGTCTATAACAATCCCGGGAACCACATTTCGTCTTTGGGCCCTATAGGCCCCGGCAGTTTCCGGGTCCGCCTGGGCCACAAAAACATATTCCTCGCCAAAACGCTGGACCAGGGCGGAAGCGGGTATTTTAACAACATTGTCCTTCTGCTCTGTAATGATGCGTACCCTGGCAAACATGCCCGCTTTGAGCCGGGCGCTGGGATCGCTTACGTTGATCCGCACTTCCATAGTCCGGGAAGAAGGATCAACCACGGGACTTAATTCGGTAATCCGGCCCTGGAAAATTTCCCCAGGCCAGGCGTCCAAGCTTACTTCGCAGCTTTGCCCCAGGCTGATGCGGGAGATAAACCGTTCCGCCACATGAAGGCGGATTTCAAGGCCGCTGCCCCCGGCAATGCGGGCCAGGGGAACCGCCTGGCTTACGGTCATTCCCAATTGGGCCGGAAGCGCCACAATGGTTCCGCCTACCGGGGCTCTGACCGGGCTGGGGACGAATTCCATGCCGGGCCTGGAAGGGTCAACCTCTGCAATAAGATCCCCCCGGTTAACCCGGCTCCCCACGGATACGGTGATTCTGCTCACCCTGCCGGCAGCGTCGGAAAAAGCATCCACCGCAGAAGCGGCAATAATATCCCCTGACAAGGCCAGATAATCGCTTATAGAACCCTGGGCGATAGCCATAGTATTTACGGCAAAAATAGGCGCCGGCGGCGGGCCGGTTTCAACGGTCACCCTGCCATAGGCTTGCTGGATTCGCTCGCAGCCTAAGAAAACAAAAGCAAGCATGAGTAATGCAGCAAAAAGCCTAATTTTTTTTACTTTCATCTATATACTTCTCCTCGATTTTAAAACCATTCAATAGCGGGAACTCAAAGTCCCAAAAGGGACGCCCACGGCGTATTCCAGATCAATAAGATCGTTCAGATAATTGAAATTCTGAGTCAGAAGCTGCAATCTAGCCTGTTGCAATGCCAGGGCCGAACTCTGAACAGTCTGGAAGTCCTGTAAGCCTGCCCTGTACGCTTCCTCAGTGAGGCTATAGGTAAGTTCCGCCAACTCTACTGCAGCCCTCTGAACCTCGGTGGAAGTCTGAGTCCTCATAAGAGAATTGACCTTGGTGAAAACCTCCAGCTCCGTTCCCTGAATTGCCTGGGCCAAGGTAATATTAAGGCTTCTTATCCGATTATCCAAGTCCACAAGCCCCTGCCCTTCCCTGGTAAAGGAAAAGAGGTTGTTAAAAGTCATTCCCACAGTAATTGAAAAGTTGCCGCCATTATTCCAATTATCCCCGGTAAAGAGGCTGTCCCTAAAGGGGTTCAGCATTGGGTTGAAAGTGGAACTTAAACTCCAGCCCAGTCTTAAAAAAGGCGTACGAAGCTGGAGGGTTTGGGCTTTTCTGGTACTATGGAGTACTGCGATATTATGCCGCAGTTCCACAATATCGGGCCTTCCTGAAGCAGCGCTGGATATTAATTCCGCAAGGTCCAGGGGAATGAAGAAGTCCCCTCCACCAAGGGGTTCAAGTTCAAATTCAGTATCAAAGGGCAGCCCCAGGGTCATGGCAAAATTGCCCTTTAGGGCCCTAAGATTGTTGTCCATGTCGCTCATAGTGGGCTTCATATTTTCCACCGCCACCTGGGCCTGAAGCCAAGCCAGACGCGGCACCAGTCCGGCTCTGAAATTGGCCTCAGTCATGGCGGCCTGACGCTCTGTATTGGCGTAAGTATCCCTTAGCAGTACCATATTTTCTTCCAGAAGCAGGATCTGGTTGTATAGTTTCCGCACTTCCCGTTCCGTCTGGAGCCTGGCCTTATCCAGCCCCATCAATCCCGCCTGGTAATCCAGCCTGATGGTCTCAATTCCCGCAATCAAAGCAAAGCTGAAAACAAAGGAAGCTGAAAAGTTAGCGTTCACATTCCACCGGGGCAATTCCGTCGAAGGGATATCGATAACCCCGGGAATACTCATTCCCTGGGTGGTATTCGGCCAGTTGTGCCGCAATAAAGTACCTGTAAAATCCGCAGTAGGCAAAAACTGGTTCCAAACCAGTTCATGCCTTCGCCTTCTGGTATCCAGATCGATCCTGGCGTTTTCCAGGGCAAGATTGTTCATTATAGCTAAGTCCACCGCTTCCTGAGGGCTAAGCCTTACGGTTCTCTGTTCCTGGCTGGAAACCCCCCAGGTGCAGGCCATAAAAATAATTACCAGCAAAGGCAGGCCGAAAATACGCCTGTTCATAAAACGACTCCTGCGGATTTTTTCCGTTTCTTCATAAGAAAATAACAATTCTACTAAAAAAAAGCAACAATATAATTAAAGTACATAAAAGTAAACAGAATGTAAACAAAAGGTAAAATCCGCATTAACTAAAAGGGACGGCGCATACGCCGGGTTAAAACAACAAGGGAAACAACAATTAGAAGGGCGTAGAAAAGGCCGCTTCGGTAACCCCAGGCCGGCCCGGCCAGGCGATTGGTAAGGCCCATAAGAAACTGTACACAGGCGTTCGTTGCCCCGGCTATAACGATGATGGCGCTGGTCATTACCGGGGCCTGTTCCCGGAAATAGCCCATGGCCGTAGCCAAGAGCGTAGGCCAGAACATGGCGGTAAAAAACCCCAGCCACGGAAGGACATAGATGCCCTGGGCCCCAAGGGCAAACCCAAGAACAAGGGTAAAAATCGTTGCCACCGTGGCAATATAGAGGCTGCGCATATATCCTATCTTTTCAATTGCGAAACCGCCCAAAAGGCGGGAAATTGTAAAAAGGATATAAAAATTGGAAATAAAGGCGGCGCCGCTAGTGGTGGGATCAAGTTGATACACATCCCTAAAGTATAAGCCTCCCCAATTGGCGGAACTCAATTCCACTCCTACCATAAGCCCCAGCGCCAGGGCAAAAACCCAAACCATAGGTGTTTTAATAGCCGCGAAAAAGCTTAAGTTTTTTACGGCGCCTTCCCCTGAACCATCCTTTGGCTCGTCAGAACTATGCGTCCGGGGGAAGCGGGCAAAAATAGAAGGAATAAAGAAAAGAAGAACCAGGGGTATGGAAAGAAGGTATACGTAACGCCAACCTTGGGCGCTGGCAATGAAACCTGCAGCTCTGGGGCTAAAGCTGGAACCTGCGCCGTAGAAAAAATGCAGAAGATTCATGAGTAGTGCGGCCCGGGTTGTGAATATTTGGGTAGCCAGGGCGTTACTGCTTACCTCAAAAAGGCCGAAAGCTGCGGAAACAATAAACAACGCCCCGGCAACGAAAAGAAAAGGGGGCAGAAAAAAGACTCCCGCCAGCCCTAAAGCCATAAAGACAAAGCCTATGACAAAAGTTTTTTTTACCCCCAGGCTCCCGATTAGTATCCCCCCCACAAGGCAAAATATCACATAGCCAAAGGACATGACAGAAACCATGACCCCCTGCTGCTCATAGGAGATATCAAAACCGGTCTTAATTAGGGGATAAGTAACCCCCTTGATATTTTCGACATAACCAAAAATAAACATGGCCCCAAAGAGGATAATAAAAAGAAACATTGACGGTCTGTTAATCGAAGCTTTATTCATTTTTGGCCATAATAGGCCTTGGGACCGTGCTTCCTCTCCCAGTGCTTTCTGATAAGGTATTCCGGAAGGGCTTCAGCCTGGGGATCAAGGGCCAGGGTAAGCTGGGCCATTTTACAGACTTCTTCCAGCACCGCCGCATGGTACACCGCTTGGGCGGCATTTTCCCCCCAGGTAAAGGGACCGTGCCCGGCTACCAGTACCATGGGCATGTGGAGAAGACTCATGTTCCGGCGTATAAAAGTCTTGATAATGAGCTTTCCGGTTTCCAGTTCGTAGTTGCCCTTGGCTGCCTCTTCATCCATGATCTCCGTGCAGGGGATTTCTTCCGGCCCATGATCCGCATGGGTGGTTCCATAGACCGGAACGGAACGCCGGGCCTGGCTAAAGGCGACGGCATAAGTGGAATGGGTATGGCAAATACCCCTCAT
>Ga0099364_10015382_pt1 | contig 10088 bp, 12 predicted proteins | sample TergutTh196P3_FD_73070 | JGI IMG/M metagenome (GOLD analysis project Ga0099364, IMG submission 73070) | Microcerotermes parvus P3 segment gut microbial communities from Pointe-Noire, Republic of the Congo - Th196 P3 | ecosystem: Host-associated > Arthropoda: Insects > Digestive system > Gut ...
CATATTCCCGTTGTTTCCGCAAACATTGGTCGAACGAACCGTCAGATACGCATAGTCGCCGCTTACCACCACTGGGTCGCAGCCCCAGAAATGCCACGTAGCCGACACATACACCGGCGCCGAAGGATTCTCAATCGAATAAATCTGCATCCCGTTAGACAACCCAAGGAACAGGTGGTCATTGTAGGCAAACAACGTTTCGACAGCGCTGCTGACATTTACATTATTAATAAAGTTGAACTGCTCATTTTCGATATCGAATACTTTAAGCCAACCTTGCTGAACAGCATAAAAAGAAGAGCTGTGTGCAGGCTGACCGCCCCATACATTTTGTATATTTAAGGTATAAAGATATTGATCGGTGATGGCAAAACGCGACATGGAACCGTTGACGCCCGTAATTTTGGCGCCCGGCTGATAACTGTCCATCCGCCATGAATCGGCCGCCGTCCAGACGCCATACAAATAATAATTTGGATTGGGTGCGCTTTGTCTGACTTCTTCAGTGATTATTTCCTGCGTCCATCCTACTACTACTTTTCCTGCTGTATCAAACTTGCTGACCGGATACTCATTGTTTGTAGCCGGAAACACGCCGTCAAACACCCCTTCTACGCGACTTTTCAGCCTGGGAGTCGCTGGCTCCGAAATGTCGAACAATAACAGGTCGACCAGGTTATCGGCATAGAGGATTCCGCTTTGAGCAGCTATATCAATGTTGCCAGCAATCTCAATAAACGCCACATTGCGGGGCGACGATGGATCGGAATTGTCAATCACATGTATCCCTTCATACACTTCGTTAATAAAGAGATAATGGCCATACAAACATATTTTACCGGGATTCTTCAGTGGACGGGTTGCGTCTACTTTGGTAGCCGACCTGAACTCATCTCTGCTCATATACACAGGTACATTAGCCATAAAGGAAACAGTATCTGTTACCTTATCGCTGCACGATGCTCCCAATAAAACAAGAACAGCAAGAAAAGTCTTCGTTATTGCCTTCATTATACTACACATTTACTGGTACTAATTATAATGACGAGAATTGGGCGAATTTCGTTGCATCAAAATGAAAAAAAAATGAAAAAAAATTTTGCGATTTGTGCGGGTTTTGTTTTTATATTCTGATAATATGCGATTTATATATTGAAACGAAAATAAATAATATCTCCATCCTGCACAATATATTCTTTCCCTTCGACACTCATTTTTCCGGCTGCTTTGACGGCTGCTTCCGAGCCGAACTTTATATAATCCTCATATTTAATCACTTCGGCACGAATAAACCCTTTTTCCAAATCAGAGTGAATTTTGCCGGCGCATTGTTGCGCTTTGCTTCCTTGCCGGTACGTCCAGGCATGCACTTCTTTAGGGCCTGCAGTAAGAAATGTTTCCAGGTTTAAAAGTTTGTAGGCGGCTTTTATCAGACGGTTCATGCCCGATTCCTGCAATCCGATTTCGTGCAGAAACAGTTCGCGCTCTTCCAGCGTTTCAAATTCGGCGATTTCACTTTCACTCTTGACCGCAAGAATTAGAATTTCCGCATTTTCATGTTTGACGGATTCGCGAAAATTTGCGACATGCGTGTTTCCGGCCACTGCGCCGGCTTCGTCCACATTGCATACATATAAGACCGGCTTATTTGTCAACAGATACAATTCATGGGCAATCTTTTGTTCATCTTTGGTGTCGAACACAACATGGCGTGCGCTAATTCCCTGTTCCAGCGCCGTTTTATATTTGAGCAACACTTCATACACTTGCAGCGCATGCTTGTCTCCTCCGGTTTGTCCCTGTTTATATACTTTTTCAATCCGGGATTCAATCGTTTCAAGGTCCTTAATCAGTAATTCAGTATCAATAATTTCCTTGTCCCGAACCGGGTCAATACTGCCATGCACATGCACGATATTGTCATCCTCATAACAGCGTACGATATGGATAATGGCGTCTGTTTCGCGAATCTTGGCCAAAAACTTGTTGCCCAGCCCTTCCCCTCTGTTTGCCCCTTTTACCAAACCGGCAATATCCAGAATTTCGATGGTAGTCGGTACAAGTTTTTGCGGACGAACCAGCTCGGCTAATTTATTCAGCCGCTCGTCGGGGACGGTAATGACTCCCATATTCGACTCAACCGTCGAAAACGGGAAATTAGCCGAATGTGCTTTAACATTTGATAAACAATTGAATAATGTCGTCTTACCCACATTGGGAAGCCCCACGATGCCGCAATGTAATGCCATACTGAAAATGCTTTTTTATCTTTGAGCCTGCAAAGATAATCATCCTTTAGCAATTTTATGTTCTAAAACATCAAAATAAATGCAGTAAAGTATGCATCAAAATTTGGCGGAAAGCAAAATATACACTAATTTTGCACAAACAATATGTTGAATCTTCAAACATAAAAGATTCCGGTCAACCATTTGATCGGGATTCTTTTTTGTATAATTTTTTTGATATATAAAGAACTTAGTAATGGCTGTTACGTACATGACAGAAGAAGGCTATAACAAGATTTTAGCCGAGATTAATTACCTGGAGGCTGTGAGACGGCCTGAGATATCAGCTCAGATAGCTGAAGCCAGAGACAAAGGCGACCTTTCCGAGAATGCGGAATATGACGCCGCCAAAGAAGCGCAAGGTGTGCTGGAAGGAAAAATTGCGCAGTTAAAAGGCCTGGTTTTAAATGCACGCATCATTGATGAAGCGCAGATAAAAACGGACGCCGTACAGATTTTGAATAAAGTGAAAATCAGAAACATTCAAAACAATGCGGTCATGACTTACACGCTGGTAGCCGATTCGGAGGCCAACCTGAAAGAAAATAAGATTGCCGTCAGCACGCCCATTGCCAGGGGATTGATGGGGAAAAAAGTGGGTGATGTGGCAGAAATAAAAATACCTTCGGGGATCATCCGTTTTGAAATTTTGGACATATCTATTTAACACGAAATCATTATGGCTTCCATTTTCAGTAGAATAGTTGCGGGTGAGATTCCCTGCCATAAAGTAGCAGAAAATGAAGAATTTTTTGCTTTTCTGGACATCAATCCCAAGGCCGACGGGCATACGTTAGTTATTCCCAAACAGGAAATTGATTATCTGTTTGATATCGAAGATGAAATGCTGGGGCGCATGATCAAATTTGCCAAAACCGTAGCCAGCGGATTGAAAAAAGCCATCCCCTGCAAACGGATCGGCCTGGCAGTGATTGGCCTGGAAGTACCCCACGCCCATATCCATCTGATCCCTATCCGCAAAGAATCCGACCTTTTCGCCGGAAAAGCAAAGAAAAAGCCGGAAGAATTAGCACAGATAGCCGCATCAATCAGGGCGAAACTGGTTTGAACAGTTGCGATCAGTTCCTCGTACGGTAGAACAATTTTGCAATCTTCCTGTGGCGCGTAATTTTCTCAATAATCAGGGCGATATATATGACATGAAACCGCAGAAGTGGCTTTACCGTTCTTTATTGTTTCAATAACGCTTTCAATTGTTTTACCCCTTCCGATGCGCCGACTTTAATAATGTGTATATCATTGCGATATGTTTTCACCTCGTTGGGGTCTATAAGGTAGACAGGTTGTCCTTTGCGGACATAATTCAACAATCCGGCAGCCGGATAAACATTCAGGGATGTGCCGATAATAACAAAGATATCTGCAGATTCGACCATCCGGATGGCCGGTTCGATCATGGGAACGGCTTCTCCAAACCAAACAATAAACGGACGTAACTGGTCGCCATGCGAATCCATATCACCGAGATGTATATCCGGATTGTCCGGCGAAATATCGTAAGCCTTATGTGGGTTACGCACCGAACAGGATTTCATCAGTTCGCCATGTAGATGAAGGACATTAGAACTTCCTGCGCACTCATGCAGATTATCGATATTTTGCGTAATAATCTGTACATCAAATTCTTTTTCTAATTCCGCCAATCCGTAATGTCCCGGATTGGGCTTCACTTTCAGTAATTCTTTTCGTCGCTGATTATAAAATTCCAGCACCAATTCGGGGTTTTTAGCAAATCCTTCGGGCGTAGCCACCTCTTCAATCTTAAAATTATTCCATAAGCCGTCGGTATCCCTGAAAGTGGATATACCGCTTTCGACACTCATCCCGGATCCGCTGAGTATAACAATCTTCCTTTTCATGCGTGTATCATTTACTATTGCATACGAAGATAGTTGTTTTTATCGAATCATCTTCTATCAAACACAAAAAAATCAGTTATTCAATTATTCAGTTATTCCTATTTTCCCTATCTTTGTCCTGATTATGTAAATGAAACTCTTTTATGGATCTTTTAAATTACTGTTTCTCACTGTTTTATAAAAGCAGATTGAAAACAATAGAGTCGTATGGACGTAAAGCAGACAAGATTCAGCATGCACAGTTGAACATGCTGTTGAAATATGCGGAACGAACCGAATGGGGTAGAAGGTATGACTTTAAAAACATCCGTAACTATGCTACATTTGCCGAACGTATACCTGTCCAGAGTTATGATACACTGAAACCATTCATCGTACGGATGGTGAATGGGGAAGAAAATATCCTTTGGCCATCCAAGGTCAGATGGTATGCAAAAAGTAGCGGCACGACAAACGACAAGAGCAAATACATTCCTGTCACTCCCGAAATTCTGACGCGTTGCCATTATCGGGGTGGATATGATACAGTTGGGCTTTATCTGCATAATAATCCGCAAAGCAAGTTTTTTTCGAAAAAGAGTCTGATACTGGGAGGTAGCCACAGTCCGTCGGCTCTGAATCAAAAAGCGCACTGTGGCGATTTGTCGGCCGTATTAATCCAAAATATCCCTTCGTGGGTGAATTTAGTGCGAATCCCTGAAAAGCGGATCATGCTTATGAATGAGTGGGAGGCGAAAATCAAAGCCGTCGTTGAACAAACGTGGAATAAGAATGTAGGTAGCATCTCAGGCATTCCTTCATGGATACTGACGCTGATAAAGGCTATCCTGCGAAGAGCCGGAAAAGAAACATTGAGCGAGGTATGGCCCAATCTGGAAGTTTTTTTCCATGGAGGAGTCAATTTTGAACCTTACCGGATGCAATATGAGGCGTTGATACCTTCTGACAAGATGCACTATATGGAAACATATAATGCATCGGAAGGTTTTTTCGGCATACAGGATGATCTGGACGAAACAAGTATGTTGTTGATGCTTGATTATGGGGTATTCTACGAATTTATCCCGATGAGCGAGTTTGAATGTTCTGCCCATCCTGCTGCGCTGCCATTGGAAGAAGTGAGGGTGGGCGAGAATTATGCGATGATCATTTCCACCATCGGTGGATTATGGCGATACAGGATTGGCGATACGGTTCGTTTTACCTCACTTTTTCCTCACAAGTTTGAGATTTCAGGTCGTACCAATCACTTTATCAATGCGTTTGGCGAAGAATTGATGGTCGACAATGCCGAAAAGGCGATTCAGAGAGCGTGTCAGCAAACCGGGTCAGAGGTTCATGGTTATACGGCTGCGCCATTGTTTATTCTGGACAGCGCAAAAGGACGACACCAATGGCTGATCGAATTTGAAAAAGAGCCTGCTTCAATAGACGGATTTGCCGAGGTTTTAGACCAATCACTGCAATCTTTAAACTCCGATTATGAAGCGAAACGTTACAAAGAAATCTCATTACAACTACCGGAAATCATTCTTGCAAGAGCCGGATTATTCCTCGACTGGCTCAAGATGAAAGGCAAATTGGGGGGACAACACAAAGTCCCCCGATTATGCAACAATCGGAAAATGATAGAGGAGTTGTTGAGGTTGAACACGAATTAATCATTTCAACGGATGAAAATACCGAAATTGATACCCCAGCATTTGCTCCGGATGAAAAATAGCCACCAATTCACTCAACAAATAATCCGGATGGATGGGAGTTTCTTCAAAGAAGATTGAAAAATCGGTATTGCAACCGTACACACGGCGTTGCCTGAATGCGTCAAAATTGGCATAGAGCGTATATTCTGCCTCTAAAGATTGATACGTCATGTCGGTATCGCGGTTATAGTTGAACAGCCAGAAATCGGCATGGATGGCTTTGTCTAAAACGGCCTCAAAACTCAGGGGCGTACCGCCTGATCCCGGCAAATCACTAAATACATAATTGGCGCAGGCATCGTTGTAGAGTTGCGCCATATAACTTTGGCCGGCAGGAACATACCATGCAGCTCCGTACTTCTTTTCGGTAAATACAGTCGGACGGCGAGAAATATCGGCAACCGCGTTTTTTATTTCCAAATAGCGGATTTCCGTTTCCTGAAACAAGGAATCGGCTAATGCCGTTTGACCGGTAAACAGACCAAAGAAACGGAGCCATTCAGCCCGACCGAGTGGAGTCGTTTCCATATAATCGGCACATTCAATAATCGGGATACCTGTTTTTTCGACGGCTCCATAGCCGGCATTATGGAAAGGTGACGTCAGAATAACTTCAACACCTAATTCGATGATTTTTTCCGTATTGGGCGAAACGGATTCTCCCAAATCCACAATCAATCCGTCAGCCAACCGCGAATGTACGACCGGACTGTTGATAAAACGAGGCTCGCATACGCCGATTATATCATCTATTACGCCCAACTCATCTAAGGCTGTGCAATGTACAGCCATGTATGCGACAACTTTTTGGATGGGAGTACGTATAAGCATTCCTTCCGGAAGAAGAGCGGGAATTTCCTTCTTTCTGTCAACCAGAATATAACGCTGTAGATTGCGCTGGTGATTCCATGGGTCGCGTACCTCAACGATGGTATAATCCGGATAGCAAGTCGCCTTAAACCCTTCAGCATAACGCACGATATAAGCTTCCCCCTGCGTTTCATCCGGCAAAACACCCTGTCTTACATGGCAACAGCACAAAAGACAGAGTGGAATAAACACAAGTAACACTTTTCTCATTTTAAAAACGCTAAATTGTCAAAGCCAACTTTTTGCTCATTGCATCGCCATTCATCATGGTTAATGCAGCATAAGTGGTGTGGGTTACATAAAAATGATAGAATATACACCCCGTTACGCCATCATCAAATGAGATTCTACCGCTATTATTTATTTTAACAGCATTTGTTTGTGTCATACATCTATTTGAGGACAAAGATATGAAATAGTTTTGAGTTTTACAAATTATCCGTCCCTTATTTGTTTCAACCCCTCTTATGTAACAATGTTCTTTTATCAGCATCGTAAACGTTATGTTTCGCTTCGCATACAGGAATCGCATATTCGCGCAAACGAACCGTCAGTCTAAGGAATCATTCTTCGGATTGACCGATCAGATAAAACAACAAACACTATATCAGATTAACAATGCCCAAAATGGGTTAATCCCATTTTTCCGTCAAATACATCCAAAATCTGACAGGCATATGCTGACGTTGGAGCCGGGGGTTGATGCGTTCTTTGATTGAGAGTGCCTGGAAGTATCCTTTCCAGAGTTCCTGAAACAATTTTTCGTCTTCGGCCATCAGCGACTCATCTATTTTTTCACGCAAGGCATGGTCTGCATCCGTAAAAGTGATTTGGCTGGTCGTATGCAGGTCATAATAGTACCCGTATTGGCGTCGCATGTCGTAAATGACCCACTGCTGGTCAGCAAAACGATCAGTAAAATGATTGACAGTTAACGGTAAGGCATTATATATGGGACGAACAGGCGCAAAAAAAATATCATCAGTCGCTCTTTGAAAACGAACAAACTGCTTGATATACAACGCCTCATGGCCTACTTTACGTGCTATCTTTTCCACCGCCAACACATCTGCATCCCCAAAATTGAGCGCAATGGAATGGCTGTAATCAAAGGTTTTACAAATATAGCGAAACAGCAGTTCATCGCTACCTTTAAGCTCTGACAACCATACATACATCAGCATATTACAGGCTCGCTTAGGCAGTTTCTGCCGGAGAGCTTTCCAAACCCGCTCCGACTTTTCATCCGACGAAATGACCGTGTGACATGCCTGTGTAAACAAGGGTTCGATTTCTTTGTCCGACAGAAGCCGGTCAGGAAATACTTTCCGACTATAGGCATCGAATACAGCAGTCAGTAATCCTTCCCATGTTTTGTCGTAACGAAAAACTATCATAATATTTTACAGATATATAAATCATAATTGAAGATTACACATAATGGATTTTTATTTCATTGAAAATGATTGTGTTGTAAAATTTGTTTGTGTAAATATATTTTAGCAATTATATTATGTAACCGTATCCGGAATTTCTTTGCTGTTGGCAAGCGTCCAACCCGAATACTGAAGACAACAAAAAGGATACATCAATCCCTGCCGCGTTGGGATTAACGATTTCTAATTTCAAACCCTTGTTGGTCTTGATTTTTTTTGCTTTCTTTGCCATGTCTAATAAAATAACCTGAGGGTGAATAAAAAATCAAATTGTCTGTAAACTTAAGCAGATCAGGAAAATATAATCTTATGTGAGGGATCAAAAGGCACCAATAATTTCTTTACATCTGTCGAAAACCATACTTTGTGTTGGGGTATTGGCCCAAAGATAAATTGGCTTACATGCTCGTAGACGGCCCCCAAGTTATTTTCTTTTTTCAAAAAAAATGATTTACTTTGTGTAATTTCATTGACAATAGATATGAAAAGTACAAATTCAATTTTAATAACTATCCTGTTAATGATGGCAGGATGCGGAGGCAAACAATCAACTAATGAGCTAATTATAGTTGATGTCACGAAAAGTTATCCTGAAAAGGAACTGATTATCCAGGACTTTATGGATGTGGAATATATTTGTTGGAAACCACAGATGAATTTCTTACTCAGGGTGTTGTGAAAGCCGTCGGTAAGGATATCATGCTGGTAACAAACCGAATCCAGAACGGGGATATTTTTGTTTTCGACAGAACTGGGAAGGGTTTAAGAAAAATTAACCGAAAGGGTCAAGGCGGCGAGGAATATTTAAGTTTTGCAGAAATTATTTTGGATGAGAATAACAATGAAATGTTTGTCAAAGACTATGCTGCAAGAAAAATCCTTGTATATGACTTATACGGAACCTTTAAAAGAAGTTTCAAAAACGCAGATTCCTGTTATTATGACAATGTATTCAATTATGACCGGGATAATTTGATTGCTTATAAGAACTTTGGGGCGACAGAAAGCAAACCCTCATGCCATGTAATTATTTCTAAACAGGACGGAAGTATCACCAGGGAAATTCAAATTCCTTTTAAAGAGATTAAAAAAACCGGTTGTGATAAGGGAGGATTTTACTGTAACGCTTGGTTCTGTTGCAACAATCCCATATCATAGTCATTGGGCGCGGGTAGAAATTTCATCCGATACGGTGTACCACTATTTGCTGGATGATAAACTAATCTCCATGATCGTAAGAACCCCGTCTATAATCTCCATGGATACTGAAGTGTTTCTTAATCTGAGCCTTCTTACCGACCGTTATTATTTCTTGCAAACATTTAAAAAAGAAGTAGTGGACTGGGAAAGGATGAGAGTACGCTCTCCTATTTATTTGGTGTACGACAGGCAGGAAAAAGCCATATTTAACTATACCGTGTACAATGATGATTTTTCCAACAAGAGACGGGCAAATATTGGGTCGCCTTTAAATCACGAAATCGTAACATGGCAGTCTTTAGAAAGTTATCAATTAGTAGAAGCTCACGAAAAAGGTGAACTGAAAGATGGTAAACTGAAAGAAATCGCCGCAGGATTGGACGCAGAAGATAATCCGGTGATTATGCTGGTAAAGCATAAGAAATAGTGGTTAATAGATTTTAAAAACTTGAAATTTTAGCAGAAACTTCTTCACTTTATCTATATACCTCATACAATGGTATATCCTTACAGGCATTAGGCGGCCTGATACGCAAAATATGCGTGACCGTTGGCGCGACTTCTGTTGCTTTGATTTCGCGATAGATGCGTTGCGGCCGGATGCCGGCTCCCATAAAAAACAACGGTGTTTGCACGGCATTATTTCGGATGTATTGGTCTTTTTGGCCGGGTGTTTCGTTGTTGATGCGCCATCCGGGCCGCAGGCTGATA
>Ga0099364_10015383_pt1 | contig 10088 bp, 4 predicted proteins | sample TergutTh196P3_FD_73070 | JGI IMG/M metagenome (GOLD analysis project Ga0099364, IMG submission 73070) | Microcerotermes parvus P3 segment gut microbial communities from Pointe-Noire, Republic of the Congo - Th196 P3 | ecosystem: Host-associated > Arthropoda: Insects > Digestive system > Gut ...
AGTTTTTTGATCAGCGCCATGGCGCTATTGTTCCTGACCAACTCATGCGACGACAAATTAGGAACAGAATATGACTTCCAAGGGAAGAATTATGCCTCATTCGACAGAGCGAGTTATTCAATTAACGCTAGCTCCGAAGGAAAATATCAAGTATATTTATATCATCTGGCTGAAAAAGAAACGGCAGACGCTACCTTCACAGTTTCGGTTAATTATAACGGTGCGGAAGATCTGTTTACGGTTTTCCCCACCCAGATTTCCTTCAACAAGGACAACAATAAAGTACCGATTGAAATCACCTATGATATGACCAAGTTAGAGGTATTAAAACCCTATACTATCACGCTTTCCATTCCAAATCAGAACAGTCCCGGCGGAAGAACATTCATAACGCAGGATGTAGTGATCACGCTTCAACCCGTGTGGACGTCTTTGGGTATGGGCGTCTTTGAATCCGGACTTTTTGGGACATGGAGGCAAGAGATTTTACAGGGATTAGGCGTGGAAAGTTTAGGGATTGAAGTGTATAGAATGCCTTCATTGTACGTAAACGGAACTCATTTTACATTCATAGTGGATGCAACGACAGGCGATATCAGTTTTCCGGGCGCAGTACCGGATGAAAACGGATTCATGCGTTTTGAAACCGGCTACAGACATCCTGACTACGGTCTCATTTGGGGTATGTTTGACCCTGACCCGGATTGGAGTTGGTTTGACAAAGAAAACAAAATCGCCAACTTTAGTGTCGAGTATCTTGACGCAGACGGTTCGTGGGGCTGGTACGATGAATATTTCGATTGGAATGATCAAGAGCCCGTCTTTGACTATTCAGCCGACATTGAATTTACGGGTCGTTATACCAACCCTGCCGGAAATGATTTTGCTTTGGCAGACGTAGAATTGGGCGCTGACGTTGACTACGCGATAGTAGTCCTGGTACCCGACGATGTTTCCGAAGCGATTGAAGACGGCGATATAGACGCTATTCTGGAAGGCATAGAAGACGGCTCATTGGAAAGCGTGCAAATTGACGCCGACGAATCTGTTTCGCTTCCTTGCCCCGCAACAGGCGTATTAACCTATGTTGTCATCACTTACGCCGACGATGAAATAAAGGAAGTAGCCTATGCGACGTTTATTTTTCCGCCCATCAATATCAATATTGAGGATTTTTGCGGAGATTTTATGCTTTCAGGCATCAGTTTATTTGATGGTCCGCCCGCAGAAATGCCTGTGACCATTGAAGAAGGAGACGAGCCGAACACCTTAGTCATTAATGGAATTGAATTTGCCGGTAACGTAGTGGCAACGTTCGATCCAGTCAAAGGCACCATGTCCATTGCGCCACAAGTAGTGGATGATTATGTGGATGATGACGGCGAATATTTTATTGAATTTCTGACCTTTGCCAATGGAGGTTATAGTGAAACGGATATAATGACATTCTCTTTGAACGTAGACGGCAAATTGGTATTAACACCATCAAGCATCGCTATCGGTTATATGATTTGGGGCGAAAATTATGACGATGACGATGATTTAGGTTGGTTTGATGGATATCACAGTCTTGTATTCACTCCTTCCATCGTGAAATCGGCTATTTCAAAAAAGTCTGCTCTTTCTTTACCGAAAATCAAATCCAAAAACAAAAGCCAGAGTTTTGGAAATGTATCAATCGTAAAAGAGGAAGTAATCACCAAAAAAGGCAGTTTTACCATTCAGCCTAAAAAGGGCATCAACAGAACGGTAAAAAAGTTTTCTCCGCGTTTTTAGAGAAACACCTTTCATCAATGCAAAAAGGAACGGGAATCATCTCGTTCCTTTTTTGGAGTACTCAAATTGTGAAATGCGCCGCGCTAAAATGGACTATATTCTGAAAAAAAGTTTTATATTTGCAGCCGATAATCTAATGGAAAATGTGTGTGCAGATAAACTGAATGATATAGAAAAAAATGAGAAGGCTAAACAATAGATTTTTTTCGGGATTGTTCCTGTTTTTAACGCTCTGTTCGTTGAATGTAAAGGCAGAGCGGGTTCGCCTGTTAACGCCGGACGACGGGCTTTCCAACAGCCATATCAACCAAATTTTTCAGGACGATAAGGGATACATCTGGATAGCGACAGAAAACGGGTTAAACAAATTTAACGGGTACGATTTTGAAGTATTTTTATCCGATCCGAACGACAGCACATCCATTCGGGCTAATTATGTTTTGTATGTTTTTGAAGACAGTCGCGGGTTATTTTGGGTAGCCACATCCAATGGGTTACTGCAATACGACCGCACAAAAAATGTGTTTTTTCATTGGGACATGGGCGAAAAGCACGAGGAATACAAGAATCGTCGCGTAAATTATATTTTAGAAGACCGCAACCATCATTTGTGGATTTCATTTCCGGGCAACGGTTTAGTGCGTTTAGATGCGGAAACGTTGGCGCCCGTCGTGTTCGATAGCCTGAACAGTGAAATTGGCAATCATACCGTATTTTGCATTTTGGAAGACCGAAAAGGCAACCTTTGGTTCGGAACGGAATATGATGGAATTTATGTGTTTAACCCAAACAATCAAACCACAAAACATTTTTATCACGATCCTGCTCAACTTTCCGGCTTAAGTAGTAACAGAATATTTGCCATTTGTGAAAATGGCGCCGGTGAAATATGGGTCGGCACAATTGGCGGCGGAATCAATATATTTGACCAGCAAACAGAATCATTCCGCAGCGTCAAATCAGACAATTATTCTATGGAAAACATGATCTCTTCCTTATTTCTGGACAAGGATCAGACTATTTGGGTAGGAACCGACGGCGCCGGAATTTTTCGTTACGATAATCTTGGGAATAGAACGTCCTATTGGGAAGAAGCATCTGCTGTATGCGATCTGAGAACCGCAAAAGTGCATGATATTTTTCAGGACAAACAGGGAAACTTTTGGATCGCCTTGTATCAAAAGGGCGTGTTGTACATTTCTGCATCCGGCGCTTATTTCCAAAATATTGGTTTCAACCCCTTTGATTTGTCCAAAAATATAGGAACGCATTGCGTGATCTCTATCGTTGAAGATCATCAAGGAAATGTCTGGGCAGGTACGGATGGCAATGGGCTGTACAGAATTCAGCCCTCCGGAAAAATCGACCATTTTACGCATGAAAATACTTCCGGGTTTTCGGAAAATGTGATTACCGCCCTTTTTGAAGACAAAGACCATGACATTTGGATCGGCACCTATTTGAATGGTTTTTTCAGGTATCATCCACATAGCGGAAAATTTGACGCTCATTACCAAAAATCAGATAACGGACTGAGTGACAATCATGTCACCGTTTTTACCCAAGACTATGAAGGAAATCTCTGGATAGGCACCAACGGCGGCGGAATTTCCCTATTCAATCCTCAAACGCATCAATTCAAATCCTATTTGTATCATGCTGATTATCTTAAAGAACAAATATCAAGCAATTGGGTGTTTGACATCATCATTGACAGAAACAAAGAAATTTGGGCGGCAACATCCAACGGACTTAACCGGTTGAATAAGGAAACAGATAAATTTGAAACCCTTGACCAGGATATCGAAAACCGAAACATTTCCAACCTGATGTACACATTGCTTGAAGACTACAAAGGCAACATCTGGGTGGGAGGATTTTACGGATTACACTGTTTAGACAGAACTACGGGAAAAATGTCTTTGATCACATCCGTCGACGGGCTCCCCGACAATATGATCGCAGGCATTGAAGAAGACCGCGAACATGTTTTGTGGATCAGTACAGGAAAGGGGCTTAGCCGGTACAATCCGAATACCGGCGAATTTATGAATTTCTTTGCCGAAGATGGTATTCAGAGTAATGAGTTTCGCAGGGGAAGCCGGCACAAAGGAAAGAACGATAAAATGTTTTTTGGAGGGATCAACGGGATCACTACCTTTTATCCGTCTCAAATTTCGCAAGCCAATCAACTGTTGGAACTTGTGTTTACCGATTTGTTGGTCAATAATGTACTTGTTAAAGTTGGTCAATCGGATATTTTATTAAAATCGTTGGATGATACCGAGCGTATACGATTAACATACAACCAGCGCAGTTTTACTTTCCAATTTGCCGCGCTGGAGTATGGAACGCCTCTACGGGTAAACTACCTCGCCCAATTGGAAAATTTTGATACGCAATGGAGACAGGTCAGTAGCCGTAACCGCAGCGTATCCTACACCAACCTGAATCCGGGCAATTATATATTTCAAGTGCAAGCCACCATCGACGGAAAACATGTATTGCAAAAAGATATGCACGTGGAGATTCTGCCGCCGTGGTGGTTGACTCTCCCTGCCAAATTAGCCTACGGCATGTTTGTTGCCCTGCTGTTGTACGGTTTTTATGTATATTTATCCTTTCGGCAATTGGAACGACACCGCGCACAACTCGAACACTTGGTCGAACAAAGAACCGTTGAACTGTTGCTTGCCAAAGACAAGGCAGAAGAATCCGACAACCTCAAATCGGCGTTTTTAGCCAACATGTCGCATGAAATACGCACGCCGCTGAACGGTATTGTCGGTTTCCTGCAGTTCATTAATTCTGATGACCTGACGTCCGAACGTCGGCAGGAATATATGAATGTAGTCAACAACAGCGCCAATCAATTGGTAGGTATCATCAACGATATTATTGACGTTTCCAAGATCGAAGCCAAACAGATGTCCATCAGTCCCGTTCCTGTAAACCTCAACGAATTGATGAACGAATTGTGGGTGTTTTTTAATGCTTATCTTCAATCCAGCAACAAAGAACGTGTTGTGCTGGTACTGGACGATAGCGAGTTTCTCGATCATTGCGTTATTTATACCGACTCGCTGCGTCTGCGTCAGATCATCAACAACCTGATAAGCAATGCCGTCAAGTTCACCGAAAAGGGATTCATCCGTTTCGGATACCGAAAATCGGAGGCTGGCTTTCTCGAATTTGTGGTGGAAGATTCCGGTATCGGGATGCATCAAGACCATTTAGAACTGATTTTCGAACGTTTTCGTCAAGCCGAGATTGGTAATGACCGGCGACGCTTATACGGCGGAACCGGACTTGGATTGACCATCTCGCGCAGTCTCGTTCAATTGGTGGGAGGTACCATGTGGGTAGAATCAACCGAAGGCTTGGGTTCTTCCTTTTATTTTACCGTAGCGTACCTGCCCGTAGCGCCTCAAGATATACCTCTTTTCGATACGAATATTCTTGCATTATCCGAAAAAAAGCCATTTACCGGAAAATCAGTATTGTTGGTACAACCCAATCATTTGAAATTCGACTATTACGAAAAGTTAATTGCTGCAACGGGAGCTATTGTTTTCAAGGTCGAAAACCTGCAACAATGTTACAACTTCATCCTGCAACCCGACCAGGTGAATCTGGTCATCGTCGATGCCGTACTGTTCAACAAAGAAGGTTTCAGCATGATGCGCAACATCAAAAAGGAACGCGAAAAATTACCCATAGCGCTTATTATTTCAGAAAAGAAGGAAAAATATTTGCCATTGCTTCGCAATAATTTGTGCAAAACTGCCATACAGATTCCGATTGAATATGCAGATATTTTGCGCATTATGGAAGATCACATCAATTAATCACCTATGCCGCCTGACAAAAAGCGTAAAATCATCAACGATCCCATATACGGGTTCATCAATATCCCTTTCCCGATACTGTATGATTTGATAGAACATCCTTATTTTCAGCGGTTACGACATATCCGACAACTTGGGCTTATCTACTTGGTTTATCCCGGCGCTAACCATACAAGATGGCAACACGCGCTTGGAGCCATGCACCTGATGGAAGAGGCAATCGCCAATTTACGCTCCAAAGGGGTCGATATTACAGAAAAGGAAGCCGAAGCTGCCATGATAGCCATTCTTTTGCACGACGTCGGGCATGGTCCCTTTTCGCATGTACTGGAACGAACCATAGTGGAGGATGTATCGCACGAAACGCTCTCACTGCTTTTGATGCAGGAGTTGAACCGCGAATTTGGCGGACGCTTGCATACAGCCATTGAAATATTCAAAAAACGGTATCCTAAAAAATTCCTTTGTCAATTAGTATCCAGCCAGTTAGACATGGACAGGCTCGACTATCTGCGGCGCGACAGTTTTTTCTCCGGCGTTACCGAAGGGATCATCGGCTCCGACCGCATCATCAAAATGCTCAACGTGGCAGACGACGAATTGGTGGTTGAAGCCAAAGGTATCTATTCCATCGAAAAATTTCTGCTGGCGCGCCGCCTGATGTACTGGCAGGTGTATCTTCACAAGACAGTGATTGCCGCCGACCAACTGTTGCTGAGTATTCTCAACCGAGCGAAACTGTTGATCCGCACAGACAAAAATCTTTTTGCCACACCCGCTTTGCGGTATTTTCTTCACGAGTTCGCGCCTGCAAAATTACAGGATGAACCGCAAGAACTGCTCAAACATTTCACCATGCTTGACGATGATGATATTTCAATTGCTGTTAAAATGTGGATGGAACATCGGGATACTGCCTTGTCGCGTCTTGCAGCCCACCTGAGCCATCGTTGCTTGTTTCGCATTGAAATACAGAACGAACCTTTCGCTGACGAACACATCGAATCGCTTCGCCCAGAAATAACAAAATTGTATGGGATACCTGATGAGCAGGCTTCGTATTTTGTGCGTTCGGGCATCTTGTACAACCATGCGTACAACAGCGCCGACGCCGACGAGAATATCCTCGTGATGCAGAACGGACAAGCAGTTGATCTTACAGCGGCGTCCGATTTGGAAAACCTGTTTGGCATGTCGAAGGCAGTGGAAAAATATTTCCTTTGTTATCCAAAAGAATTAATATTTCAGTAAGGATTTATTTCCCGACAATTCCTAACCGGTTTTAATTATTCTGATACAGATAACGCTTGATGCTCTTTTTGGGCGTCTTTTCAAACTCTTCCGGAAATATCTGAATCTTCGATACTTTTGCGTAATTGGGCTGTTCTTCGTTCAATATACGCAAGTTCTCTTTCATAATTTCTTCCAATTGCTGTTCGGTTAATTGGGCTTCCGCTGCAGCATCGGTATTGGGATACACCAATGCCACTAATTTTCCGTCCTTTTCAATCACTAAAGATTCGGCAACATACTGCATGTTATCCAACATGCCTTCAATTTCTTCAGGGTAAATATTTTGTCCTGATGGTCCCAGAATCATCGTCTTAGTGCGACCTTTGATAAAAACGAAACCTTCTTTGTCCATGGTAGCCATGTCTCCAGTTTTAAGCCAGCCATCTTCGGTAAAAGCAGCCGCCGTAGCGTCCGCATCTTTGTAATACCCCAGCATCACGTTGTCGCCGCGACATTGAATCTCTCCCGGAATATGCAGCGGATCGGAAGAATCAATTCTTACCTCCATTCTGGGCGCAGCGCTACCACAGGAATAGGTTTTATTTGCGCGCCAGCCGGCATAGGTGATGATGGGTCCGCACTCGGTCATGCCGTATCCCACCGTATAGGGAAAACCTATTTTCTTGAAGAATGCCTCCGCCTCCTTATTGAAGGCGGCGCCGCCTATGATCACTTCTACAAAGTTGCCGCCAAATACCTTCACCAAAGTATCATGTATTTTGCTGCGCACCTTTTGCTCTATCACCGGCAAGCGAAGCAACACCCTCATAGACATCTTGTTCAACATCGGTTGCAGTTTGGATTTGTATATCTTTTCGATGATCAGCGGCACGGCGATAACGATTTTGGGACGCACTGCAGCAAAGGCTTCCATGATGATCTTTGGAGAAGGCATTCTGGTAAGAAAATGTACATGAGCGCCTACAGTCATCTCAAAAAGAAACTCGAACGCCATACCGTAAACATGCGCCATGGGCAGCATCGAAACCACGTCGGAACCTGCCGTGATCTCCGGAAGTACTTCATGAGCAAATTTTGCGTTAGACCACAGGCAGCGGTAGGGCAGCATCACACCCTTGGAAAAACCTGTAGTGCCTGAAGTATAATTGATCATCGCCAGTTCTTCTTCCTCATCTTCATGGTATTTGATATGCTCCGGTCTGAAATCTTTTGGATATTTTTTCCCGAAAAGTTCGTTCAAATGCTCTCTGACATCCAAAATACGTTGGTCTTTGGCAAGCGGAATAGAAAAGTCAGCGATCAAAATTGCCGCTTCCAAATTGGGCATCTCCGCTTCCGACAATCCTTCCCAAATTTGACTGCTCACAAAAAGAATCCTTGATTCCGAATGTGTAACAATGTGGTGTATACTGCTCTCCTTAAACTCGTGCAGGATAGGCACAAGAACGGCGCCATAGGTTAAAGTAGCCAGATAAACTACACCCCAGTTTGCCTGATTCCGACCGCATAACGCTACCTTATCGCCTTTTTTGAGTCCGCACTCTTCAAATACGATGTGCAATTTCTCGATTCTGCGCGCAAGGTCTTTGTAATGAAGCGTTTCACCTTTATAGTTCGACAAAGCAGGCAAATTCCAATGCTCCTTAAAGCAATTTTCAAACAGTTTGTTTAACGATTTTTCCATTTGTTTTGATTTTATTTTACTATTGATTGAAAATCAATCAGGGGGCAAAGATATAAATAATTTCAATATGCCGAAATTTTATTTCGTGGGGTGAAATTTTATTATGTGGGGTGAAATAATTTATTTCAATTCGAACTCCACTCTTCGGTTGAGGCTGCGCCCATGCGCTGTATTGTTGTCGGCAACCGGCTCGTCGCTGCCCGCGCCTCTGTATGAGATACGCTGCGAATTGATACCTTTTTCCGTCAAGTAGGCGGCAACAGATCTTGCCCTGTTATTGGAAAGCGTATGGTTGTATGCTTCTGTGCCGAAATTATCGGTATGTCCTGTGATCATAATCTCAAGATCGGGGTGTTCTTCTAAATAATCCGATAAACGGTTCAGTTCATCTGCCGATTCGGGGAGAAGATCGCTTTTGTCGAAATCAAAATAGATATATTGCAGAATATATTTTTTCCCGATTTCGGGCGCCCATTGTAAATTGTAAGGAATGACCGACACATCGTCAATAAAATAGTATGCCAACTGCTTTTCCATGCTTCTGTAAACTTTTGCCAATGGACGGTGGGGACGAATTTGTTGTACAAGACTGTCGTGATAGGGGTAAAAACCGCCAATACTAATGTACTGTTCTCCGCCGTTAGCGGTGTAATACCCTGTAATGGGCGTCCAGTTGACGGTATCGGTCAAGTAACGGTCGGGCGGGTTTTGTATCTGCGGCGGATTGTCGAGGATAAAACTCGACACGAGCATCTGGTCGTCGGTGGTGATGCGGATAGGCTCATCGGAAAGATACATCCCGAAATAGCGTGTGCCGACGTTGCTCGAATCGGCAAGGCTTACGAAAAACTCCACTTTGTAAACCGAATCCTTCACCAAAGGGCGCAACAACTTCACCGCCAAAGCTTCGTTACACATGGAAATGCCGGCGTAAGCATCTCCGGTGCGCGCCTCCTGATAACCGAACATGCTGCGCGGCACGCTGAAATTCAGTATTTCCTCTTGAGGAAACCTTTGGCGATATTCCATAGTTTGGTATGCGTTGGCACAACGATGAAAATAATCAGCGGAAAAGTTGGGAAACAAATTCCACGATACCACTCCGCCAATATAATCGCAATCTTTAGGACAGGCGCGCGCCTGCTCAAAACTTGGATTGGGAACCAGGTTTTGCCCGGTATTGACATAATATTGTCCGTAGCCGGAAACGATGCTACCCGCTAACAATAACGTAATGATGATGTATAAACCTTTCACATATCGTTATACGGATTTTCCCTGATAATGTTTTGATTTTTTATTTAAGCCGGATCAGATAGCACGCAGATGACGCAGATAACACAGATTTACGCGGATTTCAAAAACTTTCAAAATCCGCGTAAACTTAGCGAAGCGTTCTCAACGCAGGTAATCCGTCTTATCCGCGTCATCTGCGTGCTACCGACTACCGACTACTGGCTTGACTTCAACGCTTCCACCGGATGCACTTTTGACGCTTTCCATGCGGGATACCACGCGCTGATGGC
>Ga0099364_10015384_pt1 | contig 10088 bp, 9 predicted proteins | sample TergutTh196P3_FD_73070 | JGI IMG/M metagenome (GOLD analysis project Ga0099364, IMG submission 73070) | Microcerotermes parvus P3 segment gut microbial communities from Pointe-Noire, Republic of the Congo - Th196 P3 | ecosystem: Host-associated > Arthropoda: Insects > Digestive system > Gut ...
AACAGTTTTCTACACTACGAACCGAGCAATCGGGTAGAAAAATGTTGGTGATTAACAAAGTTGCGTTGCTCCCGCTAGGGGAGCGTCGCGTGTTAATCTGCGGACAGAATCTGCATTGTCCATTAGGCTAACAATGCACCACTGTCGTAGGTGGGATTACGTCCGTTTCTAATCGGCGTGGCGTTCCCGTTCTTGGGCGTCTCTTGTTGCCGGGCTCGGCGCAACCTCCAACCCGAAGAGAACCTATGCCCTACTTTTTCACCGACGCAAACGGCCAAAAGCAAGGTCCAATCGACGATCAACAACTCAAAGAACTGGCGGCACAGGGAACTATCAATCCCAATACGCCGATGGAAACCGATACCGGATACAAAGGAACAGCAGGACAGGTTCCAGGGTTATTCGTGTCGCCACCGCCGTCTCTTTCTGCTCAAACGGTTCAAGTGCCGCCCGTTGTGCCATCTGCACAGAAGGACCTATTCTGCACGAATTGCGGAAGTCCCGTTTCCGAACAAGCAGTCGCTTGTATGTCATGTGGAGCGAAGCCCATCGGTCATCGGAAGTTTTGCCGTCAATGCGCTGCCCCTCTCAATCCCGAGCAAGTCGTGTGCGTTAAATGCGGAGCGGCGGTCAAGAGTGCCAACGTGTTTCAGTCTATCGGCGGAGGTGCTGGTTCAGAGGCGAAAAGCAAGGTGGTTGCAGGTCTATTAGGTATCTTGTTGGGAGCATTGGGCATACATAAGTTTTACTTGGGAAGTTGGGGATGGGGACTATCACACGTCATCAACATCCTGATTGTCATGCCTATCTCTGCGGCACTCAGCCTCATTTTGATTGGAATTCCCTTTCTCATCCTTTCGTGTGTTTGGGCATCCATCCCTTTCATTGAAGGGATCATGTACCTCGTGATGTCCGAAGAGGCTTTTGCGGCGAAGTATTCTCCCGAAACTCAAGCACCGTTCCGTTGGTAACATTACTAAAATTACCTGTCCCTGCCATAATGATAGAGACCGTTTGAACGTCCCACTTTTAAGACGTGCCCATGAAAAAGATAGTTGCCCTTATCGTTTTCTGTTCATCTTTACTCACTGCTTCCATCGAGGCATCCGCCCAGACGGCGGTGAGCGGGGCCGGTCGCGGTGCGTCAAAACGTGTTTCACAGGGGGAACAACTCACAGCAAAAACTGCCCAGTTGACGGGCACAGCCGTCAATCCTCTGTTCGGCGTAACGGCACTGGGAATGTGGCACTATTTCAGTACACCTGAAAACTTGCGGGATCAATTGCCGGTTTATGACCAGCCATACGTCTGGGGTGTCTTGCTCTTGATCATGTTACTCATGTTATTCAACAGCACGATTTGCGAGTCGATGCCGTTCCTGAAAATCCCTTTGAACGCACTCGGCGACATGGTGAATAAAGGCGGTGCCGCCGTTGTACTGCCGATAGTGTTGTACGATTTCGCCCAAGCCTTTGCTCCGCCGACTGCTGTTGCATTGGCATCTGCTTCGGAACTGCTGATTCCTACTGCTTATGCCGCAGAGGGATCAATGGTAGGTGCTGTGAGCGCTGGCTGGCTTTTCCTCGGATGGCTGGTCTCATTGGTCGTGGGGGCCTTTGCCTACGCAGTGGTCTGGGTAGTTTGGAACGTAATCGACGTGGTCATTTTCGTCTTGCCGATTCCCTTCTTGGACGCTACCTTGAAAAGTTTCCGGCTCGGGTTTGCTACATGTGTGCTTGGAATAACGGAATTGAATCCGTGGCTGGGGGTGCTGATAGCTCTGCCCGTAATCTTTGTATGCTGGCGACTGGCAGGCTGGGCATTTCGGGTGTCGGTGATGGGCTTCGTTTTTACCACTGACTTCCTGTTCTGGCGCAAGTCTGGTGGTGTTGATGCCGTAGCGGGAGTACCGGCATTCCTCACAGCAACGGCGGGCAAGCAATGGAAACTACCGGCAAGATTATATGGTTCCATTCAGCGCAGATCGAATGATACATTGTTTTTTGTTTGGCGGCCTTGGATGATTGGAACATTGCGTGAGATTGAATTGGGGCCGTCGAAGAATTTTCAAGGCGGTTCAACTTTGTTGTATCCTATGGTACTCGACAACACGGGAAATCTCTCGCTGTTTCGTTTGCCGCCGCGTTATCGCAAAGATTTGCAGATAATTACATTTGCGTTGGGCTTGAGTGGTTGGCGTGATGTTTCCATCGTTCGCGGTATATGGGTTACAATAAAACGACTTTTTAGAACCGATGCTGCCATCGGTTCTGTGTAGGGCAATAAAGGGACTGCCGAGTCAATTCGGACAAGGAACAACAAGGTACGGTTCGTGTTGCGGCATCAATGTCACTCGGCTTCGGCGGACACAACGGCGTGGTTGTTTTCAACGTTTCATTTAGCCGGTACTCCGGCGCCCCGGTACTCTAGTGCTCCGGTCAGTCCGTCGTTAAGTTTTTTTCATCCGTGAATATAGTTTCGTTTGCGTTCCCTTTTTCACCCTTTGCTAAGGAGAAGTACCATGTCCACGATTCGTTTGAGTTTAATGTTGATTGCACTCGCCGCTCTGACGGCGACCAATGTGTTGGCGGATGAGCCGACGCAAGAAAAAAACACGGCGGCCAAAGTCGAAGCCGCCGAAAAGAAAGCCCTGACGCCGAAAAATGATGCGGCGCTCAAGAAAATGCTCGCCGCGCCCGCCGGAGTTTTTGATCCCGAATACGACAAGGATGGCGTCCTCCTCCGCCTGAAAATCAAGGGCGAAATGGAAGTAACTCGTTCGCTTACCGGGGCGAGAGCCGAGCGTTTGGCTCGGCAAAGTGCTGATCGCAATGCCAAGGCCGCTTTCGTCAAGTTCCTGAAAGAGGAAGTTTCGGTTCAGGAAAACGAACGGGAAGAAGTCATCATCGTGGAAAAAGACGGTGAGGAACAAGCCGGTTACAAAAACGTGTCCACTCGGATTATCGAAACGAAGGCACAAGGCTTGTTGCGTGGTCTGATCGTCTTGGTCGATCAGATCGAAGGCGAAGGAGCCAATCGCAAGGCAATGGTGGTCTTCGGTTGGAGCCTGAAGTTGGCCAACGCCGCTCTCAGGGCTCAAGATACGATGCTAAATCCCGTTACCGGTTCCGCCTCTGGGACTCGAAGCGAAAACACGGGGTCCACGGGCGACAAAACACGTGCAGCAGAAAATCTGACTGATTTTTAGGCGGTCCTCACCGCAATGGGTTAATCGCGGCGGCCTCCGCCGCGATTGCCCCGGTTTGGCGCATCGGAAACCACATCGCCATTTAACGCGTCGGAGGCCGACGCGGCTAACGTCCGTTTCATTCACCCTTCATTCAGGAGAACAACTATGCGTACATTTTCCTACATCGTTTTGGCGTTTGTTTTGACGTGGTCGGCCATACCAATGCGTGGCAAAGCCGACGATACCATTTCCGTTGTTGCCACCGGCCTTGGAAAAGACAGTGCCGCCGCACTCAAAAACGCTCTCCGAGCAGCCGTAGAACAAGTGGTCGGCTCCATCGTCGATACCGAAACACTGGTGAAAAACGAGGAAGTGGTCTCGGACAAAATACTCAGTTTCAGCGGCGGATTTGTGCAAAAATACGAGCAGTTGGGCGAACCCAAAGCAATGGATGGCGGCTTGGTATCCGTCCGAATTTCCGCCGAGGTAAAACGTAACGAATTGGGCGACGGCTTGCGGAAAGCCGGGGTTACCAAAGAACAAATCGACGGGGAAAGTCTTTTCGCGGAGAAAATTTCAAAAATCCAATCACGCGAAGATGGCATTGAGATGCTGAAATGGATGATTGAGGAACACCTGTTGGCTTGCCTTTCGGTATCCAAGGCCGCCGAACCGAGGTTTGATCTCGACAAGAATAAAGTCGTGCTGGAAATCCGAACAACGCTTGAATGGGAAAAATACGATGCTTTCGTCAAGCGTTTTGCAGAGGTACTGATAAAGATGGGAGTCGCGAGATCGAGTGGGCGCACTTTCACAATAGAACGGGACTCTGGATATTTGAGAGACCCGTATGAGCAGGCGTTAATAACGACGATACGACCCGACAACACCACATCTCTTTACGCTGACCGCAGTGGAGAAAAACTAACTCTTTGTATCGCTTTCACTCGATGGCGGGCATTAACACAAAAGGGGCAAAAAATGCAGGTCAATTTTGCCGTTGGAAATATTCCTCGCGAAGTGTATGACGAGATTCGTAATAGCCTTATCGTCGTGAGAAATAAAAACATTGCCATTGAATTACTTGATGGTAGCGACAAAACGGTAAGCACCTCCAAAACTCAGTCTTACTTTCCCTTTTTGAACTATCAGGATGATGCGCCGATTTTGTTTTTTCCGACCCTTAACGGCCAGAAAGAGGTTGTGGGGGTGAGGGTTAGCGGGTACAACTCTTTTTGGCCCGGTACACCGGAGCACCGAGAGGAAGTCCAACTGGACATGTCGATGGACGATATGAAAAAAGTCCGTAACATTCAATTTCGTTTCGAATAAAGTCATTTAGCCGGTACTCCGGTGCATTGTGCGTAATCGTGCCAGCCACCGGAGTACCGGCTAAATTGTTTGCGCAATCTTACGATTACGGCTCCGATGATTGTTGCGCCCTTAGTAGCATCAACGCCCACCAATCAACACGCCCTTATTCCCTTATTGACCGTCCAATAAGGGAATAAAGGCACAGCAAGGGGAGCGAATCGACGCTGCTAAGGGCGCAGGATTTTTTGTAATTCTAATCTCACTCGCGGCATACCATGCGTACCTCCTTCATATTTCTGTTATTTTTTCTCTGCTCACAAACGGCATTCGCCGAGCCGCAAACCATTACGGGCGAATCCCGTGTTTCCGTTACGCTTAATCCTGTCCGTGCCGAACGGCTGGCACGTGATATGGCCGAGCGCGACGCCAAGCGGAAAATCCTACAGTCCACCTACGGCAAACCAGTGCCCAAAGGCGCAGCACTGGCCGGAGAATTGCGCAACGTCAATTTTTCGACGCCGGAACATTTCGAAAAAGACGGTCGACGAATGATTCGGATTATCGCACAATATAATCCTGCCGACATCGGACCGGTGCGAGTCGTCGTTGACGACCGCGTGGATGTGCGTCTCGACGATACCGTAACAGGATTATTGGAAAGCCATCCGCCGCTGTTGAACGGCGGCGCCCATATTTTTTGGAACGACGACGGTTGGCTGTGCATCGGCGTCGGCTTTGCTCCCATCGAACAAGGCGAAGCGAAGGCACGTCGCGCTGCCGAAGTTGCCGCCGATGCGAAAATCACCGAGACCGTCTTCGGTGTAACCGTTACAGTAAGTGAAACCGACGTTGAGTCGCTCGTCGATCTCGGCGGATTCACGGAACTGCAACGTGCCGTCCGTAAGATCACTCGTCAGGAAGCCGAAGGTGCGTTGAAACTCGTTCAGACTGCCGGAAGTTGGCACACGGCAGAAGAAATTGCCGTTGTGCGTGTCGTTGGCGTTCCTGCCGTTCAACTTGCCGGAATGGGTCAGGCGATTCAAGTTCGCGATCTCGAAATGGACGACGACTGGCGGGAGGTGTTACGAAATTATCCGACGCTTCTTTCCGGCGGAGCGGCGTTGGCGGAAAAGGACGGCACCGTCTATTTGGTGTCGGTCGGTTCGGCTCCGGTTGGTAATCGTGCGGAAATCGTTGCCAAAGCGGATGCACAACGTGTGATTCTCAAGTTTGCGACCGGATTTACGACACGGACTACCAACGAGGCACGGGAAGAACTCGTTACCGTCGAACGTGATCGGCAAGAAAAGGTGTTACGTGATACGGAGGAGGTGCTTCGGCGCATTCGACAGGAGGCGTCGGGAGTTGTTCCGGGGCTTGTTTCCATTGGCCATTGGCGCTCCGTAGATGGTGAACGGACTTTCCTCGCTTTCGCTACGAAACTGGTGAGGTGAAAAATCGGGAATCCATCCGGTCGAGGTTGCCCTTCGGTGAAGTGCCGATCCGATTACTGTTCCGAAAACGGGAGTCGGCGGCGTCCCTTTCCTCCGAAGGAGAAGGCCGGCACGACGGGAGGTAATCAATGTTCTTTACACTCGGGACTGCTTGACGGCTTGATTTTTCGAAAACAGGGTTGACTTTGCGGATTGTATCGATAAAATAGTATTTGCCGATTAGCGTCGGCTAGGAAAATTTTGGTCGATCCTCACCCCTGTTTTGGAGAAGAATCATGAACAAGTCCCTCGTTTCGGTGTTTGTAGCCCTTCTGTTTTTTAGCGTCACCGCTGGTTTGAGCTTTGCCGACAATTCGCCGGTCCTTGTTGAAGACGGTACCATAACCGTTTCGTGCTGCGTGGTCCCATGTTGCCCGGCGTCCTGCGACCCGGCCCCACGTTTGTCGCGTTTTGCTCGTTTTTTACCGCAACGCGACGTTGTCCATGAAGTCGCTTGTGTCAAGGCGGTCTGCAAAAAAGGCCCCCTGGGGCGTTACCGAACAGTGTATGAGTTGTGCGAGTGCAGCCAAGACGGTTGTTGTTGCGACGCCTATACTGGGCGTGTCAAAGTGGTCCGTGTCGGCTACCGCTTGGTAAAAGCCAAAATCTGCAACGGCGACTGCGGTGTTGCCATCGAGGTTGAGAGCCTTTGAGCGAAAGAGTGATCCATTGATGATCGAAAATGGAGAGTTGATCGGGACCCGCAAACCCTTGACTCTTCTTTATCCGTTCAGCTTTCGGATAGCGTCGCACTCTTCGGCGTCCCATCGTTTGATTGCTCGCGAAACGACCCAAAGGAAAAATAGTTCGATCAACACAAGTACGCTGATCGACAGTTGGACCGCAGAGTCGCTGCGAATATTCTTAATCTGTCCGGGAAGGTTAAGCCAGCACCAGAGCGAGAAAATCGTGATGAGGAAAATTGGCGACACGTATTTGATAATGTAACGAACGAACCACGGAATTTGGATTTGTGCGCCTTTTTCCAGTTCGGACATTCCGGTGTCGATTCCGAGCACCCATCCGAAGAAGATAATCTGGAACGTCGCGGCGAGAAAAACGAAAACGTTCGCTGTCCAAAAATCGAACGTATCCAGTGCAACCAACCCCTTTGAAAAGTACAGAACGAACAGTGAGGCGGCGAACATCAGGCCGCCGAGTAGCAGAACGCTGCCTTTCCGTTTGAGTCCCAGTCCATCCTCGAATAGCGTAATGGCCGGTTGAAGCATCGAAATGGAACTCGTTACGGCGGCAAGGAACAGCAGCGCAAAGAACAGGAATCCGAAAAACTGTCCGAGCGGCATCTGATCGAAGACGCTTGGTAGCGTTTGAAAACCCAGCGTAAAAGGACTACCGAGGTTTTCCTTATTAATTGCGGTTTGGCCGAGGAACATAATGGCCGCTGAAACGACCATCATTCCACCGAACACGATTTCGACGAAGCTGTTGCTACCGACCGCCGTCAAACTGGAAGCCGCAACGTCATCGTCATTTTTCAGATAACTGGCGTAGGTGAGTACCAATCCAAAACCGACGGAAAGCGAGAAGAAAACCTGCCCGGCGGCGGCAAGCCAGCATTCCGGATTGGCGAGGTGCTGGAGAATCGTCTTGTCGGAACCCGTTGTCGTCCAAATAAACGCCATGCCATCGAGAAAACTCTGACCGGGTTGACCGGTCGGATTGCCAAGCGTTGCAACCCGGATGAAGATAATTGTCGAGCAAATAAACAAGGCTGGCAGAGCCAACCGACAGAACCGCTCGATCCCTTTGCTGATGCCGCGATAGATCAACCAGAAATTCAGAGCGAAGCACAAATAGATGCAAAGTAGGGCCGGATTGGAAAACGCCGCTTTCAACACGGCACCGTTTTCCGAGAATCCGACGAGAGCAACAAAATTTTCGGCGTATGCTTCCTGCGAACCGAGATTCATCAATCCCCGAGCGTATTGGATGGCGTAAAGCAGGCACCATCCCTCGATGATGATGTAGTACGAAAAAATAACGACGGGCATCACGACGAAGACGGAGCTGCTGTACGCCACGCGGCGGCGTTTGACGATGGTTCGAAAGATACCGGGCGCCGAGTTGTGTCCGCGAACGCCGCCGTAGCGACCGAGCGTCCATTCTGCCCACGCCAATGGCAAACCAATGAGGAGCAGGGCGACGAAATACGGAATCATAAATGCGATGCCGCCGTAGAGCGCCATCTGTCCGGGGAATCGCAAGAAATTACCAAGTCCCACCGCGCTACCGATGACGGCGAGAATGACGCCAAGTTGGGATGTCCAAGTTTCCTTCTGTCCCATCTGAAAATTATTAAATATTTTTCCGGAACTTGTCGCAAATCCGTCCTATTCGACCATAAACATAGTGGCGGGAAGAAAAACGCTTCCACGCCAGGCAACGTTTTTTTCCTATCAGCCACGTTTTTTTCACATGAAAGAGAGGTGTACCATGACGACGTTCAAATCGACCCATTTTTCGTCCGTTTTCTGTGGGCTTTTCCTTGTAGCCCTGTTTGTTTTTGCCATGGGTGTTGAGGCACAGGCCAAGGAACGAGTACCGAACAAACCGGCACCACGAGCACCCTACTATAATCCGCTGGCCTTCGATTATCAAGCGGCTATGCAACAGGTTAACAACCTGCCGGTGGCGATCTATGGTCCACGGTATTATCCTCCTTATCCTTACCCCTACCCTTACCCGCATCCGAGGCCATATCCGATCCCGATGCCGGGACCGGGGATGAGCCGCTAAGGCGTACAGAGTCCGTGTATTTCCGTCTTATTCCAGCTCGATCGGTGGCGGGTTCTTGCTCGGATCGAGCGGAACGACGGAAATCATATTATTGACTTGTCGCACGGCGGGGTCCGAAAGCAAGATATTTCCCACGGCAATCTTGTGCGTCTGGTTCGGAACGATGCCGCGAACGGTCGCAACGTTGCCATTCAGCGAAATCTGCACTGGTGACAAAAAATGAACTCGCGGATCGGAGAGGAGCGTTTCTTCGAGTTTCTCCTCGAATTTTCGGCGAACCTGCTCGGGATTCGCCGCAAGAAGTGGTACCGGTTGTGCGATTGGAGCGGAACGGAAGGTTTCTTCACCGCCGACGGCAATGGCACCGCGTCCGGCACCGGTTTCCGGAGTTCCGGCCTCGCTTCGAACGGGGTCACGAAACCACCGTTGTTCCCGTAGCGTCTGTGCTGAAGGTTCATCCAACGCACCGTTTCGCTCCAACACGCCGGGACGCTGAAAAAAAACAACGGGACGACGAATTGGCGGACTCCGAGGATCGGCAACATCGGCTTGAAGGGGAACATTCACCGATGGTATGGTAGTAGCACTTGGTTTACGCTCTCGTTCAGCAAGTGGTGGCGACGCGGGAACGTCGCCGCCACCACCGAGACGAAGCCGACGGGAGAACCGGAGACTATCGGAATCGAGTTTTTCCAATGCTCCGTCGCCGAAAACTTGCGAAGCAAACCGAGAGCGCGACCGAACGTCGAAGAGATCCCTGTCTAGCATTCTATCCAATTCGCGGAATGAGTGGAATGAATTGCCACTCTGGCCGAATACGGCGACACCGACGAACAGACAAACGGCAAAAGAAAGTAATCGGAACATCGGACGAAAAACAAGTGGAAAAGGAAAAAGATGTCGCCATTATAAGACATTATCGTCAACTGGACACCTACTCCTCCTATCTCTTCTCCGGGAACACAGGAGGATTGCAAAGTCGTGTCCCCTGCTTATTGACAATGCCAATGGCGTTGGTACAATATTCTACTGGGTCGGTGTCTTGGCTTCCGGCTCTGTTTTCACCCCTTTTCCGGGAATTACGGCTTTAAGTGCCCGTGACCAATCAGCCATCGCGTTTTGGGTAAAATGGGCGGCTTGCGAGCAATAGGCAGAAGCATAATACAGCCGCCAATAAGGTGCAACCACGCCATCTAATATGCCAGAGAAGTGGCAAAAGCCAAGGCTGCTGTTCCTCAATTACTTAGAGTGGGCGCGGGGATAGGGCTAAAATATTGATATTGGGCGATTTGGCGAATGGTGTTATGTTACCGACGGCACTTAATCTGTTTTTT
>Ga0099364_10015385_pt1 | contig 10087 bp, 13 predicted proteins | sample TergutTh196P3_FD_73070 | JGI IMG/M metagenome (GOLD analysis project Ga0099364, IMG submission 73070) | Microcerotermes parvus P3 segment gut microbial communities from Pointe-Noire, Republic of the Congo - Th196 P3 | ecosystem: Host-associated > Arthropoda: Insects > Digestive system > Gut ...
GTGTTGTCATCTCCGCACAAAACCCAACCAAAGCGAATCTTGGCGGTCTCGACCTTCAAAGTGTTTATACCCGAATGGTGTTCCAGTGTTCCGATGTTTGCTCTCGCACTGTTATCGGTGAGAACGGTGCACAGGCTTTAAAAAATCAAGGAGAAATGTTAATCAAATCACGTCACTTTGAGGGAACAGGTGCACAATGGCTTAAAGGCTCGCTTGTTGAACCCGAAGAAATCCCCGGTATTCTCGATGAAATCCGTGCAAAACACAAGTTTTCGGATTACAGCTTTGTTGTAGACGAACCACTCTTGTTACAGTCCGACTCTGAATTAAATCCGAATATAGTCTTTTCTACTGCGACCGCAATCACTCCAAAAGAAGCTGAAGACAAGCAATTTGCGGACATTATAATGTGGACATTAGGACGTGAGTATGCTTCTGGCAATGCAATTGTCACAGCCTTTGGTTCAGCCTTCAACATAAAGGAAAAAGGTGGTGCAAAACTTATTAAAGAGCTGTACGATTTTAAAATTGTTGGTGAACAGGTAGCCAAAAATCCTCGTAAAGTCATCCCTAACAAAATCGAAGATTTAACACCGGAAGCAATAGCTTTCTTGGGGAAATATGACTATACAGTTGATGACATAGCTAAGGCGTTTGAAATAAAAGGAGGGCATCAGGAATGGCAAGAGTAAAACCCAAAAAATTCTACATCAAAGATTTTCAATACTTCTGGACTAACATTTACAAACCCGAAATATTAAAATACCACCAAGTACCCCTCGAGTTAGTCGCAGAGGTATTCGGAACTTCCGTAGGAACCATACAAGACCAATTAAGGTCGGGGCTTTACGACTATGGGACGGCTCGACCCTGCAAAGGCGGACAGTTTTCCTACGATGTGTATCCGCTTAGACTAATCGCTTTTGTGGAAGGAACTCTTCCAAAAGCAAATTTCATTTCTCACGGAGATTGACATTAGCGGTGGAGCGTGGTACAATAATAAGCAGTAACACGCTCCGCCTTGCAGATACTAAAGAAGTTTGGACAGCTCTGTTAATCAGAACAACAGAATGTTGTAAGCGATTTTGGCGTATAGCGAGCAAAATCACAAAAGAGCTTGAACATATGAGCATAGACGATTTACACGAAATCGTAAACCAAAACACACAGACCGACTCTGTTTTAGTGGAAGCGATAAACCAGAGATTTCTTCGTGTAAGAGCCGGAGGTAAGTATTTCCCCGAAGAAAACGATTACCGTCTTTATTTCACAGTTGCTTCAAAAGATTTCAACTGGCTTCCTGTAATCTCTGACTATATGGACAGCTACTTCCCTTCCAAAAACCGCCCCGATATCTGGATAGGAACAGACCGCCGTGGTATCGGTCGAGAGATTGTGTACTACGAGGGAACGGGGAATTTTAAGCATTTGGGGAGAGCTGTTATGGATAAGAACAGTCTGGAAATCCTTGCCGAGAGACTCGAGGAAATGAACCATTTTGAGCTTGTCGTTGTTTACGAACAGTATCTGCGGTACAAAGAGCAAGGGACTACCGACGAACAACCGCTCCGTGATTTGTTAGACAACCAAGCCGACTCGGATGTAGACTTGTGTCCCGACCTCACTGTTTCATCGGCGATTACTAAAGAAATGGCAGAGCGGTGGTATAAGCGATATTGCTAATACGCATTTCTTGAACAGAGAATAAACACATGGAGGCGAGCATGAAAGCACGAACCAAATTTTTCACAGACGAGCAGATAACTAAGACGTATGCCAAGGTAACGGCAAAAACGATGCTCGGCGAAATACCGAAAGAGCTGACTGACAAAGTTATGAAGTGGGTATCATTGTTTACCACGACCGAAGACGACCTTATGCGAATGACAGTGTTGTCTGCTTTACTCCGTAACCGTGAGTTCCCGGAAGCTGTCGATGACACAATCAACAACATCGTTATTTATGAAAACGACGAAGAAGAAATTGCCGACTGGGAGCGGCATGGCGGTGATGTCAACCTAATCAAAGCAATTTTGAAAGGAAAGAAGAAATGAATACAGACACCCCAACAATCATAACAGGCGTCGAACTCATCTACATCGGATTTGCTAAGTTTGCGGGAGGTGGATTTATCGTAGTAGGCTGTTACGATGACGAAACCGAGTGTCAAAAGATGTGCGGTAAATTCGCCGAAGACTACGATGCTCGTTGCCCCAAAATCGTGATAGCGGGTAAGAATCCTCCACCGAAACTCGAGAGTTTTGACATATACGTTTGTGAGCGAAATAAGCCGTTTGAGCTTTGGGGTATGGTTTTTACAAACTCGTAAACAAATCGCATTACTCTGGTGTTGTTGAGATGCCGGAGTAATTTTTGTGCTGTCTCACAAATCACTGAAAGGATAACGAATTAATGTCAAAAAACAACACCGGGAAGAACGCCGACTTGGATACGGATGTTCAAACCGTGTGCGGCTTCACAGGACTGTCGAAGTCCGCTGTACAACGCTTGGGAGAGTTTAATGATGCGAAGTCGTGTGCAAATTCCCATAAGTTTTTCGCAATACACAAGGTTATGCCCTGTGTGGCTTGTCGCTACGTTAAAATGATTGACAAACTGCTTAATTGCGATGACTTTTTGACCACGCTCCAACACGTAGCCGATTACATCGACAATGCTCAAAAAGTCATAAAGCTGTGCGAAGCACTTGACGAACTAAACGCCGAGCTTGATGTACGAAAAACCGCCATCCCACAATCCACCGACGTGGATTTTGATGACGAAAAATGGTTTATACAACGCCTTGCAGACAAACTTGCACAACAGGAAAGCGATGGAGCTGACGACCGATGGGGTGACATCTTCGAGCGTCACGCTCACGCCGAGGACGAGCTACTCACCGCTGTGAAAGAGCGCGACGTACAACTGTACTACGCACAAGAGAGTTTTATCGACAATATTATGAGCATTGCAGAAGAAACAGCGTAATGTAAACCGCATTATTTTTAGTAGGGGTCTTCGGACTCCTACCGAAAATTTCCGGAGGTATGATGAAACAGCAAAAGCCAAAACTTATACGACAGTACCCTGCATACCTGCTTCGTTGGCAACTCTCGACACCACTTTTGGCATGGGTAACGTCACAATTATCTCCATTAGGGTTTTGGGTGTCAGCAGCAGTCGCTAATCTAATCGGCGGTCTCGTGTTCTTTTGGGTTGACCGTTGGATTTTTGTAAGGAAGGATAAGCTCATGCAAACAAAGTTGTATATTCTTTGGGTAACGCTTTCTGTACGGCGTGACCGATACGTTGAAGAGACCAAGTTACCACCATTTGTCGCAGGGGTTTGCAGTTCCCTCGACAAAGCTACCGAGGGAATCGACCTGCTTAACAAATCGCTGTCGAATTACTGTCGTGAGCGAGGTGTGCAAGACATTTACAAGATTGAGACAGACATTCTCTGTTTTGATGGCGACAAGGAGTTTCCGCAAGCTGACTGGAGTAATTTCATCAGTTAATAGAGTAAACTCTCTTTATAAATTACGGAGGGATGCTATGATTAAATTACGAAGCCGTGTCAACAGTGCTGTTCCAAACCCGACAACAGCGTTAGGAGTTATGAACCAACTCCCCGATACTTCGATAGTCTCGGCTCGCTCGCTTGTCGGTGAAACAGTGCGTAAGTTATGTGGCTATGAACCTATAGGGAGATTGTTGACTGTCACTAACGAATGGCAAGAAAAATGTGATAAATACGGACAGTGGTTAATCGAAGTAACAGACGAATATGGTAATACAGAATATACCGGAACTGAGCGTGTAACATTGTGGAATCGAAATCTACCAATAACAAGCAGAGCGAAATCCAAAGTCAACTCGTGGTGGGTTGACGACCAAGGACACGGGTGCTACGAAGATGACGACGTACTCCGCAATCCGACACTTGATGCAGACGAGCTGTGGGAAGCCATTATGGAAGCACTCGAGGAAGACGATGAGTATGCTCCGCTGACTTACACCGACAAAGCCGAGAATATGAGCTACTCAGATATGATGAAGCTTATCCCGAAAGACTTTATTCAAAGATACGTCACCTCGGCACTTGAACTTGATTATGACGAATACGTCACGTATGGCTTGTGGGAATCCGAGCTGAAACAGGAAGAAATCAACAACGCCGTGGATGAAGTCCCGTTGTATCGGTTGCATGACCTACTTATCAGAGCGGGGATTGTTGAAGACAACGACGATTACGAGGTGGAAGACGATTTTGAAGTCGATTTTGAGGACATCCCGGCGTGGTGTGCGGCGATGGCGGTGTAGGACTTTTAGTTTGTGGAGTGGTAAATCCCCGGAGTTGTGAAACTTCGGGGATTTTCAGCATTTATTTCTTAATCAACTACATCATTAAGAGGTGAATTATGCTCATTAACAATATCTCAATGACATCTTCTGTAGATGGTGAGGGTATACGAACCGTCATATGGTTTCAAGGCTGTAATCACGGTTGCGAGGGTTGTCATAACAAACATACATGGGACAGCACAAAAGGATTAAAAACCACCCCCGCAACAGTTGCCGAAGAATTAAATGCTTGGGCGAATCGAAATAAGTTAGGTCAACTTGACATCACGCTCTCCGGCGGTGAACCTTTCGACCAAGCAGAACAGGCAGTCGAGCTTATCAGGTTGTTAAAACCAAAATCACTGTGGATATACACCGGTTACACTTTTGAGCAGCTTATGGAGCGTGGATGTAAGCACACAATGTTGTTACTGGGATTAGCCGACATCGTAGTAGACGGCAAGTACGAAGAAGACACGCCGCCGACACAAGCTTTTGCAGGGTCTGGCAATCAGCGTATCATCGACGTCAAACGTAGCGGTACTGTTGCCGAAATGACAATAGTTGACCGCTTCTTACTCCCCGACAACTACGTACATTCTTCCAAGACACGCACCTCCGATACCTGTCCTAACTGCCAACGAATTTGTACTGACGACGAGCCTTTCGAGCGTATACGGCGGATTACAGGATACCTCGTAGGTACTCTCGACCGATTTAACACAGGCAAGAGAGCTGAGGAAGGAGACCGTGTTAAACATGCGTAACCAAGCTTATGAAACTGACAATCGCAGCAGTATAGTAGGTTTAGACCCCGAGAATTACCAACCCGACCCCAAAGCAAGCGCGGAGTTCAAAATCTTAAAGAAAATCCTAACCGGTTCGGACAGTAACGTCAAGAAAGACAACGGTAATGTTGACGGCGAAACTTCGATGGGGACAGCACTCCATGTTTTTGCTAATCTGTCTAAGCAGGTATTTATAAAAGACGACGAGTTTATCCCGACTGAAATAGCCAAAGAGATATACAATGGCGGAATCTACGTCCACGACCTCGAGTTTTTCAATCTGACAGCGACTTGTTGCCAGATAGATATGTTCACACTGTTACGCAAAGGGTTTCACAGCGGCAAAGGCTGGATTCGTGGGTGCAAGCGGTTCGGTTCAGCGTGTACCAACTTCTGTGTGATTATCCAAGGCAACCAAAACGAAATGCACGGCGGACAGAGTTGCTCTGCTCTCGATTACGAGTTGGGGCGGTTCGTAGACATCGAGTTTCTCTACCAAGTTCTCAAGGTTTATGACACCCGACCTCCGCATCGTCAACCCAAAGAGCGAATAGCGTTGTTGAAGAAACTACGCAATGATTTACTCGAAAACGATGACCGTGTTTACTTTTACTTTGCTCGTAACCTCGACCCTGCAACAGAGTACGACTTCGCTTACCCCGAACCAATCAAGACTATCAAGAGCTGGTTCAATGAAGATGAATGGTATCAGGTAATCAAGCGTGTTGAGGACAGCGTGTATCAAGGGTTGGAGGCGATTATCTACAATCTTTCGTCGATGCATTCACGCGCCGGGGCTCAGGTGCCGTTTTCGTCCGTCAACTTCGGAACTTGTACGAGTTGGGAGGGGCGGTTGGTCTCGAAAGCATTGCTCCAAGCACAGTGGAATGGTCTCGGTAACGGCGAATCCCCGATTTTCCCGATTACAATATTCAAGGTCAAAGACGGTATTAACTACTCCCCTGCCGACCGCAACTACGATATTTTCCTCGAGGCAATCAAGGTCAGTGCGAAACGGCTGTTTCCCAATTTTGCATTCCAAGACGCAAGCATCAACAAGCCGTTTTGGAAACCAAACAATCCTCTGCGTGAAGTGGCTTACATGGGTTGTCGCACTCGTGTTGTTACCAACGTCCACGACAAGCGGTATGAGCAAACTACAGGGCGGGGCAACGTCTCGTTCACCACGGTTAATCTGCCGTACACTGCTTTAGAATGTAAGAGTGAACAACCCGATTTTGTCTTGTGTCGAGACAACGTAGACGAGTTTTTCGACAAATACGTACTACCGAAGATGACTTTGCTTCGTGATTTGCTGATTCGCCGATTACGGATTGTCGGCGCAAGAGCGTGTATGGGTCAGCCGTTTCTGATGGGACAGGACATATGGCTTGACAACGGCTATGTCTCGACTGTCGAGTATATGAAACACATCTACCCTGCTCTCAAGAAACTCAAACCAACAAAAGAATTAACGGAAAAGCAAATCGCCGAGTTAAAGAAGCGATACAACACACTTGTTCAGCGAATGGATAAATACGAAGCGGCGCATGGTGTTGTGGAATGCAGGTCTGAAGACGAAAAGTATATGGCGTACTCTTCGCTGTACAGCTACGTTGACATCGAGGCGCAACGCCGTTACTACCACAAGAAACACGGGGTATACCCCGAAGTCTGCGAAGTTACAAACCCTGTGTTAGAGGGGTGGCTGTTTGATTTACCTCCGGCAGTGCATAATGAAATCATTGAGAAAATCCGCCGTCCACACACGCTGAAAGACCCGCAAATCCAGCGGCTTAAGCAAGGCTCACTGTCGATTGGGTATGTCGGGCTTGCCGAATGTCTTACCTGTTTATGCGGTCAGCATCATGGTGAGAGCGAAAAAGTCAATCTGCTTGGACGATTGCTCATTCAGCAGATGCGTCAGACGTGCGACAAGTGGGCTGAGACCTACAAACTCAACTTTTCTCTGCTCCAGACCCCTGCCGAGGGATTGTGTTTCAACGCACTACTCAAAGCGAAAAAGCGATTCGGCGTTGTCGAGGGAGTCACCGACAAACAGTATGTGACAAATTCTTCGCACGTCCCTGTCGGTTACAAGTTATCGGCTTACGACAAAATCCGTATTGAGTGTACGCCGTTGTACGACGAGCGGACAGCGAAGTTTATTCCGGGATACTCGGCGTTAGCTAACGCAGGGCATATCTGTTACGTTGAGTTAGACGGCAGTCTCGGATTAAACCTCGAAGCAGTTATGCAAATTCTCCGATTCATGCACGATAACGATGTTGGCTACGGGGCGATTAACCACCCCGTTGACCGAGACCCTGTGTGTGGGTATACGGGTGTGATATAAGTTTGTAAAACTATTTTCGTCAAACCCATTGACAACTATATGAGTTTGTGGTAGAATAGTATTACAAATAAATACGAAAGGTGGTTAATATTATGGCACAAACATCATTAGTTCAAGTCAGGCTCGATGAGCCGTTCAAAAGAGAGGTTGACACGCTGTTCGCTGATTTGGGACTTGATACTCCTACGGCTATACGAATGTTTCTTAAACAAGCGGTTAAGCGGCACGGATTGCCTTTTGAGGTGACACAGATTGCACCAAACGCCGAAACAAGAGCGGCAATCGAGGAAGTCCGTGAGATGAAACGTAATCCGCACTTATACAAGGGTTTTAAGAGCGTGGATGCCCTTTTCGAGGACTTAGACGATGGAGAATGAAAACAAATATGAAATAAAACGAACGTCACGTTTTAAGAAAGACTTCAAGCGAATCAAGAAACGTGGATACGACTTAACGCTCTTGGCAGACGTGATTTCGTCGTTAGCAAAGGGCGAAGTGTTAGACGAAAATATTACGACCATCAGTTAATCGGTAATTTCAAGGGATTACGAGAATGCCATATTGAGCCTGATTGGTTATTGGTGTACGAAGTTGACGACGACACGTTGTACCTGTATTTAACTCGCACGGGTACTCACAGCGACTTGTTAGAATAAATCATATACAATTGTACTCGGTGTCGCTTTTCTAAACGATATGTTTAACAAGGGGTGATTAACATGGATATCAATAGGTGTTTTGAAGGTTTCTTTCAATGGGCTATGAGCGACGAATGGTACAGTTGGCGAAACGCCGTATCAGAGTTAGACCATCAATTGAAAGATTTGCCGAAAGAACAGCGGTTAAAGTTGTTTGAACACGACTTTTTCAAGGGCTATAACATTGATAAAAAATACAAAGTCTACCTTGCGGGATTGGCAGAGTTTATTTATAATCTCTATCAAGAAAACCCTCCGCTGTGGGTTAACGAATCCGATTACTTTTTTGAAGCAAACACTTTTATCGATGACATTTCCGAGCAATTGAAAGAGTTCTATGTCCAAAAGGCTTTACCGGAATTTAAGCGGCGTAATTACATGGTGAGGGATGTTCTTTCAGCCGTGTGATTGCTTTGCCGACACGTAATACGGTCAAATAACGCAAACTCCGCATTTTCTCTTTTGAGATTATGCGGAGTTTTACTATGTTCGAGAGGGGGCGTCAAGTCTTTATGCGGAAAATACGTGCCAAACCGATTATAACCAAAATCATCAAGCTTCTATCGTCCGGCGGATACATCCGAGAGTACAAAGAAATGGACGGAGGAAACAAAATCCTGATGTCTTGCCCGTTCCACAAATCCGGACAAGAAAATCGACCGTCATGTGTGTTGAATTTCTCTGAGTACACTCGCCGCAAAAACGAGAGCGACCTCAACAGCGAGCTTGTTACTTTCCCCGCCGGATTTATGTATTGTTGGTCTGGCTGTCAATCACGAAGCATCATTCACGGTTATGCTTCCGTGATTTATAACGATACAGAGGTCTCAACGATTGTCGAGGTGTGTAGGGAGTTAGCTGATTTAATCCACGAGGATTTTGAGGATTTGTTAGCCCTGACCGGATTAGGTAACGAGCCTGTCGAGTGGGAGAGTGAGGAAGTCGAGCAGATTGCCCACGAACCTACAGGCTTTGTCCCATGCGGAGTGTATTCGCCACGAAAACCGATTACCACTCCTGTAGTACCGAAGTATGCGTTACAGCGTGGTGTATCGGCGGAGGTTTGTAAGTTATTCGGGTTGTTTGAGGATTCTGCACAAGGCAAAATCTTTTTCCCGTATCGTGGAGAGGATGGCATGGTGCTGTTATATCAAACTCGTGAAACAGCGACTAAGCGATTTGACTACCCGTCCGGAGCCCCGAGAGTAATATACGGTGCATATGAGTTGTTACACAGCTCACAAACCCTTGACAATGTTACTGTAGCCTGCAACACTGTGTTTATTGTCGAGAGTGTGTTCAACGCCCTCACTTGTTGGACTTACGGATTTCCCGCAGTTGCTATGCTCGGCTCTTCCACCGATTATGCCGAGTTAAAGACGTTGCTCAAAAGAGCAAATGTTTCGTCGGTCGTAATAGCAACCGATAATGACGAGTCCGGAAATAAAGGCAGACGAAAGTTACAAAAATATCTTGGCGAATTTTCGCAACACTCGTTTATAGTACCGATTGAGTGGACTAAGCCTGACGGTAGTAGAAGAGATATCAACGATTTGACAAAAGCCGAGTTTTTCGCATTAGCAGACGAGGCACGAATCAATTATTAACGAAGATGTGTAACAGCGAACCTGCTCAATCAGAGCAGGTTCGCACTTGTTTAGCATTTTCTTTAATACAGCAAGCGTGGGGCAAGGTAAATTCTCCTACGTACAATGAAATCAATGATGAAAGGATTACTACGATGGAAAACACTACAGCTCAAAATGGCTTGGTAGCTCAAGCCCCGACTACAGCAGTAGTCGCACAATACGGTCTCGCCGGAGACGTGTTACTTGATGACTTTAAGGAGGCTCTGGATAACATCACACTCCGAGTTCCTAAAATCCGAAATCCCGGTTCAG
>Ga0099364_10015386_pt1 | contig 10086 bp, 7 predicted proteins | sample TergutTh196P3_FD_73070 | JGI IMG/M metagenome (GOLD analysis project Ga0099364, IMG submission 73070) | Microcerotermes parvus P3 segment gut microbial communities from Pointe-Noire, Republic of the Congo - Th196 P3 | ecosystem: Host-associated > Arthropoda: Insects > Digestive system > Gut ...
ACGTTCATATTTTGGGTATAGTTTATTTCCTCGTTAAGCTTTTTATACTCTGTTTTTGTTATTACTCCAAAGCTGTTTACTGCTGCCGACATCATTCTCTGCCGCGCATCGTCTCTCGAAAAAGCAAATCTGTCAAACGACCAGTTGTTCCCGTTATTGTGCACTGCCACCAATTGTGTATGGAAGCCTCCTGTTCCGGCAATGCTCGGTATCAGTTGCGCACGCACGTCTGTTGTGGCGGTGGCGGCGGCAGTTGCAGAAAAACCATTGCCCGTAGCCAAAAATACAGAAATTTCACCTCCGGATAAACGGATAAGGTCAGCTCTGCCGTCATTGTTAATATCCTGCAAAACATATTCAGATACAAACCCTTCTGTAGTCCGCTCGTGAGGAAAAAGATCATAGGTTCTTTCGTGAAAATCGTTGGCGCCTCGAGAATAATATGCAGTCCATCCTATACCATTGTTTACAAACACATTATATATCACATAAGCATGCGTGCCATGATCAGGGCATCTTAATGCTGGAGTATGCACATCGTCAATCATGTCTGTCAATAAATTGCCACATTCTGGAACCACACAATAGATTGATTGCGGTAAAAATGCATTGCAATCACTACATCTATCGTAAACAGGGCGTTTGTTGTCGCAAAATGGGCAACTCATTGAACCGTATACAGGGACAATGGCATCGTTGATGGTGTTAATAGATAGCGCTGGTGACAATAACAAATCCGTTTTACCATCACCGTTGATATCGCCCACCATTAGTTTCCTGCTATTTAGCATAGTTCTGTTAGGCGCCGTCGTAGTTGCAATTCTGGTTAAATTCAAAATATCCACTCCACTGAAGGCATAAATATCTGTTCCGTCAGCGTGTATATGGCATATTTCGGCTCTTCCATCGCCAGTATAGTCAACAGCAAACAACAAGTCGCCTTCTCTGTAGTCAAATCCGTCAAGTGACGCATCATGCAGAGGGGTTTGACTTTCCACATCAAAAACCATTATTCTTGTCGGTCTGATAGCTGTGAGAGGGTTTAGCCATGACACAGCTAATACTTGCAATCTGCCGATTCCTGCAAAATCACCCATAACAAATTCCTTTGGAGTTATGCCTGCAGGGATTGCAGCCATAGCCGAATATTCAATGCGTCTTTGAAAAGCAGGTCCGCCTACGCGAGAGGGCTTGTATATATCAAAAGTTATAAGGTCGTTTGTACCCGAAGCAATGTTGTTGATCCTTATCAGTTCGTCACCCGGAATGCTATCTATGTCGCCGGCAAAAAGCTCCATAAAGCCATCGCCAGCAGGTATATTGGTATACGAGTAGGCAGATTCTCCATTAGTATCCTGATAAATTCTAAAATTCATTTCGGGAGGATAGAGACTAACATATTGACCATCGCTGACAGCAAAGCGATTGTATCGCTGATACTTGATAAGTACATCATCATCGCTCCATGTGTCCAATTTTCCCTTACGCAGTATCATATTTGCAACGTTTGTGTTTGGAAATGGCTCTGTCAATGTTCCGCTATGGCGCGTTAACTGCGCCTGTTGATTTGTTCCGTAGAAAAATCGCAGTGGATTTAGGCTGCCACCGTCAAGGTCGCAATCTATCCGCGTAAGCATATCTGTGGTCGTATATGTAAAACGATAAGTTCGCACTTCAGCGCCGTTATTGATACACTCTATATTTTCGAGCAGCCTGTTTTCCACTATTTCCAAGCCTGCCTCATAGACGCTGCTCACATCTGTCCTGCTTCCATAGTTGAATCTTATAGCCGCAAAATCATCGGAAACAGTAATAGAAGCGCCATAGCTGATTTCCGTCAGATAATACTGATTATTAAGTTCTTGGTAGCTATACTTTATCGTATTGCCCAAACGGTCGGTCATCAAAGTTATCGGATACTGCAATTTATTGACGGTATTGTCTTCGTATCCGAAAATCGCTCTGCTACCATCGGGAAACCATACCCTGAAATAGCGCGTCACTCCGGCGCTCATAAACGCCTCCACGCGCAAGTTGCCTTGCTCGGGCACAAAGTTTCTCACGCTTGCGGTGGTGTTCGTCTGTATCAATCTGCTGCCGTCCATGAAAAACTGTGCATCGACTGTCATCGCGATGGGCTTTGTTTCGCCATCGTAGTACACGTTTGAAGCTATTCGTGTTATAGTCGACAGTCCAGCTATGCTCCAGCCCTGCCCCATTACCCCGTTGCCGCCGAAACTGTTGTATACCAGCGCTATAGACGGCTGCACGCCAGCCCTGCCCGCAGCGCTCTCTATCGGCACAGTGTAGGTAGTGGCTCCGTTGCCCATAACTTGATGGAAAATAGGGATTTCGCCTACCTCCATACTTTGATTTATAGCATGGGTGTTAGGTATATGGGGATGCAAATCAGAAGTCTGTCCTTGCGCCGCCACCATTGACGTTATCAGCAAAACGCCAAAAATAAATTTTTTATAAATCTGTGCTCCCATTTGGTATAAGTTTTATATTATCTGAAAACTAAAAACTCTCTTACTCTTTTACCACTCTGTGTGTTTCTGTTTTTCCGTCTATCACTATCTGCAACAGATAGATGCCTGCGGGTTGTTCGGTCAGGTCGATAGAGTTTAAAGGCTGCAAGGTGTTTAATTTCAGTATCATACGTCCGTTCACGGAGTATACTGCGAGCGTTCCCCCACGCAATACGTTCCCGCTTGCGTCTATTTCTACCTTAACCAAGCCTGCTGTGGGGTTGGGGAAAATCTTTACACAGCTCTGCTCTTCCGGCTCTGCAACGTCCAGCTCATCGCTGCTTGTCGAAACAGCGTCAAACCCCCTCCCGACAGTATTACCTGAAGCGTCATAATCGAGCTTAATGGGCTGTGGCTGTGCATTTAAACCCCACACAACAAATACTAAACAAATAAGACTTAAAAATGCTTTACGTATGCTAATAATCTGTTTCATAACGATTTACATTTTACGTTACAAATTCTTTTTATATAGTATACGATTTCGGATGGGGAAAGGTTACGTTTTTTCCAAAAAAAAATAAAAAAAAACAGGCTTAGTGGAAATTGTTCTAACTAATTATTTTTTTTTGTTTTCTCAAAAAAAATATTTATCTTTGCAAAAAATTTTAATAACTCAATTTCGATAAAACTATGAACAGATTAAAAGGAATAGTACCAAAAATTGGTATTCGACCGACGATTGACGGTCGTCAGCTCGGTGTGCGCGAATCGCTTGAAGACCAAACCATGAACTTGGCTAAGAGCGTAGCCCGACTGCTTAGCGCTGAGTTGCGTCATGGCGACGGGTCGCCGGTAGAATGTGTTATTGCCGACGGCACTATTGGTCGTGTGGCTGAGGCAGCAGCTTGTGCCGACAAGTTTGAGCGCGAAGGCGTTCAGGTAACTATCACTGTAACGCCCTGCTGGTGTTATGGCGGCGAAACAATTGATATGAACCCTCACACCGTTAAGGCTATATGGGGCTTCAACGGCACCGAACGTCCGGGGGCAGTATATCTTGCGGCGGCATTGGCAGGTCATACGCAAAAGGGTTTGCCTGCGTTCGGAATTTACGGTCGCGATGTGCAGGACGCCGGCGACAGCAACATACCCGCAGACGTGAAGGAAAAATTGTTGCGCTTTTCGCGGGCAGCGTTAGCCGTGGCTACCATGCGCGGGAAATCATACCTGTCAATAGGCTCAGTATCAATGGGCATAGCCGGCTCGATGGTTAATCCCGACTTTTTTCAGGATTATCTGGGCATGCGTTGCGAATACGTTGATATGGCAGAAATCATACGCCGCGTGAACGAGGAAATATACGACAAAGCCGAGTTTGCGAAAGCGTTGGAGTGGACAAAGGCAAACTGCACGGAAGGCGCTGACGGCAACAAACCCGAAAATCAAAAAACACGCGCCGAAAAAGACGCGCTGTGGGAATACGTGGTGAAGATGACAATCATAATGCGCGATTTGATGATTGGCAACCCAAAATTGAAAGAGCTTGGCTTTAAGGAAGAAGCGCTGGGACACAATGCTATAGCCTCCGGTTTTCAGGGTCAGCGTCAGTGGACTGACCATCTTCCTAACGGCGATTTCGCGGAAGCTATACTCAATTCGTCGTTCGATTGGAACGGCGTTCGTCAGGCGTTCGTTGTGGCTACCGAAAACGACTGTCTCAACGGCGTGGCTATGCTTTTCGGACATTTGCTGACCAACACGTCTCAGGTGTTTGCCGATGTGCGCACCTATTGGAGCCCCGACGCCGTGAAGCGTGTTACCGGAAAGAGTTTGGACGGACAGGCAGCCAACGGAGTTATACATTTAATCAATTCGGGCTCGGCATCGTTGGACGGCAGCGGACAGCAATCAAAAGACGGACAGCCGGCGATGAAACCCTATTGGGAAATCGGCGCCGACGAAGCAAAAAAATGTTTGGATGCAACATCCTGGATACCAGCTAATCAGGAATATTTTCGCGGTGGCGGTTATTCGTCAAAATTTCTTTCGAAAGGCGGCATGCCGATAACAATGTTGCGGCTTAACCTTGTAAAAGGCTTGGGACCTGTGTTGCAGCTTGCTGAAGGCTGGAGCGTAGACCTGCCCGACGATGTGCACAAGACCATCGACAACCGCACTGACCCGGGTTGGCCCACAACGTGGTTTGCTCCGCGACTGACGGGCAAAGGAGCATTTAAGGATGTATATTCGGTGATGAACAACTGGGGCGCAAATCACGGTTCGTTCAGCTACGGACACATTGGCGCAGACCTGATTACATTAGCATCGATGCTGCGTATTCCCGTGTGTATGCACAATGTAGACGATAGCGATATTTTCCGCCCGAGCGCGTGGGCTGCCTACGGTATGGACGCTGAAGGAGCGGATTATCGAGCTTGTAACACATACGGAGCAGTTTATAAGTGAAGGTATTGATATGTTAGAATCATTTGGTCGTCTGCTCAAAATAATGGACGATTTGCGGGAAAAATGCCCGTGGGATAAGAAGCAAACTATTGAAAGTCTGCGACATCTGACAATTGAAGAAACTTACGAATTAGCCGATGCTATCATCGAAAAAGATATGGACGGCGTGCGTAAGGAGTTAGGCGACTTGTTGTTGCATATAGTTTTTTATGCAAAAATAGCCTCTGAAACCGGCGACTTTACCATAGCGGAGGTTATTGATGGCATTTGCGAAAAATTAATTTTCCGGCATCCGCATGTTTTTGGCAACGTGACCGTTAGCGATGCAGAAGAGGTTAAGACAAATTGGGAAAGCCTGAAAATTAAGGAAGGCAATAAAACAGTACTTGGTGGCGTACCTAAATCGTTGCCGGCTATTGTGAAGGCGCATCGCATTCAGGATAAGGCTCGTTCTGTGGGCTTTGACTGGGATGTGCGCGAACAGGTGTGGGACAAGATTGAGGAGGAGCTCGGTGAGCTAAAGGTAGAAATCGGACAGATGGACGTCGAAAAAATGGAAGCTGAATTTGGCGACCTGCTGTTTTCTATCGTCAACGCGGGGCGGCTCTACGGCATAGACCCCGAAGCAGCATTGGAACGAACAAACAAAAAATTCATCAAGCGCTTCAACTACCTCGAAGAACAAACAATCAAAGCCGGAAAACCATTGACATCAATGACCTTAGAAGAAATGGATGTTATCTGGGAAGAAGCGAAAAAAGTCGTTAGTCGTTAGTCGTTAGTCTGTAGTCGTTAGTCATTAGTCGTTAGTCGTTAGTTTTCATTCTTCATTCTTCATTCTTATCTCAAAATCATGTTTCCGTTCATCCAGTACGACATAGTAAAGGTAATCTACGTTCTCACCATAATCTTTATGGTTATTTTGGTTATTCAGCAGCGCGGCGACCCTATGAAGACCATCGCCTGGCTTATGGTTGTTACATTTGTGCCTTTGTTGGGAATATTATTGTATTTTTATTTTGGAAAAAACTATAGGAAGGAAAAGATTTTTTCGCGCAAGGGTCTCTCTGATAGCCGGCAAATAAAGACTTTAGCCCAGTATCAACCCGATTACCGTCCGGAAAGTTCTGAATGGTTGGATAAAAAAGTTGCCGCTAAAACACACATTATGAAAATGTTGTATAATTCTGAAAAGGCTCTGCTTACCGAACGCAATCAGGTAAAAATATTGGTCAATGGCAAGGTTACTTTCGAAAATATCATCGCCGAACTCGAAAAAGCCGAAAAACACATTCACCTTGAGTACTATATCATCGACGACGACCGCATAGGCAACGAAATACGTCGTATTCTTATCAGGAAAGCAAAGGAAGGTGTGGAGGTCAGGGTTATTTACGACGACCTGGGGAGTTGGTCGTTGAGTAATGATTTCATAAAGTCTATGACAGACGCGGGAATACAGGCTTATGCGTTCCTGCCGGTGAGATTTCTTTATTTCGCAAACAAAATAAATTATCGCAACCACCGCAAAATCATCGTTATAGACGGAAAAATAGGCTTTGTAGGCGGATTGAACATTGCCGACCGCTATATTTCGGGCAGCGAAGAACTTGGACCATGGCGAGATACGCATTTGAGAATAAAAGGAGAAGCAGTATATTCGTTGCAGTCGGTATTTCTGTTAGACTGGTATTTCGTGAGCAAAAGCAACATTCACGACGAGGATAGATTTTTCCCACCCGTAGAAATTTCTGACCGGCTACTTATGCAAATCGTTTCCAGCGGTCCCGATTCAGACTGGGCAAGCATCATGCAAACATATTTTACGGCTATTGCCACTGCCAAATCATACATTTATATATCTACGCCCTATTTTTTGCCTAACGAAAGCATCCTCACCGCCTTGCGAACAGCTGCATTGAGCGGAGTAGACGTGCGACTGCTGTTGCCCAAAAATTCAGATTCAAGATTGACGCACTGGAGCTCGTTTTCATACATAGGGCAACTGCTCGACGCCGGAATAAAGGTATATCTCTATCGCAAAGGCTACACGCACTCAAAACTGATGATGGTAGACGATGTGTTTTGTTCCATCGGCACGGCTAACATGGACATCCGCAGTTTCGACCAAAATTTCGAAATAAATGCGTTGATTTATGACCAGCGCAAAACCATTGCCATGCGGAAAATTTTTACTAACGACATAAAAGACTTGCAACACATTGACATTAACGACTGGGAAAACCGCTCGCGATGGGTGGTGTTCCGCGAATCAGTAGCGCGACTATTTAGTCCGCTGATGTAACGTTTGCCTGTATTCTTTTTTTACAAGTTCAAATAAAATTTTGGAACTCAAACGCATGTGGAAAAGGCGGGGTTTCAACCCTCACTTGTCGTTTGCGGCATTTGAGAATGATAACATTGTGGCATTCACATTTAACGGAGTTGGAAACTTCAACGGTCAAAAAATCGGTTTTGAGGTAACACGTGAACTAAACTATTTTTTTCAGGCAAATGATGAAATCAGAAATGACAAAAAAAAGGTTGAAACTCCATGTATCATTGACAAAATAGACATTGAAAAGTATCCTTCTGTTTCAGATTTTTGGGATTTTTATCCTTCGTGGCAAAATAGTTTTGAAGCAATCAGCAGAGCAAGCGAAGATTTTATCACTCTGGGGGCATTTGTGGACAATAAATTAGTGGGATACTGCGTGTTTGAGCCAAGTTCGGGCGATGTAACGCAAATTGCCGTTGACAAGCCTTTTAGAAGGCAGGGATTTGGGTCGCTTTTGCTGCATGAAGCCGTCAAATTCAACAAGATAGCAAAAACGAAATTATTAAATGCAGATGTTTCCTGTAGTTCAATCGTTGAATTTCTGAAATCAAAAAATATTGAAATATCGGGGAAACAGTTTGAGATGATAAAAAAGATATAGTATGGAAGTAAAAAGGAAAAATTAAATTAAATAATTGATAAAAATAAAAATATTAATATACGATATTTTTTTGAAAAACATTTTGTGGTATTTACTCCCCGAAATAGACCTAATATTCTCGGTCGTTTCAGTTATGGAAAAATATCAATTTGGCCAAGAACAGTCACTGGATGATTACTGACGGTTCTTTTATTTTTATTAATAATCTTTTCTTCAAGGCTATTTTTTGGAACAGATTCTAAACGGCAAGGATGTGTTTTACGGACAAACTTCGTTGATACTAACTGCTTCATACAAAATTAATTTAATATTATGATAATATACAAAAAAAAAGCCTGCCGAGTTTTGAAACCAGACAGGCTTAAAAATTTTGCTTATAGCGCAAAGATACTATTATTTTAGCAAATTCAAGGATAATTTCTCTGCATTTCATCAAATTTTGCCTCAAGTTCTGGATATTTAGTTTTCAATCGAAAATATAAATCCCGAAGCGTTTCAATGGTTTCTATATTATCAGGCTTTCTTTGATACGCCTTTTCTAATGGAGCAATGGCTTTATGAAACATATAATCAGTCAATTCATAAAAAATCTCATACGCCGCCATACTGGGTTGAGTTCCTTTTTCTACAAAGGCAACTGCTGAATTATAATATAATGCGCCAAGATTAAAATGTGGGTCAAAATACGTATTATCGGCGGCTATTGAAGCCTCGTATGATAAAATAGCCCTTTCGGTTTCTTTTATTTCATTTAAAATACTTCCCTTTACAAAAAGCAATACAGCGTCTTCCGGTCGAATAGCCAGCGCCAACTCTATACTTTCGAGCGCCATTACATATTCGCCACGCTCTATTAGTGCGTTTGTTTTATCATATAAGTCTGACAAAAAGGCGGATAACTCCTCGTCGCTTAAATCCATAGACGCTATTTTTGCGATTGCCTCTTGCTGCCGTCTTTGCTCTGTTTCGCTTGCAACACGCAAACGGTCTGCTTGTAGTTGTTGTTCGTGCAATATCAGGCGGCTATGCTCTGAAAGTTCGCTCTCATTTATGGCAATGCCGCAAGTACTATGATTAACGACCTGACCGGCTAACCTGCCGCAGCAACCAAAACTCGCAATTACCACAACGGCGACAAAAAGTAAAGCCATTTGCACCCCGCTCTTTACTTTTGCTTCGGGCGATACTGCGCACAAGCCGGTAATAATTACGCTTTTTATTCCTTGTTTATTAGGAAAAATAAATTTTCTATTTTGCTCTGTATCAACAGTTTTAAAATCACGAATGATTTTTACATTTTTCGTTTTTGCGCGGTGAAAATCTTTGTCGGTTTTGAGGAAAACATGTGGTTTTAGAACTTCCTGAAATATGCCAAAATAATCAACAGCAAAGAAAAGCAGTAAATATTCTGTTGTTTCTATGCAGATTGCATTTGTAGGTCTTGGGCTTGGGGTAACTGTTGCAATATAGTTCGTCCTGAAAGCAGTAGTCTTATAACTATATTTTTCAATAATAATTCTGCATGGTTTTGCTGTGTTATCTTTTAAATCGCTATTAATAAGAAGATTATGAAATTGACGACATCTGTAATAAGTCATAAATACGTTATGTATTATGAGAATTGCTAACCCAAAGAACGCAATAGTAAAAAAATTTTCGCGAAAAAATATATCAGGAGCGCCTTCTTCAATAAATACAGAATAAACCAAAACTAATGATAAAAGAATGAGAAGGCTATATCCCAAAAAATATCGCTTTTTTATGATAAGTCTTTTTATTTCTGAATAATCCATTGTTTTTTCCTTAAAAGAATATTTTCTCATTCAAGCATAAATATAAAAGGAAACTGATAACTGACCCTTACCGTTTTGCCGTTATGAACGCCCGCCTGCGTCCATTTTGGCGAACTGTTTACCACGCGCAACAATTCTGCATCAAGCAAAGGGTCGAGGGCGCGAAGTATCTTTGCATTAGTGATAGAGCCGTCTATTTCTATGATAAATTCAACAATTACACGCCCCGCGATACCATGTTCGAGCGCTTCGGGTGGATATTTCTTGTTTTCATTTACAAATTTACGAAATTCTTCTTCTGCATCCTTACCATCAAACAACGGCTTTACATCAACAATACCATAAAATATTTCGTCTATACGCCAACCCTTTGCTTCGGCTATGCTTTGGTCGCAACCTGCCGAGCCGGGGTTA
>Ga0099364_10015387_pt1 | contig 10086 bp, 10 predicted proteins | sample TergutTh196P3_FD_73070 | JGI IMG/M metagenome (GOLD analysis project Ga0099364, IMG submission 73070) | Microcerotermes parvus P3 segment gut microbial communities from Pointe-Noire, Republic of the Congo - Th196 P3 | ecosystem: Host-associated > Arthropoda: Insects > Digestive system > Gut ...
GGTTGTTCCGATCGCGCGCGCGGACGGCGTTACCGTCCTTTGAGCAGCGTTACTGCCCCTTCACATCTTTATTGACTTTTTTTCTTCCAACCTTACTATTGTAGAATTCTCAACAAAAACACGCATCTCGCCATATTTGAGATTCCGAAGTGCCTCGAGCAATTTGCGCTCTTGCTCGGCAACCATCATCTCTGCCATATCAGGCAGGGAACTGCTATGCTGTTTTGACTGTTTTGCGCCACTCACAGCGCCACCACTTCCTTCCGGTATCGACCAAAATTGGAAAACCCACTTTGGGAATTATTCTTTAGTATAAGCTGTGATTCCTGTGTTTTTTACCGACGCCCATCACGCCACCCTCATTGCTATCAAAATGTAGGCGTTCACCCGCAACGCGCCTAGGCGCTGCGAGGTAGCAAGCCGCTTTCCTTTAGCCACTTCATAGAAGCTTTTGCGTCAATTGATTCGATCGTGAACGTCACATTTGTTACTGTTTCCAAGATTCTTTGAATTATTGAACGAACGTCGATTTTTCCATCGTCCGGCACATTGTGAGAATCATATTCGCCATAGTTGTTATGTATGTGAACATGTCTAAGATATGGCAAAGTGCGCTCTACCCATGTCTCGATTGGAGTGCTCGCGCCCATATATGCCGCATGTCCAATATCGAGGCAAAGCCGAAATCGCTTGTCGTTTACCGCCTTGACAATATCACAAAGCATTCTTGGGGAAGGCTCAAGCATATTTTCAAGATATAATCGGAAATCCGCCGGCTTGTCCGATATAAATTCTTTCCAAAACATTACAGACTTCTCTTCAAACCAGCTTTCGTGATATAACGCCGGCACAAATCCCGAGTGAACAATCATAGCTTTTATACCATAGCCACACATCAACGCGTATGCTTGGGCGTAACGCTTTTTGGTAACATCGACAATAAGCGGATCAAGAGCGGCGGGGCAAAGCTCGTTATACGGTGCGTGGAAAGTAAAGCGGCTTATGCCATGCATTTTTTCGTGTACCAGCGCATCCCACTTTTCAAAATCTATGTCCATATTATACGCAGTGCAAAACTCCGCTATCTCCAGACCTAATCCATACTCATGGGCGAGTTCTGCTGCATTGTCGGCAATGGTAGATATATACAGTTTTTCGGAAAGGTTACGCATCAATTTGCACCTCGTTTCTGTGTGTCCAATCACGAGTCCTACCGGTATTATATACAACAAACTCAAAAAGCCATGACAATCATCCCTGATAGTCATGGCCGGATTCCCATTGACACACGCCGAAACAAGCATACTCACTCGTTCCAGCATCCCCTCAAGCTCGTCTCCCGACTTACGCAATTCCGGAAACTACCAAGCAATCCGGGAATGTCTCAGGCATCGGACGCTTCCCGCGTCCCCTAGTCACTGAACACTATCCCCTAATCGCAGCTTCCCACGTCTATACTTCAGCCTTCCCAATTCTGATTGCTCAGAACCAGTGACCGGCTTTCGCCGCGAAATATAGCCTCAATACGTTCACGGTGCCGTTGTTTGGCCTTTCAGCCGCACACGTTCCGGATTCTCACCGGATTCCATTTAACCACTCACGCAGCATGGCCGATTGACCTGCAAGGGGCTTTAGCCGCGTTCGCGCCGGAGTTAAATTGTCCCATATCGAATCGCTCCATGATATGGATTGGCATTTGAAATAACCATTTACAAAACCCTTTGGCTCAAGTTTGTATGATGGAAACTTCAAACTTGCGATGATTATATAATATAAAATATGAAGTGTCAATAACAATAATTTCGCTTCTTTGACCTGTAACCTCGGCGTTACTAATTCCAGCGATGCACTAACTCACTAGTTGTGCGGTATGCTTCCTTGATGACTTTCTCTATTGGCCATGCGTAATACTCAGGACGCAAAGTCTCAACAGAAATCGGACCCTTGTAGCCAATCTCCTTGAGATTCATCAAGCAATTATCCAAATCGATTGCACCGGAATCACAAAAACGTCTATGTTGCGGCGATAAGACCCCAAGAGGCTCATCGTCGCAATTATTTATGTGAACAGTGATGATTTTATCTGCGGAGATGACCTTATAAATGGAGAAATCGTTGTTTTTCCCATTAATATATTGGTTGAAACTGTCGAGGCATAGGCCTATATTGTCATAACCCGTCTCGGTAATAATCTCCATTGCATGATCCATAGTTTTAACGGAACTGCCTCTGCCGCATACCGGTTCCCATGATATCGAAACATCATAGTCTGCGGCTACTGCGCAGAGTTTTTTTAGAATTCTAACCGAGAATTCCGTGACCTGATCCCTTGGGTATGGATAGTCGCGGTCCAGCACGTCAGCAAACATTCCCGACGGGGTCCGTTCTTGGAGTATGTGGTTGACGACGAGATAATAGCGGTCGCCAATCTGTGATGCGATATGGCAAGCTGAGATGAACCTGGTCATAAGGCTTGCATCACGTTCCACACCTGCCGCGTCTTCGCCTGCAAAGTCGCTCGGTAGAATGAAGTGTCCGCCCATGCAGTGCGGTTTAATGTGGCTGTTTGCGAAAAAGCTCTTTAGGTCGTTGATCGAATGGGTGACAAGGTAGCGTGCGAGCGCGTCAAACCTTATCTCGATTACATCAAATCCGACCTGTTCGCACAACTCGAGGTCTTTTTCTAATGTGGAGTCGGCACATCCGATCCCCGTTCCTTCCTGATAACCTACTAACATATAATTACCTCCTAGTTTCTAATTCTTAGCTCCATTTATAACCACCCCGCCGCTGACGCGGCACCCCTCCACAGAGGGGAATTATATCGGTCTCGTTATTCCGAATTCCGAATTCCGAATTCCGAATTTATCAGTCGTCTGCTCTGTTGAATGCAATCTTTATATATTTCAGCTGAGTATCGATTCCGGCATTGACCGTTTCATCCTCAGTATCAATAATACAATCACCATCGACAAGCGAAGCATCCCTCAAAACAGCAGCAGTAATCGTTGAACCCTTATCCAAACTAAAAACGGCAGTACCCGACGAGAAAAACCTCTCATACTCGGTGGAACTGACGCGAATAATCACTTTCCCCTCAGGAGCAATCTGCTTGAGCGCATTGCGAATCAAAGATTGAAAAACATTCTCAAGTTCCTCTTCCGCAGGACCGTAGATTTTTTTAGCAATTTCAAGCGACAAATCGATGATGCTATCCTCAAGCTCCTCGTAAGTGCTGGCTCTTTCAGCATGAATCTCGGAAATCACATGCTTTAGCATCTCATCGTCCTCGCGCATCTTGCTCTCATATTCTTCCGATATGACGCGCTTGCCTTCCTTGGCTCCCTCTGCATAACCCTCTTGCCATGCGCGGCGCCGCTCCTCTTCTGCTTGTTCCCTGGCAGCGAGCAAAATAGCGGCGACCTCGTTGCGTGCATCTTCCAACATCGACGATGCAGTCTTTTCCGCGCCACTGAGCATTTCGCGAGCAAGATATGCGGCGGAAGCTGTCGCATTCACCGAAGGGGTTTCAGCGCCGACCACCGGCTCATCAGCATCAACCTGAACAGATCGCGCCGTTGCGAGGTTGACGAGATTCCTGTCAATCCTAAACAATCAGCTCATCCCCTTCTCCGCGCGCGATAATGATCTCTCCGTCATCCTCCAGCTTGCGTATAACATTAACAATCCTCTGCTGTGCTTCTTCAACGTCACGCACACGCACGGGACCCATGACATCCATGTCGTCTTTTATCATCTCCTGCAGACGCTTGGAAATATTGTTGAATATTGACTTTGTAACGTCTTCCGTCGCCATCTTGAGAGCAACCGCAAGATCGGTGTTGTTGATTTCTCTGAGCACACGCTGCACGGTGACATTGTTGAGCTTTGCGATATCTTCAAATACGAACAGCCTCTTTCTGATCTCATCGGCAAGTTCGCTATCGCTGACATCGAGGCTTTCCAAGATATTCTTCTCGGACGATCTGTCGAGAGCATTGACGATATCAACAATCGTGTCGATTCCGCCAACGACTATATTATCGGTGTAACCCATTGAGGTGACTTTACGCTCCAGTATGCGCTCCGCTTCTTTGACATATTCGGCTGATGAACTCCCCATTTTCGATATGCGGCTGATGATCTCTGTCTGCCTGTCAGACGGGAGCGATGCTATGATTTGTGCAGACTGTCTCGGCTCGATATATGACAAGACGAGAGCGATGATCTGCGGATGTTCGTTGTGTATGACATTTAGTATCTGATTTGAGTCGACGCGCCTGATAAAGTCGAACGGCCTCACCTGCAGCGAGGAGGAGAGTTTTCTGATCATCTCTTCCGCTCTTTCAGGCCCTATGGCTTTTTCCAGGATTTCACGCGCAAAGTCAATGCCGCCTTCTGTGATGAACTTCTGAGCAAGGCACATCTCATAAAACTCATCGATGATTTCTTCCCTGGTCTCAGGTTCGACACGGCGCGTTGTCGTGATGCTGAGTGTCATATCGCTGATTTCTTCCTCAGACAGGAATTTATATAGAGCGGCGGAATACTCTTTGCCAAGGCTAATGAGCAGTATAGCCGCTTTTTCTTTTGAATTAAGCAAGTTTGTCGCCACGAAATCACACCTTTAATAAATCGTTTTGAGCATATGGCGTTTCGCCGGAAATATCGCCCACAATGTCTTTTTATGTCTTTTTATGTCTTTCTGAGGGAGCTTGCGACCGAAGAATCTAACTAAAAGGAAACTCAAGAGCATAAAGATTCTTCGCTGCGCTCAGAATGACACGAGGGGTAGAATTATAGAATGACAGAGGGAGTAGACCGGTTAGTCATCGGTTAGCCAGTTTCGCAGAAGTTGTGCAACAGCAGCAGGATCCTTATCGATGAACCGCTCAATCTGTTCAAGAGCAGTTGATTTAGTATTGAGCTCAACATCATCAAATTCATCGAGTTCGTCATAGTCATCATCAATCAAATAATCGTATTCTCCGCCTTCAAGCGCAAGCTCCTCCGGCTCGGGACCCTTTATTGCTCTGACAATAGCCTTGATGAGCGACATGAACGCCAAACCAAGCAACAGTATGACCGCCCATCTGAGCACCTCTTGGAGAATTTCTTGACGTCTGAGCTGCATTTGATATGCATCCATATCCGCCTGGACTTTTTCCCAGTCAATACCATCACCCGGGAAAGCCGCATATTCAACGGCAATATTATTTGCCGGTATGCCAAGTCCCATTGAAATGAGATTTCTGATACCGTTTGAATAGTCCTCTTCGACCGCTTCGCTGTTTATTAATATGGAAATGCTTGCTTTCTCGACTCTCCCCTGCTCGCGTTCGATATATGTCCTTGTCTCGTTGAGCTCAAAGTTTCTTTCGAAAACACCTTTCCTATACTCTTCATTTTCTTCAAGATTCACATATGGATATTCCACGGTACCCATACCATTGGGATCGGTACCCGGCACTCCTCCTGCCGCGCCCCTGTTTCTCTGGCTTTCATAAAGCTCAGATGCGCTGCGGATTAGCCCATCTTCATTTCCGGGAATTGGCGGGAAAAATTCAATTTGCTCAATTAGAACTTTGTCATAATTGAGCAAAACACTGGCGGTCACTTGGAAATTACCAATACCCAGCATTGGTGTCAGAAGCTGCTCGCCTTGCGCGATGAACTGCTGTTGAAGCAGATTTTGAATTGCTATGCGAGAGTTGATTTCGGTGTTTATATCAGTGCTTCCATCGGTTACGGGGTATAGGTTCATGTTGCTGTCTGAGATTGCGATGTTTTCGTTTTTAATGCCCGGAACGTTTCCTCTGACTGTTTCGGCAATGGCCCCGGCTTGTGTTTCCGTGAGGCGCAATCCGTTGCGAACTGTGACAACGACTGCGCAAGTGGCATCCTTGACTCCCTGCGTAATGACATATGGGGACGACTCCCCAAAATTGACAGTAACCATTGCGTTGGAGAGCATGTCATATTGTAATAGCTGCGTTCTAATATCTGCTCCGGCTTGCGCTTCATATAGCTGCTTTGAATGCTCTGAAGTGATATTGAATCCGGCTGCTTCGTTTAAGTATGAGCGGTCAAAATCCTCGGCGTCCAGCACTCCTTGTGCCGCGAGCCTGACTCGCAGATCTCCATGCCTTCCGTCGGGAACGAGAACCTTATTCCCGTCTATCCTGTATGACTCGCCCATTTCGCGTAACGCTTCTGTGATCTCGCCGGCTTCTGCGGAGCTTTCCGCTGCATATAGCAGTACATAATTTGTGCGGCTGAGTACAGCGACAACGACGACTGCCAAAACAATGACTACGGCAGCAAGGATTCCAAGCCTGATTTTATCTTTTCTTTGCAGTCTCGCAAAGAATTCCCTGACCTGTCTAAGCATGTTTTCAAGGAATGTCCTCATATATGACCTCCCGATGAAACGCTATAATGCGAATACGAGGATTTAGCTACTCGTTATGAGTGCGGCGCATCATATAAGATATTAGCACTAATTTCATCATTATGCAACTAATAAGTATAAAATTTTATAATTTAAGAAAAACCCGGCTTGAACCGGGTTCTTTCACGTTGTCGGTAATAGAATACGTGCGGAGAGCTGCTCTTCTAGTTTTTGGTTTTGGTTTTCTTTTTTTGGGCGGCAGAGGGAGCGGAGGAGGTTTTCTCCTCGGCTTGCGATGTCTCAGGAGCAGATACCGATGTCTTCTTTATCTTCGATAAGTCAAAGGAAACAACGGGCGCATCAAGAGCCTGTTTGTTGGTACTCTTCGTGGCCTCTATGAGTTCTTCACGGAAAACCTTGATATCTCTGGGAGCATCGACACCAACCTTAATCTTGTCTCCGTCGACACCGAGAAGCGTAACTCTGATATTATCGCCTATTAGGATAGTCTCATTGAGCTTCCTTGACAGAACCAGCATCAGCCTCGTCCTCCTCTCCGACGATTACCTTGCATATCTCTTGGAAAATGGGCGACCTTACATTATAGTCGCTGCCGGAGAGCATAATCTGTTTTGCCATGCCGGTGACAGTGTTTATGATAATCGGAGCCGCGAGATTTACAGTCATTTTTTGAATCTCATCAGGGATAACAAGAACGCTGACGACGTGTAAATCCTCAGGTCCTCCCAGTTCCAAAATCTTGACATCCTCATCGTCGATATCGAACACATATTCTGTCAAAACAGCAAATGTATCGAGGACCGGCAGGCAAATGCCTCTTTCTTCGACGGATTGCAGCCAAATAATGGGATAGCTCTCCTCGAACTGAAGCAAGGCATACTTACAGTATTCCTCGAGTCCGGGTATCCCTTCACTAAAAGTAATCAGCTTAGTTTCGTCGATATCGACAAGCCCGAACCGTATTGTGTCTAATTGCATAAGCAACTCCTCTAAAGTTCAACCACGCCCTACCGGGGAAGGTATGTGATTTGAGTCGAAAAAGCGCTTGCGGGTACAATGTTGCAAGTTTGATAGGCAGTGAGAGCGAGAATTTACCCCCGCTCGGAGCTCGTTGCTCGCTTAGCGTTTTTCGGCGAAGATTATATGCCTTTCCCGGTGAGGTATGAATAGTTACCTCTAAATAGCTTTGTCTACGAGTCTGCCCGGCATATTGGGGTCTTCCGCCTCTTCGACAATAACGCGGAAATATGGCTTTGTCCGCAAGTAAATCTCAATCGAATGCTTTGGGTCAATCGTCAAAGTGGGCATATAATCTCCATCCCAATCAATAACGATGCTGTGTTTCGACCAGTTGATGCTCAAATGGCCTTTTTCCCACTCGACTTCCGGAGAACTCTTCGGCATCAAACCGATGTTCATTTCCTTCTTTTTGAGCAGATTGCTCATTGTCTTGTTGCGAGCGAGCCTGGCAACCCTGTCGCCGGGTCTGCGAAGTTCACCGAGAAAGTTCCCATCCTCAACAGCGGTTCTAATACCCTTTAGCGAACCGCTTCTGCCTCTGTCGCGATAGTCTCGTGACAACTCAGGGGTTGACTTGAGACCTGATTCGGAATTGATCTTCTTTCTGTTGACTTTAAAAGACGGGTTTTTTCGATCGATCTCCATCTTCGGGTTCTCGGTCGTAATTTTCATCTGCAGCCTCTGCTGCTCGATGTGCATCTGTGCAGGAGTCCTTGTTATGCCAACTTCGGCAAGCTGCTGTTCAATGTTTATGTGATTAATCCCGGGCATCTTAAATCCGCCTCCTTGCGAATTATCTGTGTCTATTCAGGTTGGTAACTAAAAGCACCATCATTGTCACTGCGAGGAAGCAAGCGACCGAAGAATCTTGCCATACTGCATTTTCGCGTAGATAGATTCTTCGCTATAGCTCTTCAATGACAGGAGCTGAATAGATGATTTTACCTAAGGAAATCCATGAGAGTCGGCTGGATAATCCTTGCTCCCACCGACAACGCCGCCTGATAGACCGCTTCCGCCATTTTTTGGTACATAATGACTTCGTCAAACTCTACGTCTTCAGCGTCGGATTTCATCCTTTCATAATTGATTGCGTCTTGCTCATATCTAGCCTCGAGAAGTTCCAAGCGCCTCACCCTGCCGCCAATCTCAGCGGTTTTAGTGAGTAGATGGTTTTGGGAATCTTGAAGAGGCTTGATAATTTTACTGATCGCAGCAGCAGTATTTTCCGGTGAAGTTCCATATTCCGCTGCTTCAAAAAGATCCTGGAGAACATTAAAGGCATTGCGCATTATCTTGTTCCCATCTTCGTCGGTAGAGACATTGAGTATGAGTTCAATGCCATTCATCGTTACCGGCATCTCGATACCCGGACCGACATCAAATGACAGGATATCGTTTTTAAGAGCAATATATGTATCCAAATCAGCCGCAGAACCCGAATATAGCGTATAATCGGGAGGAGGGCCGATCATATCGTAGTAATCCTGCGCGTCCATCCCGTCAAACTGCGACAGTGAGAAACCATTATAAAACAGCTGCGGTCCGTTGCCGTCATTGAGGTCTTTGACGACAAAAGGCTTGACCCCGTCAGCGATAAATCCCATTGCCGGGTCACCGGGGGTGTTATATCCGCCAAACACGAACTTGTCTCCGAACGTGGTATTTAGCGTATCAACAAAGTGGTCGCGCAGTTGCGCCATCGTAGCGGCGATGTTTCTTCTGTCATCGTCTGTCTTGACATCGGTAGCGGCATCGACAGCGGACTCATATGCGTTCCCGATTGCTTTTTGCAGTTCCATAATGCCGGACTCGGCTTGATTGAGCCAGTCTCCGGCAGTTCCCACGGCACCTTGATAATGCGAGAGGCGAGCTATCTTATTTCTAGCCGCTTGACTATATATGAGAGCAATGGGGTCATCGCTGATGTGCGCGAATTTCCTCCCACTGGCAAGTTGGTTTTGCAGCTTATCCATGCGACCCATGTTTGCGTTGAGGTTTCTCATCAGGTTGTTGACGAGCATCGAGTTAGTAATCCTCATTATGAATTGTTCCTTTCGCTTATACGAATTGCGTCCTATTGCGTATGTATCATATACAGACTAAACCACTATAGTCCGACTCTTCCAGTTCCGTTTATAAGTCGATCCAGCGCTTCATCCATTGCCGTGATAACGCGGGAGGCTCCCGAATAAGCATGTTGATATTTTATCAGATGCGTCATTTCCTCGTCAAGAGAAACACCGGAAATCGAAATTCTCTGGTTCTCAGCGGCAATCGTGAGAGTATTGCTCGTGTCTGCCATTTTCTTCGCATAATTGAGAGTATTGCCAACATCAAACCGAATACTCGTGATATAGCCGTCAAAGCTTCCTATAGCTGCTCCATTGACGCTAATGTCCTTGAGCAGAAACAGCTTGTACAGCTCATTCATGTTATTGTTGTTGCCGCGTTGCAAATACTCAGATTCTTGATTTTTCCTGATCTCCACATCCGAACAGGCGATATTATATTCGCTGTCATGGACTGCTTTGCTCAGTCGAAGGTTTTTCGCGGTAATCTGTGTCACGTCAAAGAGCACAGTCGTATATCCAGCTCCGTCCGGATCGGGTTCAACAACGCCAAACTCATCGACCCACTGCCCATCATATGTG
>Ga0099364_10015388_pt1 | contig 10086 bp, 6 predicted proteins | sample TergutTh196P3_FD_73070 | JGI IMG/M metagenome (GOLD analysis project Ga0099364, IMG submission 73070) | Microcerotermes parvus P3 segment gut microbial communities from Pointe-Noire, Republic of the Congo - Th196 P3 | ecosystem: Host-associated > Arthropoda: Insects > Digestive system > Gut ...
AAAAGAAAAAACCATCATTATGATCACCCACCTTGTAGAGGAGGCAGTACACTGTGACCGTGTCTTTATAATGAAGGATGGAACAATTAAAGCTTGCGGCACCCCGCGCGAAATCCTCACCGACATGGAAGTGCTAAAAGATGCAGGGCTACTTCCGCCTGTATCTGTGCGCCTTTACTACGACTTAAAAAAAGAAGGGGTTGTGCTAAACAAAATCCCCCTGCACATGGATGAACTAGTAGGAGTAGTATGCAGCTTAGTCTAAAAAATGTTTCATACTCCTATAACTCCAAAGATGAAAAAAATCTTAAAGCATTAAGCGGAATTAATCTCTGTGTTAAAGAAGGGGACTACATTGGGATAACAGGGAGTACAGGTTCAGGAAAGACAACTCTTATACAGCTAATGGCTGCATTACTTAAGCCGGATGAAGGAAGCCTTTTACTTGACAATGTAGATGTGCATGAAAAAAATTATCCCTTATCAGAACTAAGAAAAAAAGTCGGCATAGTCTTTCAGTTTCCCGATTACCAGCTCTTTGAACCTACAGTGGAAAAAGATCTAATCTTTGGGTTAAAACATCTGGAACTTTCAAAAGAAGAAAAAGAAAAAAAAGTCAAGGATATTCTGGAAAGTTTAAACTTTAACTACGAAAAGTTTCGCCATCTTTCCCCACTCTCCCTTTCCGGTGGAGAAAAAAAATTAATTGCAATTGCCGGAGTGCTGATTACAAAGCCTTCCTTTCTTATACTGGACGAAGCTTTGGCAGGACTTGACCATAGCAGCAGCAAGAGCTTGCTTAAAATACTTTCTGTTTTAAATAAAGAAGGGACTACAATAATAATGGTCTCCCACAACATAGACATACTATCTGAACATGCAAAGCGTCTATTAATAGTGGAAGAGGGGAAGATCATTATGGACGCTGAAAGCAAAAAAGTTTTAAATGAGTTCCCCCTTAACTCTCCAAAAAAAATTGCAAAGCTGCTTGGAGAAAAAATCCCCTCATTTAATACTGATATAACAAGTTACGATGACCTGTTAAAAGCGGTAAAGGAGCTCTTGGCATGATCTATAAACTTGATGCCTGGATAAAGATCTCCTGCCTCTTTGTTTTACTTGCTGCAGTGATAATGAGCTCTTCATTAACATCATACAGCATATTGATTTTCATTTTGCTTATTATATTAATGCTAAGCGGTCTGCCCCTTACACGTATACTCAGTCCTTTAATAAGATTATGGCGTTTTTTCATTTTAATATTTTTAATGAACGCCTTTTTCTTTAGCACAAGGGAGGCAATCTATACATTTGGAATTATTACATTGAGTTATGAAGGCATAATACAGGGAGCAGAAACTGTCTTTGCCCTGCTTTATGTTATTATCCTTTCCGGCTTAATTACAGGCACTACAAGCCCTTTGCAGATGACAGCGGGCTTTGAAAAACTTTTGTATCCCCTAAAGCTCATCAGAATTCCGGTGGAAGACATAGCCATGATACTCAGCATTGCGCTGCGCTTTGTACCCACTCTTCTTGCAGAAATGGAAATGATCAAAAAAGCACAGACAGCCAGGGGAGCTCTCTTCGAAAGCAAAAAGTTAAAAGACAAGATCCAATCTTACCTAAGGCTTTTAATACCTGTCTTTGTTTCTACTTTTGGCAAGGCTGATGAGCTTGCTCTTGCTATGGAGGCAAGAGGATACAGAAGCGCAAAGCACAGGACAAAAAAGAAGAAGACAGTGTTAATGGCAAAGGATTATATGGCTTTAGGATGCAGTATTTCAATCTGCATTTTAATTTATTTCATCGAATTTATATTATATAGGAGCGTATTATGAGAAAGATGTCTTATGTTAAGTTGTCGGTTATAACTGCAGCTTGTATTGCCCTCTGTGTCGTATTCCCCATGGTCTTCCATGCAATACCACAGGCAGGCTTCATGCTGCTACCCATGCACATCCCTGTTCTTCTCTGTGGTCTAATAGCAGGATGGCGCTTTGGACTTTTATGCGGAATGGCAGGACCCCTCCTCTCCCATTTGCTAACAGGAATGCCGGGACCTGTATGGCTCCCAAGCATGATCGTAGAGCTGGGCGCCTTTGGTTTAATAGCAGGGCTTTTAATTGATCTACTAAAAACAAAAAATATTTATGTGGATCTTTATATAAGCCTTGCAGGCGCCATGCTCATAGGGCGTGTTATTGCAGGAATAAGCCAGGCCTTAATTTTTTCGCGGGGTGAATACTCCATAGCCATGTGGACAGGAGCTTACTTTGTTGCATCTTTTCCGGGTATGATAATACAACTGGCATTTCTTCCCAGCCTTGTCATTGCCTTGGAGGCAGGAAGACTCATTCCAAAAAAGTATCCTTAAAAGAGAAAGGTAAAAAGGAGCTGCCATGAAGACAAGATTTACTTTATTTATGGCACTCTTTTTTTTATTTTCTATTAGCACCTCAGTTTTTTCATATGGAAGCCTTGAGCCGGACGAAGATGATAATAATTTTTGGGTAATGCCGCTGCACGAAAATCTATATGGATCACTTCCTACAGGTGCAATCTCTGCCTATGTGGGATTTCAAAGCAGATTCAATATTCCCTCTATTATACAGGAATACCATATTACAGAAATATGGGAAGGGGCATTTTCCAACAAGGAAATAAGTTATGTCGACTTACCTTTCTATTTAACTTATATTGGTGACAGGGCTTTTGCCTGGAATAATATTAGTGAAATAAATTTTCCACGTGATTTAACTTATATAGGCGCAGGCGCATTCGCCAGGAATAGAATTAATTACATAGTTTTTCCTAGAGGCCTTACTGAGATAGGAGACTTCGCCTTTAGGGGAAACCAGCTAGAAAGCCTTTATATCCCCGACAGTGTAACTTTCATTGGCATGGCTGCCTTTGAAAATAATCAAATTACCAGTTTATATATTTCCAGAAACTTAAAAAGCATAAGCGACTTTGCCTTTCTGGATAACCATATAACAAGCATATGGATACCAATCTCAGTCCTCCATATTGGCACCGGCGCTTTCCTTGGAAATCCAATTACTGAAATTATTATAGGTGAAAATGTTAGCATAGAAAATAATGAAGTGATCCCCACCTTCCCCCATGGCTTTGTAGAGTTCTACAATGCCACAGGGCAGAGAGCAGGAACATACAATTACATAGACGGAGAGTGGGAAATACGCCTTTGGAACTGATCAGCTCCCCCTCCTACCTTACACCGGGAATCACTGCCCTTATACTTTCATCATACATGGCATAGGCATGAATTGCCGGTCTATAAAATTCACCTATGTATGAGAGGTTCACAAAGAATGAAACAGTAATTTCTGCTCCCCTGTCCAGGTTAAAGTAAGTCATCACCCTGTCATCCCTTATATCCTGATAACGGAATGGATCAGGAGGACGCTGCGGCTGCTGCACCTGGGGCGGCCTTGCCTGAGTTGTCTGAGCTGTAGCACCTGTCTGTGTGGTGGCAGTAGCGTCAGGTGCAGAAGCAAGCCTGGTGTTAAGTATCTCCCAGGAAGCAGGAACAGGAACGACAAGAGCCAGCTCTTCAAGGAGAGTTCCATGTGTATTTGTGACTGTCACCCTTACTTCCATATCCTGTCCGGCTCTTAAGAGATCCGGGTTAATTATATTCCCGTTAGTGTCCCTGTATTCAATTTTCAGTGCAAGCCCTTCAGAAATTGCAGGCTCTGACCCCTCATCCGGAAGGCCGCTTGAAACAAGCTTCACATAAACAGGCGAATCAGAATTATTCCTAAAACTAAAGGGAGTGTCTACTCCATATACAGAGCCCAGGTTCTCAATGAGTGTAGGGCTTGAAAAGTTCACATTTCCGCTAAGGGATGCTAATGAATAATTGAGATCAAGGTTACCGCTTCCGGCATTGTTCCTAATGAAAGGTGCAATGGCAATAAGAGAGTAAGCTGTCTCCTGTGTGGAAAGCCATCTATTGTCACTTAATCTATTTGCAATGTCTTCAAAGAGGGCGCGGGTACGATTAATCTCGGCACTGCTAAAGCCAAGTCCTTCCCTGTCGGCTCCGACCAGGATGAGGGTTTCCAGTATCATAGCCTTATCCCTCAGGCTCGAGCCAAAGGTGGCAGATAACTCCCTGTATTCCCCTGCCGGCAACTCCAGCACCCTTACCATGTTGCGTGCAATGTCTCTTTGTCCTGCATACCAATAGGCACTCGCCATACGCCACTGTGCCTGCAGGGGAACAGAGCGGGTTTCAGTCATGTGGGAACGGAAGCGGTTCATCGCTCCAATGTCAGCATTGCCGGCAAGAGCTATGGTGTAAAGCCTGTATGCCTGCTCTGTAAAACTGTAGGAATTATTCCTTGGCTGCCAGACAGCAGCTCTGTCCTTTTGATAATGCAGCCAGTCATTTATTACAGAGTCTCTGACAGGATAACCCAGCCGCCTTGCCTCAAGGAGGAAGTGCCCTACATAAGATGAACCCCAGTCATGCGGTATAGATTCACCTGTCCAATAGGCAAAGCCGCCGCCTGCTACCTGATAAGAGTAAAGGCTTTCAAGACCCTTGTTTATATTATTTCTTATCTCTGCAAGGCGCTGGGGATCAAGATCACTTACCATATCAAGGTAGAGCTGAGGAAAGAGAGCGCTTGTTACCTGTTCCAGGCAGCCATGGGGATACCTGATCAAAAAGCCTAAACGTGATTCAAGGTTAATGGGAGGCAGTCTTGAAAATTCTATTGTAAGACTGTTGCTGCCATCCCTGCCGGGATAGTAGAGTTCTCCTTCCCAGCTCTCCCCCGCTTGCACAAGCGCATATACTGATCTTGTAATAGGTATGACAGTGGAACGGACTTCCATTTCTGTAGTCTGGCGCGCAGTCCTTAAACCGGAAGATTCCGCACTTACATTAAAGTCGAGGCTGCCCGGATTAGCCGGTGCCCTCACCCTAAAGTGAACAAGAGACTCCCCTGCTCTTTCAAAGTTTACATCCCTATGGCTGTCCCCAATAATTTCTGCACCGGGAACATCAAGATTAACTCTGACAGAGCGGCTTCCCTCTGCGTAAGCGTTTACATATACAGGAAGGTCAAACTCATCTCCCGGGGAAAGCACCCTGGGCAGAGTTGCAAAGACCATGAGGTCAGATACTACCCTTATTGAGCTTTCACTAGTTCCGTATGCCCTTTGAGATGGAACTATCTGTTCTTCATTTGATGAAGATGCTGCCATCACCATAATGCGCAGAGCACCAATATATGGCGGGAGCTCAAAGCTTTCGCTTCTCTCTTCGCCGGCTGCAAGCTCATAGGGACCAAAGAATCTCACGACAGGTCTGAAGCGCTGTACATCTCTGTCCGTATCAGGAGGCGGCTCAAAATCACCGCCGCCTATTGCCAGCAGGGTTTCAAGCCTTCCCGAGTATGCACCTATCACATCGTTAAAAAGATCCCAGGTCCTAAGGAAGGAAGCTTCCCTTGCATAAAATGTATTTCTTGGATTGGGCAGGGTGAAACGGTTAAGACCCAAAAGACCTTCATCAACAACCGCAACAGTGTAGCTCATGGGCCGCCCATTGTCTTCACTTACTGTAAAGGAAACCGTAGACTCTGCTTCCCACACTTCAGAGGAAGTGATCCTCGGTCTAAGGACTGTTCTTGGATCTTCAATTGCAACCGGAATTATTCCGTAAAGCCTTATGGGCAGATCGTTTTGTGTCTGAAGGTGAGGCTGGAACAAACTTACATGAACATAGACATTGGGAACCATGGAAGGGTCTGCAACAAAACTGTATATAGTCTCGCTGTCATCGCATCTAATCCACTCGCTCCTTACTATCTCTCCGCCCTTCTCTACAATTACCAAAGCAGAACTATCCCTGTTGGATGGGAAACTGACTTCTACCCTCTGCCCGGCATTGTAGCTCTGCCTTTCTGTGCTTAAAGTCAGCATGGTTCCAACTCCGCCTTCTACCGGGCGCCCTGCCCAGCTAGGCCAATCTATGTAAACAATCTGAGCTCCTGCATGGCGGCCAACAGGATCCTGTACTATAAGGAGATAGCGTCCCCACTCAGGTCTGTCCACCCGGAAATCCCAGGTCGCCCTTCCATTCTGAGCAGTAATATCCTCTCTTGCTACAGGGCTTCGTGACAGGGTAGAGGCTATATCGGCAGCCTCTCCCCTTCCCATCTCCCACCACCAGCGCCAGGAAAGTTTGTAAAGGGACGCATTAAGCTGAACATTACCCATTACATATTCACCATCTTCATCAAGAAGAACTATTTCTGCCGTGTGGTTCATATCTGTCTGCAATGCACCACGGCTCAAGCTGCCTTCGGGAATGCGTACTCCTACATAACGGCTGTAAGGTGAATACACCAGACTGATCTGCTCGGTAGAGAATGCGCCGGACTGTTCAAAGACCCTGGTATTAAAACGCGCAGTAACCCTCCCCGGAACATTATTACCGGGATTGAGCCTCATTATAAAGGAAGCCCTTCCTTCATCATTTAAATCTCCTTCCCATAGGTCCTGCCTTTCTGTGCTGACAGTACGCGAAGGATCACGGAAAGAGTATGCAGGAAAGCCTTCAAAGCTCGTAGGCATATCGGAGAAGCTCACATTGATGTCTGCCCTTAAGCCCGAAGCAGGAGCGCCAAAGAGCCACTGTGAATCAAGATGAACTTCCTGACTCCCGCTTACTATATAACCCTTGTCACCAAAATCAAGATCTATTCTTAATCTATTTGGCATTATGGTTTCGATTTTTACACTGCGGGTAAAAACATTTCCCCCAACCCTGACCCTGGCAATCCAGTCACCTGTGGGAGCATCAGAAGCAGTGGAAATTTCTATAGGGTAAAAGCCATCAACAGATTCGTTAAAGCTTCTACTGATAACAAGGCGTCCCCTGGGATCTATAAATTCAAAATTGATGGGGTGATTCACAGGCAGACTGCCCTGAGGGTCTGATAAAAGGAAGGTAAGGAAAATATCATCCCCGGGACGCCACACACCCCTCTCTCCGTAAATGAGACCCCTAAGACCTGAAGCAGGAGAGCCGCCTGCCACATCAAAGTGGCTTGTAGAAAGACTTGTGGAATCAAAAATTCTAAGGTAGGCTCTGCCCAAAGGATTTTCTGCAACGATGAAAAGGCGGGAACCCTGTCCCATTTCCTCTGCAAGGCTTGCAGGAATTATAGCCATACCATCCGAGCCTGTAATGCCTTCAAGCAATACCCTCCCCTGATAATTATAGATAGTGTAGGGAGTGTTGGGCGAAGGTCTTGCGCTTAAGAGATTGGTGCTGACCAATACCCAGGAGCCGTCATAGCTCCTTCTTGCAAGAAGCCCAAGGTCTGATACTAGTACGTTTCTGCTTTGAAAAATTCTTCCATTGAAGCTCTGATGATAAAATGCAGGGTGACATGGATCGTTTCTCATGTTGTTCCATTCACTCCAGCTATACCTTAGAGTGCCATTAAAAAAGTTCCAGAATGTCGGCTGCCCCGTATAGGTATATGGAGGAAAGTCATCTTCGGGAAAAGCCATGTGTGAAAAATCACCATGGGCTGCAGAGCATTCATACATAACATGGCGCGGCCTAAAACTTATGCGAAGACGTATCATGCCATCACCGTAATTACGGACAAGCTCAGTAAGGTCCAAGCCTCGTCTTATCCAGCGGTTTTGATCCATGGGCGACCAGGGAAAGTCAAAACTCTGAACCCAAACCGGCTCCCCCACCCTGTCTAGCTCTGTTGAATCGGAAAGCGTATTGTACTGCATAAACTGCAGCATGTTATCGTTATATATATGGAAGGCCTCGATAATAATTCCGGACAAATTCCTTGTCTCTATTACAAGCTCTGTTCCCTGACTGCTGGGAAGTATAGTACCCGTTCCGCTAAAGCGTATATCCGGCACCTCCCATACATCGGGAACTACATACTGAACGGGAACCATAAGGCGCCTGCCGTTTACATCCGTTATATCCTGTATGGTTAACACAGTCCCCGGCGCAAAACCTTCCGCCGTATCCCCATAGATCCTGATGATATTGTCTTCAAGTGAATAGCGGAGAGGGGTAGTCCCCGAAAGTGTTACGAAGCCTCTGAGGTCTGTATACGGTCTTACCTGCGAGGAAAAGGAAACTTCAATTATGCCTTCATCCTGTCTTATTCCCAATAGCTCAAAATTTTGTTCACCCGGAATAATCACAGTGGTAAAGCCGCTTAGGTCAGAACCTACATGCCTGCCGTTCCAGCTAATTTCAGCAGTGCGCGAAGTCTCAAGCCTCTGTACCCCTGTAAAAGTAAAACGGTGTACTCCTCCCTCAAAAGACCAGATCGGAACCCCAAGCTCCCTTGAGCTGATAGTCCTTTGCACATCAACATGCCTTGCATCAGCATCAACATTAACAACTCCGCTTACGATAATATCCCCGTTATCTGCAATCCTAATCGCATCCAGGGATATGCTAAAAGCACTCTCCCTGGTCATAAATTCAAATGAAAAAGCAGGAATGCCCTCCAGGTTTACCCTCGCCTCATACCTCTGCCCGCTGCGTAAAAGGCCGCTCGGAGAAAAAACAAGGGTATACTCATCTTCAAAGTAAAGAGCCCCCTCTGCATTGGGGCGCAGGCTAAAGTTAGCCGCTGTTAGATTAACACTTATATCCTGAGCCTGGGTAAACTCTATTCTTATGTTCTCTCCCCTGCCCAAAACACCGCCTGTATGAGCCGCCACAAAATCCGGATCAGGTGCATATGCACTGTTCCCGCAAGAGAGCAAAAACAGAGCCATAAAGAAAATCGAAGAAATTGATAATATTATAAAAAGGGAAGATTTTTTCATGATTACCCCCAAGAATGTTCTTTCTATATTATATAGTAAGGTATAGCTATTGTGAAGTTAATTATAATCGCTATTTATAACATATATTATCTTGAAAATAGAGGGAATATCATAATGGCTAGCCTTGTCGTGTAACCACAAATGCCAGACCAGAGGCTGCGTAATTTAATGTCACGGCACCAGCTAGACATTATGATATTCCCTCGTATTCGGAGAATTTCTATGTCATAATTATATAAAATATAATATCTATATTTGACATGGCAGTTTATCAATGCTATTTTTAAGATATGAAAGTTTTCGCTGTCCTGCTCTTGTTAAATTGCCTTTCCTTAGCATATTCCCAGAACATAGTCGGAGAATGGTGGTCTTATAACTCTCAGACTCAGGGACACGACTATCTTATCATTGACGAAGACTTAAACTTTATACTGGAAATAACAAATCCGGAAAAAAAAGAATTTTTTGAAGGCCGCTTACGATTAATAAGCAGCACATCCAGCATTGACCGTTATATTGCAGAAATGATATACAACGATGCCGTATTCGGCGAAATATATTACTATTCAGTTCGCAGTGGTTCACTTGATTTTAGGCTCTATACTAACGATTTATTTTATGATGGATTTTTTTACAGAGACATGCGTTATCCCAGTCCGACTCCGTCAAACCCTCAAACGAATTTCGGTTTTTTTGATTTTGACTTTCTTCCAACTCCGGGTATGTTTGGATGGCAATTCGGCTTTTACAACAATACAGTAAAACAAAATTATTTTACTATAGATATCTACTCCCTTACCTTTGCTCATTTATTTACAAACTCATACATGAGTATAATTCCGGCAAAATATTTTTATAATATAAACAATAGTTCACACGAGATGAGTTTTATGAACCTGGAAATTCATTGGGATGCATTAAGCTTAGGCAATAGAAACAGGGCTAAAACTCAAGATAATTTTTTTACTTTAGGCCCTCATGTTTCATTTAACTGGCTTCACCTAATGGATTTTAACTCCTTTGATTATGATAGATATGACTTAAGGGCAGGATTAAAATTTATTTTTTTTCTTAATCTGGGAATAAATTTAGAAAGCGGCTATATAAACTCAAACGGGAATCATGGCTTTTATTTTACAGTTGTACTTGGAAATGCCTTACCCATAGTCCCCCCTTTACTGTTCTTGATGGATTTATAGGGGTAATTATCCCTGTTTGACA
>Ga0099364_10015389_pt1 | contig 10084 bp, 10 predicted proteins | sample TergutTh196P3_FD_73070 | JGI IMG/M metagenome (GOLD analysis project Ga0099364, IMG submission 73070) | Microcerotermes parvus P3 segment gut microbial communities from Pointe-Noire, Republic of the Congo - Th196 P3 | ecosystem: Host-associated > Arthropoda: Insects > Digestive system > Gut ...
CCATCGCCGGAAAGCCGGGCCAAAAGGGAATGAGCTCCCATTCCTCGGCCAGGGTTCAGGTGAAATCGATCTCCACCGGCACCGTGAGCACCCGCTGCTGGGTGTCGCCGTTGGCCATGACCAGAATCACCCAGACCCATACGGCAAGGACCATCGAAAGCGCCAATAAAAAGCGGTTGTTCCGCAGCAGGCGCTGCAAGCCGCCGGGCTTTTGGTTCTGGCCGTTATGATAGCTGTCGTTATTTGTCTGATTCGTCTGATCCGCCTGGCTGTTTTCTGGTCGCTTCATGCAGCCGCTCCCTCCATTTTCCTGTTTTCGGCGGCGCGAGCAGCTCGCCCCGCAAACGCTCCTCCAGCTCGGCCAGAGCGATCTCCCGGCGCAGGTGGCCTTTATACGCCAGGGAAATCTGTCCGGTTTCCTCCGATACCACCACCACCATGGCGTCGCTTTGCTCGCTCATGCCCAGCGCCGCGCGGTGCCGGGTGCCGAGCTTTTGCTCCAGATCCACAATCTGCGACAGCGGCAGAATGCAGCCCGCCGCCACAAGGCTTCCCCGGCGCAGGATTACCGCGCCGTCGTGCAGCGGGGAATTCGGGAAAAACACGCTGCTCACCAGCTGACGGGTCACCCTGGCATCGAGCACCGTGCCGGTCTTGATGATCTCCCGCAGCATGGTCTCCTGCTCAAAGACGATCAGCGCGCCCACCTGCTCCTCGCTGAAATCCGAAACCGTCTCCACGATTTGGCGGATCGCGTCCCCAAGCTCTGTCTGGTCCGGCTCGCGGCTGGGCAGAAAGCGGAAGCTGGAAACATTGCTGCGGCCCACCCGCTCAAACATGCTGCGTATCTCCGGCTGGAACAGAATCATCAGCAAAATGACAAGATTGTTGAAAAACTGGTCGAAGAGCGTGCGGCTGGCGTTCATGCGGAAGAGGTTGATCAGGCCCCAGACCGCCACCACCACAAAGAAGCCCTTGAGCAGCTGCACGGAACGGGTCTCGCGCAGCAGCCGCACCGCGCCGTAGATGATCAGGCCTACCAACAAAATATCGAAGTAGTCGTTGAAGGGAACCGGGCGGGAAAACAGGGAAAGCAGGATGGCCCAGGCCCGCTGCAAAAAGCTCAGGGCATCCGCCCAGAATGAGCCGTTATCCGGCATGGATCATCCCCTCCTTTCTTCCTGTTTTTTTATTATCACACGTATTATCACACGATTTATTATATGCAGAAAATATCAGCGCCACGGCATGGGCCGCGATTCCTCCCCCGCCGCCGGTGAAGCCCAGGCCCTCCTCCGTGGTAGCCTTCACGTTCACCGCCGGGAGCTCCAGCCCGCAGGCCCGCGCGATGTTCTCCCGCATGGCGGGGATATAGGGCCAAAGCTTCGGCTGCTGCGCCACGATTGTCGCGTCGATATTGCCCGCGGCATAGCCATTCTCCCGCAGCAGCTCCGCCACCCGCCGCAGCAGGGCGATGCTGTCCGCGCCGCGCCAGCGCTCGTCCGTGTCCGGAAAGTGCGTGCCGATGTCCCCCAGCGCCGCCGCGCCCAGCAGGGCGTCCGCCACCGCGTGGGCCAGCGCGTCGGCGTCAGAATGCCCCAGCAGGCCCTTCTCGAAGGGGATTTTTACCCCGCCCAAAATAAGCGCGCGGCCCGGCTCCAGCCGGTGGACGTCATAGCCATGGCCGATTCTCATGCTTTTTCACCCTTCACAAGTTCATGTACTGTTCTTTCATATTCCTCTAAATCAACGCAGGCGGAAAGAATTTCAGCCAGGGCGTTGGTGGACAGGCGCTCGGGCAGGTCCAGCGCGCGCAGCAGCCGCCTGCGGCGTTCGGCGCAGCCCGGCTTCCCGGAAAAGCCGTCGCGGCAGAGCATCTGCCTGGTGATGCTTTGTCTTTCGGCTGCTTGCTCTTTGCCTGTAAACACATTCGCTTTTTCGAAGGCCTCACGCAGGACCCGGGTCTCCATGCCCTCCACGCCCAGCTTTCCTTCTTTGGAGGGCTCCGTTTTGCGGCGCTCCTTACCGAGGATATCCGGGATATACACGTGCCAGAGCCGCTCCCCCGGGATTATCCCCCGCATGAAATTGCGGATCTGGAAGCCCGCGGCGTCGCTGTCGGTAAGGACAATCAGGCCGTTTCGCTCCGCCACGCGCCGCAGCAGGCGCTGGCGTTCCTTGTCCTTGTATATCTGAAAGCCGTCCGTGCGCAGTATCACGGCGTCCAGCAGGCTCGCCAGGCGGATCATGTCGTACTTGCCCTCCACCAGCACCACCTGGTTCAGCTTGATTTTTTCCATCTTTTTCTTAAAATCCTATCTTTAAGCCCTGACGCTCAGTAAGCTGAAAATGCACTGCTCCATCACCAGGCGGTTATCCAGCCCGGAGCTTTTGAGCCTGCGGTCGGCGTCGTCCAGCAGCTCGAGGCAGCGGAGAATCTGCGGCATCTTTATGCGCTCCGCCATGGCCCCGGCATTCTTGAGCCGGTAGACCTTGCTCCCTTTATAGTCAAAGATTTTGGCCAGCTCCTCGCTGCGCCTCCGGCTCTGCTTTGCCACGGCGGCGCGGAACATATCCACGTAATGAGCGATGAGGGAGCCCAGCAGCATCTGCGGCGCGATCTTTTGCTGAAACAGCTCGTCCAGCAGCCGGATGGCCCGGCCGCCGTCCCCCGCGGCCACAGCCTTAACCATGTCGAAGCTTTTGGCGTCCACGGACTTCACGCATACGGCGTCGATCTGCGCGCGGGTCAGGCCGCCGCCGCCCGCATAGGCGCAGAGCTTATCCATCTCGTTATAAAGCGTATTCAGCTCGCCGCCCACGGTCTGCGTAAAGTATTCCGCCGTGGCGCGGTCCATCTGGCAGCCGCGCTTTTTCGCGCCTGAGGCCAGGATCCGGGTAAGCTGCGCCATGTCGGGCCGGTTGAATTCCGCCACGTGCCCAGCAGCCTCAATGGCCTCCAGCAGGGCCTTGCTCTTCTTTGGGCGGAATTCCGCCGTGTTCATCCAGAACACCAGCAGGCCGTGCTCCGGCAGCTCCCGGAGAAAGCGCAGCCAATCCGGGTCCCCCGCAACGCCCTCCAGCGGGTAGTCCCGCACCATCACACAGGAGCGCCCGCCCCCCAGGGGCACGGCCTCCATGGCCTGGGCAATCTCGTTGAGATCGGTGTCCTTGCCCTCAAAGCGATGAAAATTAAAATCCCGGAAGGCCTCGTCCACCGCGCGTTCGCAAAGCAGCGCGGCGTAGTGCTGCTTGAGGAAATCCTCGCTGCCGCAAACGACATACAGCCGCGCGAACGCCCCCTCGGCGATTTGCCGCTTGAGCTCCGCCTCATTGATAACCGCCACGCCGCTCACCTTCCTTTTCATCTAAAATAATAAATAAATTAAAATAATAAATAAATAAAATTAAAATTAAATAAAATTCCCGCGTGTATAAATCTTTCCGGCCGGTGTAATTCTGTAAGTAATCCCGCCGCGATAATGGGCCGCCTCATCGAAATATAGCGTCATTTCCACGCCATAGATGTTCAAGATGCAGGTGTTTTCCTCTTTGCTGTAAAGCAAAAACGCGCCCTCCCACAGCTCCGCCCGGGAAACGCCCCGCGCGAGGGCATATTGCCCCGCGAAACGCTCCGCAAGCTCATGGGGCTCCGCCGACAGCGCGCGGCCGATGGGGAAATCCCGCAGAATCTGCTTTGCGCCAGCGTCCACCGCCTCGCCCCCGGCGGGGATCAGGATAAAATCAATGCGGTCCATCCCCAGCGCCGACAAGGCCTGCGCCGTGGTGCCCGAGGGGAAATCATCGCCGCCGCAGGCCAGAAGCGCCGCCCGCTTTTCCCGGCTCACCAGCACAGCCATCCCCTGCCCCACGGGCAAAAACTGCACCAGGCAGTCATTGCGCCGCAAAACGCCCGGCAGCCAGCTGCTCAGGCACAACAGCGCCGCCAGCGCGCCCGCCGTCACGCGCAGCCGCACAGGCTTGCCGATGTAGCGCAGAAGCAGCGCCACCGCCGCGAAGATCAGCCCGATCGCCGCCGCGGGCAGGAGCAGCGGCGCGTCGCCGCCCTGCAGATGCGGAAAGGGCGCTTTCGCCAGCCAGCCAGCCGCCCAAAGCATAAGCTCCGCCGCCGGCTCGTTCAGCCCCTTGAGGGAGCTTTGCAAAAAGCTCACCCGCCCCATAAGGCTCGAGGCGCCGCCCAACACCATTGAAGCACCGGAAACCGGCACCAGCAGCAGATTCGAAAGCAGCGTCACCAGCGAGGTTCCGCCGGGCAGGCGCAGCAGCGAAACCGGCAGCGTCAGCGACATGGCGGATGCCGTCACGGCCACGCTTGATCCTATGGCGTTGAGGCTTTTGCGCAGGCCGGCCGGGTATTTTTTCGTGCGGCGCTTCACCGCCCCGGCAGCGCGTTCATGAAACAGCACGATGCCCAGCGTCGCGCCGAAGGAGAGCTGCAGACCAATCTGCCCCGCCGAAAACGGCGACACCAGCATCAGCAAAAACGCCGCCAGCCCAAGGGAGTTCAGCGCGTCCGCCTTTCGATAAAAGCACTCCCCCGCCATGAGGGTCAGCATCATGATGCCCGCGCGCACACAGGGCGCGGAGAAGCCGGTGACGGCCATGAAGGCGATTATGAACAGACAGCTGAGCAACGCCGCCAAGGGCCGCGGGCTCTTGAGGGCCAGCAAAAACCGAAACACAGAATAACTGAGCATGGACATATGGATGCCCGAAACGGAAAACAGGTGCGCGATGCCCGCGTTGCGGAAATCCGCCCTGGTTTGGGCCGAAATCGTGTTGACGTCGCCCAGCAGCATCCCGATGAGCAGCGCACCCGGCTCCCCCGGGTATTGCCGCTCCAGATTGTCCTTGAGGGCCAACTGCCAGCGCAGTATCGCCTTCATCGGGTGCCGCGAGCCCGTGGGAATCACCTCAATGGGATCGTCCGCGTAGGCGTTCAGCGAAAAGCTGCCGAGATAAATCCCTTTCGCGCGATAATTATCCAGGCCGTCGGCATCTCCGCCGAGGGGGTACAGCCTGCCGGTGAAACGGAACTCATCGTAGGGCTCCGCGTAGAGCGGCACGCGGCTCGTCAGCCTGATCTTATGCGAGCAGGGCTCTCCATCAACGCTGATGGCCTTCAGCGTGTAGTAATACCGCCCATAGCGCGGCTCGGGGTTGCTCAGCACCACCGCGTGTATCTCGGCCTTGTCCCTTGCCATGCGCAGCGCCGGCAGGTACTCGTTCGCCGCCTGCAGGAGCAGCAGCGCGCAGGACAGCAAGACGCAGGCGCAGGCGCAGGGCCACAGACCGGACACCCGCTGCTTTTTTCGCAAAACCAGAAACACGGCCAAGCCCGGCACGCTAAGGCCCAGAACAACCCAGGCCACGGCCAGAGGCAGAAAAAACAGCAGCGCCAGGGTAACGAGCATCGTAAAGCCGATAACGGCAAAGGGCCGCGACACGGCCTATGCCAACTGGAGCGTTAAATCGCGCCCCGCAAGCAGGTGGAAATGCAGATGGAACACCGTCTGTCCCGCGCCTTTTCCGTTGTTTGTAACGACGCGAAAGCTTTCAAGGCCCTGTTCCTTCGCGATTTGCGCCGCGGCCTCGAGGCAGCGGGCGGCGGCGGCGCTGTTTTCCGGGGCAAGCTCCGCCGCGCCGGGAAGATGCCGCTTCGGGATGATCAGAATATGCACCGGCGCCTGGGGATTGATGTCGTGAAAGGCCAGCACGAGCTCGTCCTCATAGACTTTTTTGCAGGGGATTTCGCCTGCGATGATTTTGCAGAAAATGCAGTCCGGCATGATATGACCTCGTTTATTTCTTGTTGTTTATTGTTGTTTGTTGTTTTTTATTGTTTATTGATGTTTTGCTTTATTTCAGCATAGCGGTGAGCGCCGCTTCGGCGGCCTCCATGGCCTCCGCCAGCCTGGAGGGGTCCTTGCCGCCGGCCATGGCGCTGTCGGGCCTTCCGCCGCCGCCGCCGCCGCTGGCCTGGGCCGCCGCTTTGGCCAGATTGCCCGCGTGGGCCCCCGCGCTCACCGCGCCGGGCGCGCAGGCCGCCGCGAATTGCAGCGTGCCCTTCTCCGTTTTCGCGCCGAACAGCGCCGCCACATTTTCGCCGCTTTGCTTCGCGGCGTCGCAGGCCTGCCGGAGGCCGTCGGCGCTTTCGAGCGTACCGGATATGTAGCATACCCCGCCGAGCTCCTTCGCGTTTTGCAGCAGCTCCCGCACGGCATAGCGCGAGAGCTTCGCCCGCGCGCCGTCCAGATCGCGCTGCGTTTCTTTCAGCTGGGCCATCACGGCCGCGGCGCGGGGCTCAAGCTCGGCGGCGCTGTTGGCCTTGAGGGTCTGGGCCACGCGGGCCAGCCGCTCTTGATCCCGCTTGCAGGCAAGCAACGCGTTTTCGCCTGTTACCGCCTCGATGCGCCGCACGCCTGAAGCGACGGAGCTTTCGCTCATCATGCGAAAAAGACCCAAATTGCCTGTATTCGCGGCATGTGTGCCGCCGCAGAGCTCCATAGAGATTTCGCCTATGCTTACCATGCGGACTGTTTCGCCGTATTTCTCGCCGAAGAGGGCGATTGCGCCTCTGGCCTTCGCTTCCTTCAGGGAAAGCGTTTCGGATTTCACCGGAAGCGCCGCCCGGATGGCACGATTGATATACGCTTCTATTCGCTCCTGTTCTTCGCTTGTCAGCGCGGCAAAGTGCGTGAAGTCAAAACGCAGGCCCTGCGCCGTGACGGATTGTCCCGCCTGCTCCACATGGCTGCCCAGAACATGGCGCAGCGCGGCCTGCAGCAGATGCGCCGCCGTGTGGTTACGCCGGATATCCTCCCGGTCATGCGCGGAAACCACCGCGCGCACCAGATCGCCGGCACGCAGCTCCTTCGCCGCCTGTCCATGATGCAGATATACGCCATCGTTTGTTTTTGTTACAGCGCTTACAACGAAAGAACCAGTGTCCTCCATATCGTTCAGCAGGCCCGTGTCGCCGCATTGGCCGCCGCTTTCGGCATAGAACGGCGTTTGATCCAGAATTACAACGCCGTCTTCCACCGCCAGAATTTTTGCGTCGCATTGCTCCCACTCATAGCCCACAAACATCGTGGCGGACAGGCCTCTGCCGGAAAGGAGGCCGCTGTCCTTCCAGCCGTCGGCTCCGGCGTCCTTGCGGGCGCCGCGGGAACGGTCGCGCTGCTCGGCGGCGAGGCGAGCGTACTCCTCCTCGTCAACAGTCATATTCTTTTCGGATAAAATTTCCTTGGTCAGATCAATGGGAAATCCAAATGTATCGCTGAGCTTGAAGGCCTCCGCGCCGCTGAGCGTTTTTCCGTCTTCGGCCTCCCGCATCATCCTCGCGAGCAGGCTCAGCCCGGCGTCGATGGTGCGGCTGAAATTCTCCTCCTCGTTGGCGACGACGCGCAGAATAAAGTCCCGTTTTTCGGCCAGAATGGGGTACGCGCTTTCGTTTTCGCGGATGACCGTTTCCGCGAGCTGTGGCAGAAAAGCCTCCTCCACGCCCAGAAGGCGTCCGTGCCGCGCCGCGCGCCGCAGAAGCCGCCGCAGCACATAGCCCCGCCCCTCGTTGGAGGGCAGAACGCCGTCGCCGATGAGCATCGTCGTGCTGCGGATGTGGTCGGTAATGACCCGCAGGGATACGTCCTTTTTCTCGTCCTCGTGGTACTGGATTTTCGCGATTTTCATCACATGCTTCATGATGTTTTGCACGGTATCCACCTCAAAGAGGTTGTCCACGCCCTGGCAGATGCAGGCCAGACGCTCCAGGCCCATCCCGGTATCAATATTTCTTTTTTCTAAATTAGAATAATTGCCCGCGCCGTCGCTGTCGAACTGGGTGAAAACGAGGTTCCAGAACTCCACGTAGCGGTCGCAGTCGCAGCCCACCGCGCAGTGCGGGGATCCGCAGCCGTATTTCTCGCCCCGGTCGTAATAGATTTCGGAGCAGGGGCCGCAGGGACCCTTTCCGAGCTCCCAGAAGTTGTCCTCCCGGCCCAGGCGCGCCATGTGGTCCACCGCCACGCCGATCTCCTTCGTCCAGATATCCCAGGCCTCGTCGTCCTCCTGGAACACGCTCACATAAAGCCGGTCCGTATCCATCCGCATCACCTCGGTGCAGAATTCCCAGGCCCAGCGGCTGGCCTCGCGTTTGAAATAGTCGCCAAAGGAGAAGTTCCCCAGCATCTCGAAGTAGGTGCCGTGCCGGGCGGTTTTGCCCACGCGCTCAATGTCCGGCGTGCGGATGCATTTCTGGCAGGTGGTCACCCGGGAGCTTGGCGGCCTGAGCTCGCCGGTAAAATATTTTTTCAGCGGCGCCATGCCGGCATTGATCAGCAGCAGGCTGTTGTCGTCCCGGGGCACGAGGGAAAAGCTTGGCAGCCGCAGGTGCTCCCTGCTCTCAAAAAACGTAAGGTACATCTCCCTCAGCTGATTCAGGCCTGTCCATTCCATGCAAACATCGCTCCTATTATAACAAAATATCTATTATATTTCTTATGCTGTCTTGCTGCTGCATCTTATAATGATAGCAGAGACAAAGATTTTTGTCAATGTCAAAAATCTTTTTACGCGCGGTCAAAGCAGCTTGCGCAGGCGCTTTTGCCAGTGCCTGCGATATACTCTTATGAAATTATTCAGGACCATGAAGTCATAGATGACAAAGATGAGGTTGCCCAGGGCCAGCAGCACCCAGGGGGCGTATTGACCGAATTTTTCGCCGAAGTCGTCGAACTCCAGGCCAAAAAGAAAGGTGCCGATATAATACACCGCGATCATCGTGGCGTTAAACACCGCGAATTTCACTGGTATTTCGACAAGTCTGGGCAGCCGCTGCTCCAGCAGGGATTTCAACACCGGGAAGTATCCAAAGAAGAGCGTATAAAGCAGCGGGACTGTTTTTTCCGGCAGCAGCAGCATCGCGAGAACCGCTGACACGGCGTAAGCCATCAGCGCCCACAGCCGGTCCACCTCCAGCACGATGCACAGGATGAGCATTCCGGCGGCGGCGGGGAGGGCGTACTCCAAAGACGGTATAAAAGAAAAGACCCACAGCAAGGCCAGGGAAAGCCCGGCGAACACGCCGCACAGGGCGGTTTTTTTGGTGTGGGTCACGGCTGTGGCTCCTTTCGTTTTAATTCTCAATTCTCAATTCTCAATTTTAAATTCTCATTTTTTAAATTTTAATTCACGGTTCTTCATCCCTAATTTGCTGTTCTCAATTGATTTACCGCAGGCAATCGCAGCAGAATTTCGCGCACATCAGGCTGGAGGCTCCCAGGCACAGCGACCGCATCCGCGCGTCCGCCCCGGCGTCGCGGTAAAAGCCCTGACGGCCCCGGCTCATCCGCTCCCACGCGGCGCGGTATTCCGGGCTGGCGGAATCCATGCGGGCAGCCTGGGCGTAGTTGCGCCCGGCCTCCTCCAGCCAGCCGCGGCCCTCCTGCGCCCTTCCCTTGAGGTAGTGCCATTCCGCGCAGCGCCGGGAGCGCGGCACGCCGTCGAGAAGGGTCAGGGCGTCGTCGAAGCGGCCCGCCTGGATGCGTTTACGGATATCCTCCAGACCAGCGGAGCCGCCGCCGGCACCCGCGCGCGGACCCTCGCCCCGCGAACCGCCCCGCGCCAGCACAATGCTGTCATAGGCGTCGTTGAGCTCCTGCATACGGCAGGAATCCCCCGCGTATTTCCGGGCCAGGCAGCGGTACGCCTCCCGCAGCCGGGGCTCGTCCGCCGTGGCGGGGATGCCCAGGATCTCATATGGATTTCGCATGGCGTTTCGCCTCCTTTCCCGGCGCGTTCCCAAACACGCGTTCTTCTGATTCCCGCAAGCCCAGCAGGAGTATATTGTCCAGTATTCCATAAAAGCGCGGCGCCGGCAGGCTTTCCCAAACCGCCAGCAGCCGCTCCGCCGTGAGCTTGAGCGATTCACCCGCGCGCTGCTTCCATTCATCCGCGGGGAGCTCCCGGAAGGGGTTGAATCTTTTCTGTCTGATATCTTTTTCATAGTCGGCGGCGGCGTCGATGAGATACACCCACCGCCCCAGAAGATAGCCCAGCCGGT
>Ga0099364_10015390_pt1 | contig 10084 bp, 8 predicted proteins | sample TergutTh196P3_FD_73070 | JGI IMG/M metagenome (GOLD analysis project Ga0099364, IMG submission 73070) | Microcerotermes parvus P3 segment gut microbial communities from Pointe-Noire, Republic of the Congo - Th196 P3 | ecosystem: Host-associated > Arthropoda: Insects > Digestive system > Gut ...
ACCCGAGGCGACACTTATATTCTCTACGGAATTGAGCCGCGTGTTATTAGAGCCGCTCTGGACTTGCAGGTTGTTTCCCCCGTTACTGTTGTCAATGCGTGAACATGCGCCCAGCAAAAATAAAGCCGCTGCAGACAAAATAATAAACCTGATTTTTTTGCTGTTTTTCATGTTTTCTTCTCCTAAAACCCAATTATGATAATACAAGCGTCAATCCTTTATACAGTCTCCTGGTATTATTGTCAAGGTTTTTTGTATAATTGCCAGAACCAGCACTTCACTATATAATCATTTCATGGTCATGTTTAAAAACTTAAATTTTATAAAAGGCCTGGAATTAAATAAGGGATTCTACCAGGATATTGTAAGGCCATTACTGGAAAGAAGATACCCTAACTTGCAATATTCTGCTGCCTTATTAGGCTACGGTTCTGATGTTTTAAGATTTGATACTGAAACATCCATGGATCATAACTGGGGTCCCAGGATGCAAATATTCGTTGAAAATAAAGAAATGATTCCGTTATTGGATGATTTGTTCCGCAATGAACTGCCCTTTCAATATAAAAATCTTCCGGTTAATTTTACAGACCCTGCCTATGACGGCGTACAGCGCATGGAATACAGTGAAAAAAGACCGGTTAATCATTTAATTGAAATTAAAGTCTCAGAGGAATATTTTAATAGCAGATACGGAATTACTAAAATGAATAATTTTACAAATGATGACTGGCTGCAATTTACTGATCAGAAACTCCTGGAAGTTATATCCGGCCTGGTTTTCCATGATGGTTTAAACAAGATAAACAAACTGCGGGATGAATTAAAGTTTTACCCATTGGATATATGCAAACTAAGAATGGCGGTTTTATGGGATTATATCTGGAACAAAGAGGCTTTTATCGGGAGATGTATCGCCTTAAATGATTTTATTGGTATTAAAATCAATTCCAGCCGGATTGTAGAATATTTAATAAAAATACTTTTTTATTTGGAGTATGAGTATATTCCATACAGCAAATGGTTCGGCACCGCGTTTAAAACTCTTGATATTTATAATCAGGTAAACGATAAAATTAGAAATGTATTGAATGAAAATAATCCGAAAAACATTGAAAAAAATCTATGTGTATTATATGAAATAGTTGTGGAAGAACATAATAAAAAAGCCACACTGCCTTTTTTAGAAAATAAAACCCGTGATTTTTTTAACAGGCCCTATAAAGTGATTTTCGCAGAAAACATTGTTGAGGCATTAGTAAAGAGCATAGAGGATGAGAACTTAAGAAAAACAGATTTAAAGCAATATGCTCACGATATTATTCTTGATCGGTAGGATGGAAAGTCTTGTATTATTTAAGTATAAAAGACAAAGAAAGAAAAAAATTATTATCAAAAATTGTAAATGATTTTAAAAATACTAACTTTTCGATAGAAGAAGGTGTTTTAGCTCTTTCTTTTGCGATATTACGTTCCAATAAATTGATTGGAATAAATCCTCAAATAAATAAAAAATCAAAACTTGATGTACTGTTATCTGAATGGTTAAAAAAATATTCCAATCAAGAAAAAATAATAAATTTATTTAATCAATATGAAATACCAAATCTGGATGATGATATATTGGGAACCTTTTATCAATCCATACAGGATATTTTTCAAAAATCATATTCCGGTGCATACTATACTCCTTCTGAATTATTGGGCGGAATTAAAATCCCTCCTGACAAGTCAATTCTAGACCCTTGCTGCGGAAGCGGTGGTATTTTACTTAATGTACTAACAAAAACGCACGACCCCACAAAGATATTTGCAAGAGATATAGACGAGATTGCTATAAAAATTTGTTATATAAATTTAATATTGTTTTTTAATAATAAAAATATTACATCTAATATAATAAAACATGACATAACATTAAGTAGAACAAATGAATTATTTGATTTTATTATTACAAACCCGCCATGGGGCAGTAAATTTAATTTTAAGCAAAAAGAAAATTTAATTAAATTATATCCGGAATTGGGAACATCGGAAATATTCAGTATATCTCTTTATAATACGACAAAAATGTTAGGAAAAAAAGGTGAATTATATTTTTTTCTGCCCCATTCGTTTTTAAATGTGGCAGCGCACAGAAAAATCAGAAATTATATTTTTAATGGAAAATATGAAATTTCAATTAAATTACTGGGTAACGCTTTTAAAGGAGTTCTGTCAGAAAGTATTTTACTGCATATAAAGAATAATTCTGATGGAAGTAATGTTCATATTCAGAATAAAGAAGGTAATATCTATAAACTTCCAATAAAAAATATTACTTCTCCAGACTTTATTATTAGTGCTACCAGCAAAACCCATGATTCTTTGATTATTGAAAAAATATATAAGACTGAACACATAACACTGAATCATGACGCAATATTTGCACTTGGCATAGTTACAGGTAATAATAAAAAGTATTTAATCGAAGAAAAAATAAAAAATTCAGAAGTTATATTTCGAGGTAAAGATATAGATAAATACACCTTTAAGGAGCCAAAGTATTTTATAGATTTTCAACCTGATTTATATCAACAAGTAGCTAATATTGATTATTATCGCCAAAATAAAATTGTATATCGTTTTATATGCGACAAGATCGTTTGCGTTCTAGATAAGAATAACAGCCTTATTTTAAACAGTGCAAATCTTTTAATATCCACAAATTATCCCATGGAAACAATTGTTTCATTCTTTAATAGTGATATTTACACATTTATCTACAGAAAAAAGTTCCATTCAAGGAAATTATTAAAATCTCATTTACAAAGCTTGCCATTACCTGTTTTACCAAAGGAAACACATCAATTTATTTATTGTTTGTACGAAAATGCAATCATGAAAAGAAACGAGAATTTAGCAATATTTCAAAGAAAGGTAGATGAAATAATATGTGATGTGTTTTTATTAAATAAAAAACAATATAAATATATTAAAGGAGAAAAATAAAATGAGCGCCGGAGGAAATTTTACAATGCTAATGTCTTATTTCTATCTTGCCATAGGTTTTGCAGTTTTAATATTAAGCGGAAATTGGTTAGTAACAGGCAGTGTTCAATTAGCACGTTATTTTAAGATCAGCACCCTTATAGTCGGCCTGACCATTGTTGCCTGGGGAACTTCTGCACCTGAAATGTTTATAAGCATAGGGGCCGCTTTGGAGAACGCCCATGATATAGCCCTGGGAAATATAATCGGTTCAAATATTGCCAATATAGGTTTTATTTTGGCTCTTGTGGCATTGATTCATCCAATTCCAATTATGAACAGAGCAATTGGTTTTGATTTAATTATAATGTTTTTGGTAATAATTCTGTTGTTCTTTTTTGGTCTAAACGGCATTATCGGACGTTTTGAAGGTCTTTCTTTAGTATTTATACTAATTGTTTACTCAGTTTGGTCTATACTAAAGTCAAGAAAAGACCTTGCTTCAGAAAAAATTGAGCCTGTCACAATAAAACCATTATTTGCAATAGGATTAATAATAATCGCAATTATTGGCTTATATTTAAGTTCCGGATGGTTTGTAAGAGGCGCCAGGGAGATTGCATTACATTGGGGTGTCAGCGAGCGTGTTATCGCCGTATCTATTGTAGCAGTTGGCACCAGTATGCCAGAACTAATAGCAACTGTAATTGCGGCTTTTAGAAAAGAAGTCGAACTCTCTATTGGTAATATAATCGGCTCAAACCTTTTCAATATTGCCGGAGTTCTTGGAGTGACAACAGTCATCAGTCCCATCCATATTAACGACCAGTCAATGTTTCTTTATGACATGATATGGGTTTTTGGAATTTCAGTTGCATTACTACTTACAATGATTCCTTTATCGAAAGGAAAAATCACCCGCAGGGAAGGAGGCGTACTGCTTTTAATGTTTACGATTTACATTTTTATTTTATTCAGGTAATGTCCTTAAAACGTCATCAGATCCTTGATATGCACCGGTTCACCGGAAGCTATGGATTTATTTGCGGCGACACCTGTAAGGATGGAATAGGCGCCGTCGATGTGAGAAGCTGCCCTCTTGAACTTATCAGGCTCGGGATCACCGAAAATATCGTTCAGCATTACTGTGTCCCCGCCGCCATGGCCGCCTTTACCTTCCGTAAATTCAACATCGTAGGGTTTACCAAACATGGGTTTAAGGACCAGGTTTTTTCCAACCAGGGCTCCTTCGTCTCCCTTGTCCCCACCGGCGTTGATATAGGATCTTTCTACCACACTCGCTTCCAGGCGGCCCTTTGAACCGTTGAAAACTATATTATAACCTTCCCAAGGCATGTATGCATTAAGAGAATAAGTCATAATGGTATTGTTTTGGTAACGGACCACCAGGCCCATGGTATCTTCAATGGAAATATCTTCGGAGAAGACACTGCGATCTCTAATATAACCGGAATCCGCTTCTGCATCAAGATATAGAGCTTTCATGGTAGGATTATTTTCAATATCAATAGCAAAGGGATCGCCCTTGGCGGCTTCACTACCGTAACAGCGGTAGTAGAAATTCGTCACACCTCGGCGTTCGGCGTTTTTCATTCCGTAAAAGTTAAGATCCCCCATGGCAAAGACAGTTTCCGGAAGGCTGCCTATCCAGAAATTGACCAGATCAAAATGGTGAGTGGATTTATGCACTAAAAGGCCCCCGGAGTTGAACTTGTTCCGGTGCCAGCGGCGGAAGTAATCTGCACCATGCTGGGTATTAAGGAGCCATTCAAAATGGATGGAAAAAACCTCACCCAAAAGACCGTCCATAATAACTTCCCGTATTTTCGTATGATGAGGGGCATATCGGTAGTTAAAAGTAACCCTAAGATCCTTCCCGGTCCGTTTCTGGCAGTCAATAATGGCCTGGGCTTTTTTTTCGTCAATGGTCATAGGTTTTTCGGAAATAACGTTATAACCTTTTTCCATGGAACGTATGATATAATCGTGATGAGTCCGGTCTACGCTGGTTACTATAACGGTATCCGGTTTATTCTCGTCCAGCATCTTTTCAAAATCTGTATAATAATAAGTTTTTGCAGGAGGAGCTCCGTATTTTTCGGTAATGACTTTATTTGTGTAATTCATACGGGTTGGAGATAGATCACAAATCCCAACTAGTTCCGCTCTGTCCTTATAAGTTGTTGTAATAGCCTCGTAGAACATCCTTGCTCTTCCGCCTGTACCTACCTGAACATACTTCTTCCTTGCCATTTTTTCCCCCTAATTATTAAAAGAATCTAAACCAGCCTTTCTCGCTGTTGTCTATTCCCAGCATCTCCTGGGCGGTCTTTACATAGTAACGGTAATTATCTAAAGGTGTAGCATTGGGGATTCGGTGATCCAGGCTGAAACACATACCGCCTCCACGCATGGAATCTTGTAGTTTATATTCCAGTTCCTTTCGGATTTCATCTTTACTTTTACGGAGCACATGCTTATCAATACCTCCCAGCATTGCAAAGGCTTTCCCGTACTTTTCTCGAATTGTAACAGTGTCCATTCCTGCAGCAGGTTCGCATGGATAAAATAAATTTACCCCCGCATTTGCAAAGGCAGATAAAACCGGAGTCATATCACCATCACTGTCCTGGGCGAAAAGCTTAGTTCCCCGGGAGTTTAGAAGATCCCAGATCCGGCGGTAATAAGGGTGGATAAATTCTTTTATCAGGTCCGGCCCAATCATAGGCCCGCCTTTACCGGCCATATCCTCGTGAACGGTAAGACAATCAATTTGAATAAGACTGCTTATTTTATCCAGGACCCGGAAACTGGTTTCTGATACGGTGTTAAGAATGTCCTGCATTAATTCCGGATCATCATAGTAGCAGAGACAGGCCGGCTCTTCTCCCATCAACTCCCGGGGAAGATCGTAGCCTCCAGGGATGGAAGCCTTTACCATGCTCCCCTTTTTCTGCAATTCTTTCGCTTGTTCTAATGTATTAAGATTTATCCGTGACTCATCATATTCAAACATATGTTTGATCTTAAGCCAATCGTCCATGTTTTTTACCGGATATGTAATGGGAAGGGCGATTGTAGCTGTGCCCTTTACAAGCTTGACGGTCCGGCCCAAAGAATCCCTACTGATAACATGTTCTTTAGTTTCTTCAATGACAATTTCTTTTTGGGTGTGAATAGCCCCGGTATTTCCCCCGGAACCGCAGGCATGAACATAATCAAAACCAAAAGCTGAAAGATCAAGCTCATCCGCCGTAGCTCCCTGAGCCTTCCATTCCTCATCAAGCCCAACTAAAAGCCCCATGGTCTCGTAGAACATCTCCCTTTTAGGGTGATTGAAAGTCATTAAGTCGATAAATTCTTGACGATCCCAGCGCATGAAGACTCCTTCGTGATGGTATTATAGGCTATCAAGGAGACGGTGTCTAGCAGGACATATTTACCAGCGTTTGAATTTTATCTATTATAAAAAAAAGGTTATCAGGAGTATGTTTTAATGAAACCGACTAAAAAAGCATCTGAAATGACTCAGAGCGAACTCGCCACCTACATTGATCAATCAGTTTTAAAACCTGAATTCACACAAGAAGAAATTAAAAAATATATAGGTGAAGGAATTACCTACGGTTGTAAGACGGTCTGTATTCATCCCTCTTACCTGGAAATTGCCAGGCAAATGTGCAAATCTACAGAGACAAAGATCTGCGTAGTCTGTGATTTTCCTTTTGGACTTTCTACAACAGCATCCAAGATTATGCAAGCTGAAGATCTATGCAAAGCCGGAGACATTTTTGAGCTGGATATTGTTTCCAATTACGGCTGGATCAAGAGCGACATGTGGCAGGAATTCGGCGCCGAATTAAAAGCAGTTACTGATGCAGTACATAAATTCAATACCGTTATCAAAGTAATTTTTGAAACAGACGCACTCAACTTGGATCAGGTGGCGAAAGCAACAGATGTGGCATGTACAGCCGGTGTTGATTTTGTCAAATCTTCCACGGGATTTTATACCGGCGGGGAAAGCAAAGGGGCTACAGTGGAAGTAATCCAGACTATGATGGACGCAGCTAAAGGCCGTTGCAAAATTAAAGGCTCAGGTGGTATTAGGGATCAAGCCCATTTTTTTAAGCTTATTGACATGGGCATAGATCGTATGGGTATCGGGTATCGTTCGACTCCGGTGGTGTTGGGGATTAATTAAAATCCTTCCTTAAGAAGCGCCTGGGCAAGGATAGTCTCAGCAACTTTCATCGTATTAAGGGTGCTGGCAAAGCAGGTCATTGGCTGGCCGCCGTTAAGACAACAATTAACAAAGTCCTCAATTGAAGCTAAAACCCCGGTAAAAATATAGTTTTCATTTGAGCCTGCAACTTCAGTGGTGTCAAAAACCTGAGGTGTAAGATTGCCATCGGTATACATATAACCCTTGGCCTCATGTTCGGCTTCGACATAAATAGCCGGGGCATGCATTTCCACCGCGAAGATCCTCTTGCCTGATGACCAGTTGTTCATCAGGTGGCCCACACAGCCATTGGCAAAAGTAAGCTGGGCCATGATGAAATTAATGTCCACCGTGCCGCCTATGCGGTTACAAACACTGTCTACTTTAATCACTTCTGAACCTGCTATCCAACGCAGGGTGTCGATGGCATGAACAGAATCGTCCATCATGTGATCCCTGGCTCCAAGTAAGTCTTTAATATCACACTTGTAAAATTTGCAAACAGCATGAGTTATAGGCCCGCGCTTAAGACATTCCTGGCGGAGCAGGGATACCATTGGCGTGTAACGCCGCTGCAAGGTGACTTGGGTTACCAGCCCATTACGATCAGCCACGGCAGTCAAGTTCCTGGCCTGATGTATATTAAGGCCAAGGGGTTTTTCAATACAGAGGTGTATGCCATGTTCAAGACACCAGAGCCAAATATCGTACATGATATGAGGTTGACCAATTACGGCTACCGCATCGGGCTTTTGCTCATTAATCATTTTCCGATAATCAAACACACCGCCTTGACCGTAACGGTTTTTTATACCGTATTTGTCAGCAGTTGCGTTAAGACGCACAGTGTCTATATCACAGACAGCAATTATTTCAACACTGCCCTTTTCCTGCAGATATGAAAAAGAAGGGTAAATTACTTGATTGGCTCTTTCACCGGCGCCTATCAATGCAACTTTAAGTTTTTTCATCGCAGCTAAACGTTAAACAGTTCTTTGATATATTTAATATCTTCTCTTGTGTATATTTCGACATTGTGTTCGTCGCTATACTCTGCGGTAAGACAGATTGTTCCCTTATATTCTCTTTTTTTCAGGTGTTCTACAGTATCCTTCCAACTGCACATACCGTTTTTACCGGTAACCCAATGAACTCCCCACTGGGCTTCTTCAGCATAGTGAGTGGGGTTCCTCCTGTACCAGTAAGCGGCTTTAAGGTTCACCATACAAAGATGATCCCAAATACAGTCAAGGCCGTAACGAGGATTTTCCCCGGCTAGTCCCGCATGACCTGCATCCCATACAGCGGCAATATACTTGGGATCGTAATCCTTTAATAAAATGTATATGTCCCATGAACAGGTAACATCAATGGGACCAAAGTGCATTTGGATTCCCAGGGTTACATTGTTTTTTTGGCAGTATGGAAGAATCTTGTCATACTTTCGGTGCAAGGCGTCAATGTTTTCATGGAAACCCAGGTTTCTGTCGTATCTCTCGCAGATCCTGATTATTGGAATTCCCGCTTCGCCGCAGGCGGTAAATACCATTTCGTTTATCACATTCTTTCCATCCGGTGATTTTTCCTCAATTCCAGCGGCAAGACTTGCAACCCTGATATTGTACTTTCCCAATGTCTTGGTGAGTTTTTTAACTCCTTCTACGCCATCGGCAGGCTGTACCTGGTAACCGTCCCGGAGCGGGTATTCCACTGCATTAAAACCCATTTCTGCGACAAGTGTGCCCAGCTCATCCAGAGACTGAGTTTTCCAGGGTTTGGTAAAAACCGCGAAACTATTAGTACTCATTGGTTACCTCTTGATTGGATTTATTTCAACCTGATATCATGTATATTATCATATAATATATACTCATAAAAATGGAATTGTCAATAACTTAAAGGAGCTGATAGTATGATGAAAAAAATTCGTATGGGGATTGTTGGCTGCGGGAATATTTCGAATACACATATAAGAGGTATTATGGACAGCCCTGATATGGAAGTAACGGCATTATGCGACACATTACCGGATAAAATTCTTGAAAAGATGAAACTAAGCGGTCTTACCGAAGATTCCTGCTATAAAGATCATGTTAAAATGATGGAATCGGGCAAGGTTGACGCTGTATCTGTTTGTGTACCAAACATCATGCATTATAAGGTCGTCATGGATGCTATAAGCTTAGGTCTGCCCTATGCTGTGGAAAAACCCCTATGCTGTACCGTAGCTGAAGCAAGAACACTTTACGAAGAGACTGAGAAGAAGAAACTACCTAACATGGTCTGTTTCAGTTATCGTTTTAGGGCAGCAGCTCGTTATACTCGTGATTTGATTCGAAGCGGTCAAATTGGCAGGATTTACCATATTAACGGTGAGTATCTTCAGGCATGGGGTCTACCCGATGCTGCTAACGGGAAAATAAGACCCATGGTCTGGCGTTTTACTAATAAGCAGTCACTTTCAGGAGCATTCGGCGATCTTGGAAGCCATATGCTGGATCTATACCGGTTTATCACAGGCCTTGAATTCAAAAGAATCAGCGCTGACATGGACACTTTTATTCATAAGCGTCCGTCATCTGATGGTGGTGCAGACAGTGTGGTAGATGTTGATGATTACATAAATCTGATCGGGCAAATGGAAGGCCCTGTTGCGGTTAATCTCTCCATATCACGATTTGCCTATGGCCGGGGAAATTATCAAAGGATAGATGTCTATGGAGATAAAGGTGCCATTCGTTATTCACTTGAGGGAGATGATAAACTGGAAATTAACATGGGTAATGAACCTATGAGGTCTGCTCATATCTGGTGTACCGTACCGGTACCACCGGTGTATCGTTCAAATCAAATGCAGTCTTTTGCGGA
>Ga0099364_10015391_pt1 | contig 10083 bp, 10 predicted proteins | sample TergutTh196P3_FD_73070 | JGI IMG/M metagenome (GOLD analysis project Ga0099364, IMG submission 73070) | Microcerotermes parvus P3 segment gut microbial communities from Pointe-Noire, Republic of the Congo - Th196 P3 | ecosystem: Host-associated > Arthropoda: Insects > Digestive system > Gut ...
TTTTGTAGGTAGAATTAGCATCATCATAGTCCCAATTATCCATCCTGCCCGTGCCGCCAATCGTCAGCACACGTGTGTCCGTATCAAGCGTCCATGTTACATTTGCACCCGCCGAACCGCTGTAAATTGCCGCGCTCACGGTCAGGTTTACACTTGGAAACGCCGCAAACACCCCGAATATCATTAAAAAAGCTGTGCAAAAACTTACGGCTCTTTTTATTATGTCCTGCGTTTTCATAATTTGTCCTCTGTAAATTTTAATAAATTCCTGTGTATTTTATATATTATAACATATTCCGGCAATTTTGTAAAGTATTATTAATAAAAAAGTCAACTTTTTCTATATAATTATTGCATATTTTGATTATCTGTGATATAATAAAAAACGTAAAGAAAGTTTGGTGATTTTTTATCAAAAGAATAATCAGGTTTATTTTTATTGTAATCGCGATGCTTGCCTATTATTTTGCGTATACTTTTTTTCTCTCGCCTGTTTTAGAGAATTTTTTATACGAGGGTATCGGTATTATTGACGAATCCGCAATGATAATTTTTTCTTTGGTTATACAAGCGTCGGCGGCTGTGATTTTTATAGTTCTTTATATAAACTGGTACATAGCGGCTCCGGAACATAAGCGCGAATTTTTAAAGCGCGCTGAAACGGCTGAATATAACATGAAATCAGATATTATATATTATATAGAAGAAAACAACGGAAATATAGATGTTCTGATATACGGGCTTTATTCGCTTGTACTGCCGTTGTCAATATGGTTTTTCGGCGGTTCAAGCCCTTTAACATTTTTATATTTTCCGCAGTTGATATTTTATAGTTTTCCTGTCACAAATATATATATTGTAAATCTTGTATTCTGTTATATGTGCAGTATGCTGTTCTTTATCGCGGGATATATTATCGGCGTGGCGGCATTGCATAAAAGATGGCACAAAAACCGGCTTAGGAAATAAATTTTATATAAGGAGTTATGAACTGAAATGCTTTATAAAGTTGATTATTGGCTTGAGCTTTGCGGTGATGATTTGAAATGTATCCCGAATATAAAGAAAAGATAAACGAACTGCTAACCGAAAGCTATTGTGAAAAACTTTTAGAAGAAACGGAGGAGTTTCTATGCTGGATAAAAGAGAAGTTAGGGAAATAGCCGTCAAATATACAGATAGAGTACGCCGGATTTACAATCCGAAACAAGTAATTATCTTTGGCTCTTACATCAGCGGTATTCCTCATGCGGACAGCGACATAGATATTGCGGTTGTTTTTGACAAAGTAGAAGGGGATTGGCTGGAAACTTGGGCGCGGTTAATTGGGTTGCGCGAAGGTGTCAGCTATGACATAGAAACGCATTTGCTTGACGAAACTTGCACCCGAAGTGGATTTTTAGACCATATAAGAAAAACCGGAGAGGTTATTTATCAATCTTTGTAATAGTGTAAGGAAAAAATTTATGCGTTATATAATATTTATCTGCATACTCGCCTGTTTGATTTTGCAGGGTTGTTCCGGCGCACCGGAAACGAGTGATTTGCTCGTGAAAATTATCGTCGCGGCTCCGGAGGGCGTGACAATCGGGAGCGATAATCCGGTATATATAAACTCCGGCGGCTCCGCCGAGTTTAAGTTGGAAATCAGCGAGGGGTTTAAACTCGTTAGTATAGATACGAATGAAAGCGGTTCGGGTATATCATACGAAAACGGACTGCTTCAGATTGACAGAGTTTTATATCCTTTTACGGTTAGATTAAATGTCCGTCCGTTTGAATATTATAATTATGACATATATCGTGCAACAGGCATAGGAGGAATAATTAATTCTGACGTGCAATCTGGTAATATAAGAGAAGATACTCACATAACTATATATGCCGAAGATTCAGGTGATTATATATTTATTGGCTGGTCAAAAGATGCGCTTTTGTCAAACGGCGGTGCTTTGCTCTCTTACTCGCCGGAATATAGTTTCACTCTTGTGTCAGACATGACGGTTTTCCCGAATTATATATCAATAAATAATAAATATATAAAATATAACGCGAACGGCGGATTTATTGCGGGTTCAGACGCGGGGATATTTTATTACGAAGTGCAGACGCATCATTATCCGTGTCCGAACGCGTTCGGCGATACGGGCATATTCGAGCGCGAGGGATACGCGCTTCTTGAATATAACACGCAAGCCGACGGAAGCGGAACGGCTGTAAATCTCGGAGGCAATGTTATAATGGGCGATGAAAATATCGTCGAACTGTTCGCGCAATGGGCAGAATATACTGACGCATCCATGTTCGTATACGGCGAATCAAACGGGAATATAACAATAAATTATTATCAGGGCGATGATGAATTTGTCGTAATCCCTGAAGAAATAAACGGCAAACCTGTCGTTTCGATTGGCGAAAATGCTTTTGTCGGCAATAGTTTCAAGACATTATTTCTTACTAAAAATATAACGGCGGTATCGCAAAGGGCAATAGCTAACTGCCTGAACCTTGAAACGCTCTATTTCTCGGACGGAATAATCACGGTAAGCGATGCGAGTATCGTAAACTGCCCGAATTTTGCGAACCTGCGCGTAAACGCCGTTCAGCCGCCGAAATATTCGCAGGCTCTCGCTTGGGGAAGCTCTATAAAATATAAGCGGCTTATCACCGCGCCCGGTAAAAGATTAATCTTAATATCAGGTTCAAGCTCGGCTTTCGGGTTGGATTCCCCGCTTTTATCGGAATTGCTGGGAAATGAGTATGAAATTGTAAATTTCGGCACACACGCGGGCGCTCCGGCTTTATATTTTCTTGAGTTTACGGCGAACCAGATACGCGAAAACGACCTTGTAATTCATGCGCCTGAGCCGTTCTCACAGCAGCAGGGCGCAAATATATTCGGGGCTATATTATGGCAGTTAATCGAGGGCTATTATGATTCTTTACGCCACATTGACATACGCAATTATGAGAACGTATATACTTCTTTTGCGGAATATAACATGGCAAGGCGTAACCTTGCGCGGCTCACTTATGACGATTATACTCCGGACGTAAATATATACGGCGACCTGATAACGCACCGCCCGGACAGACCCGAAGATTACGGTGAGGATTTTAACTCAATCTCTTTCGACACGGCTTATATCAACAGAGAAAGAGCGGTGAGGTTAAACCGGATAAATGATATGATAATATCAAGAGGGGCGCGTATGTACTGGTCGTTCGCACCCGCGAACCGAAACGCGCAGACGGTTAATTCGCGCACGGAAGCCGCGCACCGGCAATATAACGACAGTATAATAGATTTAGTGGACTTCCCCGTGATTTCGAAAATTCAGGATTATATTATGGCGGGCAATTTGTTTTATGACACGGAGCATCACCCGTCAACGGACGGCGCATTGATACGGACAAGAAAACTTGCGGATGATATACTGGCGCAGTTCAAACTTGAGGAACAGGAGTAAAAACAAGTTAAAAATGGAAACTGTAATTCAATTTTTCCCCCTTTGCGTATTGCTTTTATGCGATATATTATATATTTTAGAAGACAGGTATATAAAACCGAAATGGTTTTATAATACTGCTGCCGTACTGCTGCATATTTATGTAATAATATATTTTTTATATACGGAATCTTCTATGGAAACAGCTCTTTTATTTTTAACTGCGTCGCTTGCGGCGGCGGTGACAATCGACGCGCCGAAAAATAAAATACAGGAAAACTGATTATGATATTTAATTCGCTTGCTTACTTAATATTTTTTCCCGTAGTTATAACGTGCTATTTTATACTGCCGTTTAAATTACGGTGGTTTTTCCTGCTTGCTGCCAGTTATTATTTTTACATGAGCTGGAAAATCGACCTGATATATCTTATACTTTTAACTACGGTTATATCTTATATATGCGCGATATTAATTGAGCGGACCGAAAACATAGAAAGAAAAAGAATATTTTTGACGGCTGCGCTCGTTTCATGCCTCGGCGTTTTATTCTTTTTTAAATATTTTAATTTTTTGTCGCTCTCGTTTTCAAACTTTTTAAATCTGTTCGGCACGGGTATGCCCGGTTATACTCTTGATTTGATACTGCCCATCGGCATATCTTTCTATACTTTTCAGACGTTATCTTACGTTATAGACGTGTACCGCGGAAAAGTCATGGCAGAGCGGCATTTCGGCTATTATGCCCTGTTCGTATCTTTTTTCCCGCAGCTCGTCGCGGGACCGATAGAGCGTCCGGAAAATTTACTGCCGCAACTCCGCAAAGCGCACAAACCCGACGCGCTTGAATTTAATGAAGGCTTGAGAATAATAATCAGGGGATTTTTCAAGAAAATAATAGTCGCTGACTTATCCGCGGGATTCGTCAATTCTGTTTTTAACTATCCGGAAGATGCCGTCGGAGTAACTGTTATCACAGCGTCGCTTCTGTTCGCGGTTCAGATTTACGGTGATTTTTCAGGATATACGGATATAGCAGTCGGCTGTGCGCGTATGATGGGCATAAAAATGACGCAGAATTTTAACCTGCCGTATTCGGCGAAAAGCATACGCGAGTTCTGGTCGCGCTGGCATATAAGCCTGTCAAGTTGGTTCCGGGATTATTTATATATACCGCTCGGCGGCAACAGATGCTCTGCGCCGCGACATCTCGCTAATATATTTACAGTATTTTTAGTCAGCGGATTATGGCACGGAGCGGAATGGACCTTTGTAATCTGGGGCGCGCTCCACGGCTTATATCAGATAATAGGCTATCTCACCCGGAATATACGGGAAAGATTATGCTACTTGTTTAATATTAATAAAAACGGCGGATTTGCCGGAGTCTGGCAGAGTTTTTTCACTTTTATTTTAGTGCTGTTCGCATGGATTTTCTTCCGTGCAAATAATGTGCATGAACTCGGCATATTACTCGACCGGCTGATTTTTTCATGGGACGGTTCTGCCCTATTTAGTTCATTAAACAATATCGGATATGGCGCGGTGCAAATCGCGACAACGCTTTTATCAGTGCATATAATGCGGATTTTAGACCGTTCACCGGCAGTGCTTTCAAACAGCAGATATATTCTGGCAATATGGGTAATCGCCGCCGCGTGGCTTATCCTGCTGACAGGCGACGGCGCGGGTGAGTTTATTTATTTCCAGTTTTAATTATATAGATTTATATGATGTCAACCTATTAGTTGAATGTGAAGCCGCGCATAGATACGTATTAATATAGTTGGGATGCAAGGATTCGAACCTTGGTATGCAGGACAATAAAGTCTGCGCGATTTCCTGTTTTTCCGAATTTTGAAATTCCCTGCCTTTCATCAGTTCAAAATTTATACTGCTTACAAGTCCGTATATCATAGATACTCAGCTCTCCTTATTTATTTTTTATTATTTAATTATTAATATTTTTATGATATACTTGATTATAAGTTTCAAAGGAATTGGTGATTTTTATGTTTTACAGGAAACATTTGAAAAATACAGGGCTGCTTACAGTTTTACTGGTTTTGTTCATGTTCTTATCATGCAGGTGCGTGCTTGCGCCTGATGATACAAGTAGCGAGAGCGTCCTTGAACAATCATATGAAACGTCTGCGGCTGATTTCACAGAGGCTGATATTCTGCCGGAGGAAATTCCAGCGGAAACCGCCGTCCTGACGGAAGAACTTAAAATCGAACCTGAACTTACGGAAAAAATGTCCGCTCCGCCGACAACGCCTGAATCAACGACTATGCCGCCTACAACAACAGAACCGCCGCTTATGACTGTACCGCCTACCGCCGTACCCGTTGCGACAGAGCCGCCGTCCCCGCGTGAACCTGCCGTGTTATCAAAAGAAAATCTGCTCAGCGATTTTGATTATTTCGCCCGTACTCTCGAAGAAAGTTTCCCGTTCTACGGCGCAGCCCGCAGAAAATTCGGCGTCGATTTAACCAGACAGATAAACTTGGCTCGTGCCGAAATTGAAAGATTGAGCGTTTCCGGGAATAGCAGCCGTATACTTAACGCGTTTGCCGATATTTTATCAAGAAATATTGTCGCGCCCATGCGGCTTATGGGACATTTGCAAGGTCTTTGGGCTGGAAGCAGTTCGTATAAAATTCAGCTTGCTTTAATAAAATGGGACGGCGCTTCTGAACGGCAATGGTATCCTAATTTATATGCCGCGCATCTGGACGGCGTGTTCACGTCGCCGACCGCGTTCAGATATTACGGCGACGTTCTCGCGGGCATAGATTTAGAAAAGTTTATTACTGATAATTTACGCACGCCCGTAGCTGACAATGTTTCTTTCAGCATTATAGAGCCGGGTTCTGTCGCTTATATGCGTATGAACGCCATGCCTTCCGCCAATTATGCTCACGACGGCGCGTTGATTGCCGCTTTCGGCGAAACTATCGCGGATTTCGACCATTTTATTATTGATTTGAGAGGCAACCGCGGAGGCTCTGCAAGCAATTTTTTGAACTTTGTAATAGCTCCGTTGATTGACGAGCCCGCAACCATGTTTTACTATGTGTTTTTTAAAGGCGGTCAGCACGCCATGAAATTTGACGATATTTATTACCGCGACCTTGAATGGCAGCTCGCTAACGGTATGCTGCTTCACGCGGACGCTTCACGTTTTCCCGTCGGCGATATACTGCCGGAATTAACTCAAGCCAATGCCGACGATTTCGCTGATTTAAGCTATGGCTTTAAACGTGAAATTAGAGTCAGCCCCTCGGCAAACCGCTGGTCATTCAAGGGCAAAATATGGATACTGACAGACGGGCGCACGATTTCCGCCGGAGAAATTTCCGCGGCAACGGCGAAAGAATCAGGATTTGCAACTGTTGTCGGCGAAAATACCGGCGGAGCTTTCGGTGGGTATACTGCGGCATTTGTCGATTTGCCGAATACCGGCATAATCATGCGTTACGACTACGGCTATATAACTGATTTACACGGGCGGTCTATAGAAGAACACGGCGTCGCGCCCAATATATATAATCGTCCCGGTTTGGACGCATATCAGACGGTCATGGCTTTGATTGCCGAGGGAAACTATTAGCTCATAATTTATTATCGTATCTGCCGCCAGTCTGCATATTTAATATTTGCTCGGCTTCTTTCACCGCTATAATCATGTTTTCCAGCATTATATTAAATATTTTTCCGCCTTTTTCCGCAGTCGCAAGGCTTGGTTTGCCCCATACTCCGGTCGGGCTGTACGTGAATACCGAGCCGATGTTAAGCATACCCTGCGGAACGTCGGGTATATAATCCTGTATTTTATCTTTACGCACCGTTTTTTCTTTTAAATATAATATAAGCGAAGTTTCCATCTCGCAGGAGTGAAGGGGCGGCGATTCTAATATATCCTGCCAGTTATAAGGGCGCATATTGTCCTCCGGGCGTATTATTTTTATTTTATCGTGCTTGGCGTTAAAATCACGGATAAACGGAGTCATGACAAATATGCCGCCGTGTCCCTGCAATATAATTATTTTTTTGTAGCCTTGATATTCTAAACTCTCGCATATGTCCCACATCATTCTGTAAAAAGTATCGGCGTTCAGCCAAACGCTGCCTTTTTTGCCCATGTGTTCCCGGCAAGTGCTGTAAGGAAGCGTTGGCAAAAGAACCGCTTCGATTTTTTCGGCGAGCTTTTCAGCCAGAGCCGTTATAATTATATTGTCGGAATGAACGGGCAGATGCGGTCCGTGCTGTTCTGTTGACCCAACGGGCAATATTACCGTTTCATAGCAGGATTCCGTTATTTCGTCTGCCGTAGAGTAATAATTTATCATGAAAATACGCTCCTTGTTTTATTATAAATAATTATAGCATTAAAATTTTTGCGTGTCAATAGTTTCAGGAAAATAACAAAAGTTAAGAAAGGCGGTAATCATTGATTATAAGAATACCGGGCGAAGTAAAATATATTATAGATATGCTCGAAAAAAACGGATATGAAGCGTATGCGGCGGGCGGCTGCGTCCGCGACAGCCTTTTGGGCAAAGAGCCGCAGGACTGGGATATATGCGCGTCAGCTCTGCCGGAGCAAACGATATTATGTTTTGAAAATCATGATATTATCAAGACTGGGCTGAAACACGGCACCGTAACGCTTATGCTCGATAATAGAGCGTTCGAGATTACAACGTACCGAGCGGACGGAAAATATAAAGATAACCGGCGACCGGAAACCGTCAAGTTCGTAAATGTCCTGAAACGCGATTTGGCGCGCCGTGATTTTACGGTAAACGCTATGGCGTACAACCCGAAAACGGGCTTGATTGATTATTACGGCGGTCAGAATGATTTGGCGGAAAGAAAAATAAAATGCGTGGGCAACGCCGATAAACGTATGCGCGAAGACGCGCTGCGGATTATGCGGGCTTTGCGGTTCGCTTCCGTGTTTGAATTTTCGATAGACGGCGATACTTCGGCTGCAATGCATAATAATAAAAAATTATTGCGTAATATCTCTGCTGAACGTATTGCGGCGGAACTAAATAAAATGATTCTCGGCGGCGGCGTAAATAATATTTTATCGAAGCATATAAAAATAATCGCGGAAATCATTCCGGAATTAACGCCCGCAAATAATTTTATAAAAAATTATAATATAGAAACTGCGCCGAAAGATTTGATAATCCGGCTCGTTCTGCTTTTTCATGATATAGCTGAATGTCCGGAAATCAGTTCGGATATTTCCGCAAATATTTTGACAAGATTAAAATATGACAATGACACGGTTAAAACGGTCGCGCAGTTAGTTTTATATCATGGTTCTGAAATAAAATGCAGTAAGCACATAAAAAGACTGCTTAATAAAATCGGCGAAGAACGATTACGGCAATTAATAGAAGTAAAAAGAGCCGTTGCGACGGCTCAGACTGTGGAAATCAGGCAAGAAAAAATAAATAATTTAATTGAAATATCGGCTTTTTTGGACGAAATAATCGAACAGCAGCAATGCTATTCGCTGAAAGATTTGGCTGTGAACGGCAGGGATTTATTAAAAACGGGAATAGCTGAAGGCGTTCAGATAGGCATAATATTAAATAAACTGGTGGATATGGTTATCGACGAAAAAATCATAAACGATAAATCTGTTTTGCTGGAGATGGCGAAAGAACTGAAACTCTGAAAATTTATAAATAGAAACGCCTGTAAAAGTTTACATAATTTTTGACAGGCGTTTTATTTTCTGTTATTTATTCATGATATAATTATTTTTATATTTAAATTAGGAGGAGATACAAAATGTCGGACAAGCCGTATTATCTGGCGTATGAAAATCGTTATAAAATAGTAAGCGAAGCGGGAGGCGACGGTTGGGGACACCGCGCCGATGATGAAGAATTGATTGACGTTCTTGCAGGGTGGGTAACGGACAATAATTTACAGAGTAAAAAGGTTTTAGAGTTTGCCTGCGGAGAAGGAGCGTGCGGCGTTATATTATCGAGGCTCGGCGTTATATATCATGGAGTTGATATTGCGCCGTCCGCCGTTGAAAAAGCAAAAAACGCGCTGAAAGATTATCCGCAGGCAGCCGTTTCTTTATTTGACATGGTAAGGCAGAACACGGACGGAATATATGAAGCGGCTTTGGACGTAATGGGATTTCATATGCTTGTGCTTGATTCGGACAGGGCGAAATATCTGGATAACGCTTATAGCTGTTTAAAAAACGGTGCGCCGATGTTGTTTTTAATGCAAATGTATAATCAGAGCGTTTATGACGGAAAAGTTGAGTCTTTCGGGCAATGGCTGGAAGTAACCGGAAATGATTATGAAACGCGCACAAAAAAACGCTCTCAAAGCGGCGGTAAAGATATAGAAATATATCTGCCGAATGTTCCGGGGCGCGGCAATACGGAAAAAGGTTACAGGGCGGAAATGCTGGCGGCGGGTTTTGCCGTCGATAAACTTATCGAGCATAAATTTTACGGAGCGGAAACGCCGAACTTCGCGTCTATATATGTCCGTAAAAACTGATATATTAAAATTTATATAAAGATTGAAAGGAGTATAAAAATATATGAAATTAGGGCTTCAGGTTTCAAGTCTGCGGGAGCATTT
>Ga0099364_10015392_pt1 | contig 10083 bp, 11 predicted proteins | sample TergutTh196P3_FD_73070 | JGI IMG/M metagenome (GOLD analysis project Ga0099364, IMG submission 73070) | Microcerotermes parvus P3 segment gut microbial communities from Pointe-Noire, Republic of the Congo - Th196 P3 | ecosystem: Host-associated > Arthropoda: Insects > Digestive system > Gut ...
TTTGTTGCAGGACCAAGGGGAATTTCGGCATACAACTATCTTTTATCCGAGCGGGATAAACAATGGGAAAATATGAAAGAACTCAGTTCTTTAAATGAAGAACTCGAAAAAACAAGAAACAACCTGCTGTACGATCATGATACTTTGCTTGTTCAGGCAAGGCAGATGGGCTATGGTCAGGAAGACGAACGTTTTGTACGAATTGTCGGTCTTAATAATATAAGGACAGTTCCGGCTGTATCTGGAAATATATATGCGGCGTCCAGCCCTGAATTTATCAGCGACAGAGCTATTAAAATAACAGCATTAATCATCGGTTGTTTAATTTTTGCCTTCCTGCTGATGATTGACATTATTGATTTACGTGTAAAAAAGTCTTAATCCAAGCCTTAAAAAATGTCCATTTCTTAATTAAAATCTGGGATTTTGCTTGAATTCTCTTGCTATTTCGCGTTTTAAATCCTTTTCCCGAATTCCGGCTCTTTTATCGTATGCTTTTTTACCTTTGCACAAGCCTAATTCTACCTTAACCCTGCCTTTTTTAAAGTAAAATGATAGAGGAATTAAAGTAAAGCCTTTTTCTTCCACTTTGCGTGTAATTCGTTTTATTTCTTCCTTGTGTAAAAGAAGGCGTTTATTCCTGTATGGATCATGGTTAAATACCGAAGAAAAAGGATTTTCCGCTACAACAAGCGATCTAAGCCATACTTCGCCTTTAATAACTTCTGCCCATGCGTCTGGAAACGAAATTTTACCGTCGCGAAACGATTTTACTTCTGTACCATGCAATTCTATTCCACATTCGTAAGAGTCGTCCACTGTATAATCATGGCGTGCTTTCCGGTTTTGGGCGATAATTTTGATTTTTTCGCTCATGACGATTTACTCTTTTGGAGCGATTACCGGACGGAATGTAACAAAAGGCGATGAAAATTCCGGAGGTAAAGAAGCTCTTCCGCTGCTTGTGCGCAGGGTCTTTTCAGGCGAACCGGCAGTTAAAATAGCTTCGCCGCTTGCTCTGATAAACTGCAGCGGCGCAAAAGGATCGGCGCACCATTCCCAGCCGGGATCCCCCATTACAATACCCGAGAGCGCCGCATATTCCCATTCAATTTCTTTCGCAAGACGCACTTCCATATCAGCCATAGACGGCGGAAGGGCAGAAGTAAGCCATTGGCAAAATGCCTCAGCGGCGTACCATGTAATGCCTGTGATAATTTCCCTTTCGTATGAACCTGCAGGAATTACCGATATTTCTTCTGGAAAATAATCTGTAAGGTGTTCTGTCCATTGGGGGTTTTCGGTTAAAAAAGCTTCAAACGACTGCCTTGAAACAGGATTTTCTGCAATCAAAAAACCGCTTACGTCTACAGCATGAGACATCCTGTTGGAAGTAACAGGTCCTCCCGTTAAAACACCCGAAGGAACTTCTCTAAAAATTGTTCCGCCAATGCTGATCCGTTCCAATACGCCTGTTTCCTGTGAAGAAAAAATATTTAAAGGCGTTGAAAAAATATTCCCCCATGAGGATGATAAAATTGTACTTGATGCTTCGGCTGGAAGCAGCCCTGCAAGCCACGAAGCGCTTCCCGGGTTATCCGATAAAAATTTAAGAATATCAGAAATAGAGCCAAGCAATGAAATTGGAGAAGGAGCAAGCCCGTGGTTATCCAAAAGAATTTTTGCCCGCGTAATATCACGCAGAGCCGCTCTGGTTACTGTAAACCTTGAAGCTGCGGTTAAAATCTCCTGAAGCTGCCGCTGTGCCGCAGGATTTTCTCTTAAAGAACCCCCGATGCGGTACGCTCCTTCTGAGAGACTTAAAGGGATTTGCCAAGCTTCTGTAGGTTCGCCTCCGAAACTCCATGCGGCAAATTCGCCTGCATAATACGCAAAAGCTCCTGCGATGTCTTCGGTTGTTAGTTTTAATTCAACATTGTAAATTCGCGGGAAAAACAGCGAACCAAAAACTCTGCTGGGTATTTCGTGAACGGCGCTTGTACTGTTAAAACCGGGCATTACAGCTTGTATTGTATAACTTCCTTTTGGTAAAAAAATTCTGCTCCCCGAAGAGCCCATATAGACATCGTTTACCCTAATGCCTGCGCCCTGCGGATTTGATTTTACTATAAGTATTGCTCCCGGATTTCTAAGACCGGGGAAAACCAAAAGGAAGAATAAAATTAATAATAAAATGAATGAATAAAGAAAAGTGAGATACACACCCGGGCGGATGCCCAGTATAGGCTTTAATTTAACTTGATCTTCATCTTCCAGTTTGGGCATTTGAGCCGCTTTTTTACCCATGGGACATTATATGCAGAAAAGACATTAAAGGCAAGTTCCATTGAACTTTAGTTCAACGACCGGTCTACAAAAAAAGAGCTGTCCGACTTTGTATCGAACAGCTCCATGCCCTTGAGGCATATCGGAGTTATAGTGATTTGGGAGGGGAACTATAATCCCGACACTAAGAATATCGGTTCCCGAATAACAATCTTTAAGAGATATTTCTATTATTTTTTACATTAACTGTGAATTTGTATAGAAACTTTCTAATCTTCTTCGCTGATGATTAAATCCACTTCGAGGGATATACGGTAGGTTTTTCCTCTTTGGACGTTTATTGTACGAATAACGGTATAATCGCCTATAATGAACCTTACTTCGTGGGTTCCCGGTTCTATAGGAATTGGATCGCGGCTTCTAACAAGCGTGTTGTTAAGGTAAACTTCCGCATTCTGAGGTCCTTCAAAAATCAACATTGGAGTTGGATCGTGTAATTCGAGGATTAGATCGACAATTCTTCCTCTTTCTACAGTAAAGCGGCGGCTTTCGTTTCTATAGTCGTCAGAAAGAATAACAAGGTGATGTTCGCCTTCTCTGAGCATTATAAGCTCATTAATGTCGGTTACTACAACATCGTTAATTAAAACTGTAAACGGTCTGTTTCTAAGCTGAGGCGGATAACGGGGAACCAGTCTAATTGCCCCTTCATCGCTTAATATTGGACGGGCAGTAACATTGAATCTTAAATTCTCAAATTCGGAACTCAAGCCCTTATTTACTGGCATCAATCTGAATAAAAGCGGAAATGTACTTGGCGCGATTATGCCTGTAGGGACGGTTACAGAAGTAGTTGTTCTAAGCCCGTGGTTTGCGCGGATTGGAATATGGTAGACAATCCTTAATCTTGAGGGAAGGGCTTCAAAGGCGATACGGTTCCCGGTAAGGTCTGCCACTCCTATCGAAACCGGCTGGTTTAAACTGTTATACATTATCATTACAAGAGAACCGCCGTATCTTAACCATGCTTGAGGAGCCGTAATTTCAAGTTCGATGCCGTTTAAAAACCGTGCGTCAGCATCAAGCGTTATAAAAAAAGAACTGTTAATACCGATAGATACTGGACCTTCTAAAGCTCTTTCGGGGCTTACTTCAAGAATACCGTCTACCGTTGTGCGGAAAGACTCCGAATGTAAGTTAAGGCAGGGGAAAAGAAGACATATATTTAGAAAAATTACGGCAGCCTTCATACTCCATCCGTATTTGAATAGGAATTTGAAAAAATTCCAAGGCTCTTGTATTTACGGGATGAGCCTTCCCGAGGGGTCTAACGCCCTTCCATTCTGCCGCAATTCAAAATGCAGGTGAGGTCCTGTTGATTGTCCTGTTGAACCTACTCTTCCTATAAGACTACCTGATCTTACCTGCGAGTGCAAGACTGTATCGAATGATAAAAGATGCCCGTATAAAGATGACCATCCGTTAGAATGAGCAATGACAATATAGTTTCCGTATATTGGATCAAACCCAATACCTGTTACAGTTCCGTCGGCTGCAGCATATACTTCTGTCCCCTGCGGAGCCGCAAGATCTATCCCCTGATGATTTGATATATTTCCGGTTATAGGATCCTGCCTTATTCCGAATGAACTGGTTATACGATACGACCTTAAGGGAAACCGGAAACCCGAATGAAGGAAAAACGCCCTTTCTGTCTGCGTAAAATCTGCTCCGGGAAAAAACATAAAAGTTTCCTGACCTGCCGCCATTGTTATTAGTAATTCTGTATAATTTTGGTTCTGTCTGGAAGCCCCAATAAGTATTTCCAGATCTGAATCTAAATTTGCAGGGATAAAAAGTCCGGGGCAGGAAGGAAGCAGCAGCCTCATTCCCGGCTGTATGTCCTGCGGGTTTGTTATCCTGTTAAGACTTGCAAGAGCAGAGTAGGGGATATTACACCTTGCTGCAATGAAGAAAAGATCATCACCCTGTCTTGTTGTGTACTGGTATATTGTCAAATGACTTATAACTTCTTCCGGCAGGGAACGAATTCCTGCAAGACGCATTCTGTTTGCTTCGACATCGCTCATAAGCTGCCTAAAACCGCTGTCCCTTGTATCAAGCGAGACAATTTCCGGTAGAAAAACAGTATTTACCTGAGCATAGCCATAGTGTGTTATTCCTGCAAAGAGGAAAATCAAGAAAAAGGCAAGGACTCCCTTGCCTGATCTTAAAACATGCATTTACCCTGCCGAAATTGCTTCTGTCGGGCAGGCGTCTACACAAGCGCCGCAATCCGTACATTTATCCGGATCGATATAGTGTGCGCCGTCTTTTTCTAAAATTGCTTCTACAGGGCATTCGCTTACGCAGGCTCCGCAATTTACACAAGCATCACCGATTACATGTGCCATAATTTCCTCGCTATTGTTTAGAATATCAGCGCCTGTCCTTCAAAGGCAGACGCTAGTTAAAAATATCATACAAATTGCTTGTTGACAAGGTAAAAAAGACCGAAAATTCAATATGGTTTTTTTGGGAATTATTCTGGGATTAGGTATAATGGGAGCCACAGTATACATGGCGGTTGATAAGAAATCAAACGCCAAAACCCGTATTGCAAGCATGGCGGCGCTGGCATTAATGGTTTTAACTGTGATTATCTGCCTTATATTAATATTTACCGACAATAGAGTCCCTGTTGATGAGTCTGTCTTAATTGTAGGCGCTCCCGTTGAAGTAAAAAAAGAAAATGAAAATACCGGAAGCCTTCTTTTGCTTATAGTTTTCCTTATAGCGTTTTTTATCTACATCGGATTCCTTTCTATCCGCGAACATAAAAAAAGCAAAAAACCCGAAGACAAAACACCCTTTAAACGCAACCCCGTCAGAGACTGGTGATCTTCATTTTACTTTCGCAATAACCCTATCGCACCAATCGTCGAATTCTTTGTCTTCTTTTTGAAATTCTGGGTGTTTTAGGATGTTGGCAATTGTCATTTTAATGCCTTCGTCTACCCTTATTTTTGCATTAAAACCGGGGGCAAGCCGCTTTAGTTTTGTGTTATCAAAGACAACTGAATTTGCTTTGTCTCCTAAAAGGCTTCCCGTAAAATCGTAGATACCTTCGGAAAGTGCGTTAAGATAACCGCTTGCAACATGAACAGCCTTTAACTCTACATTCAGAGCATCTGCAATTATTTTGTAAATCTGGTTCCATGTGACTGTTTCATTCGAGGTGATGTGTACGGCTTCTCCTATTGCGTGGATATTTCCCATCAATCTTACAAAAGCCGCTGCAAAATCGCTTGAGTGGGTCAGCGTCCAAAGGCTTGTTCCGTCTCCATGTATGATCACCTGTTTTCCATTGATCATCCTTTGTAAAACCTGCCAGCTTCCGTTTTTACCGTGTACGCCGAGCGGAACGCTGCGTTCATCGTAGGTATGGCTTGGGCGTACGATAGTAACCGGGAAACCAGTTTCGCGATATTTCCCGATAAGGAATTCTTCGCACGCTATTTTGTTTCTTGAATAAAGCCACAATGGATTTGAAAGAGGGGTGCTTTCTGTAACAAGATATGAAGAAAGCGGTTTTTGATACGCCGAAGCTGTTGAGATAAAAATAAACTGCCTGCAAAGACCGTTAAAAATTTCATAATCTTTTTGTATATGTTCCGGCACAAAAGCGATGAATTCTGCAACTACATCAAATTGCCCCCCATCCAAAACTTTTTTTATTTTATCCCTGACAGAGACTGCATCTTCGGCTCTTATATCACATTCGATTTGCTTAACTTTAGCAAATTCACTTTTCCGGCTGCCTCGGTTAAGATGATAGACATCCCACCCTAGCTCCACCGAAAGCCTTGTAATCGCACTTGAAATTGTCCCCGTCCCGCCTATGAATAGTACTTTCATTGTTTCCTCCTGATTGTAAGTATTATATCATATTAAAATATGATAGTATTGATACTAATGAAGAAATCAGGGATTTTTACCATTTTTTTAGCTTTTCTCGCTGTTAGGGTCTGGGGGCAGGAAAGGGGTGTAAATTATGAATAAATACAACAATTTAAGCAAACAAGAATTAGTTTTGAAATTAACAAAAGCTGTATTCTGGAATTGTGATTTAGAGCTGTTTGATTACAAAAGGGATAAGGATTATATTATTAAAAGAATAGTTGAGTGCGGCTTGGAAAATGATGAAATAATTATGTGGAAGTTATTTACTTATGAAGAAATTAAAAATGTTGCAGTAAATATTGAATATTTAGAAAAAGAAATAATTACATATATGGCATTTGTATTAAATATAAAAGAGGAGGAGTTTAAATGTTACGGAGTGAAGCCGTGGTATCAGAAATGTTAAATGTAATTAAAGTGTATAATAGTAATCATGATATTGGGAATGAATCTATTGTTGAAGAAGGAACGTTTTAACAGCCCGACGAACGGGAACAAGCCCGCCAATTATAACCTAACGCATTTTCTCGTCCTCGTTAAGCACTTTTTCGCCAGATTGGTTGGTTTACTTATTGACAATTTAAGCTTTTTTATATACACTTAGAACAGAACTTAATAGTTATTCCGTCCTGGAATTGCTTTTTGTTCATATATGGCGGGGTGAGTTATCATCCCGCCTTTTTTAGCTTTTAGGATTATCAATGCTTGTATTTATTGACGAAAGTGGAAAACCTCATCCGAAAGACATTACGGAAAATCCTGTTCTTTCAGACTTCATCAGGTTTTATAGAATATGGGTTTTATAAATTAGGTAGGAATTTTTAATTTTCGAGTATTATGATGACAGATTGTGATTTCAATATTTGACGGATAAAAGCAAACGCAGTATAATAAACGAAATAGTAAAATGGAGGAAGGTATAGTTATGTCAAACGAAGTATTATACACAGTCAGCCAGGATGAGATTGAAGAAATGCGCCAATTTAGCAAGCATAAGTATGAATTGGATCGGCAAAGCGAGTTGGTTTATGCGATGGAAGCAGCGGTAGAGAAAGGCTTAAGTGAAAAGCAAGGTAGAGATGATTTTTTTCAGCAAAATTTTGGTCAATTTATACAAGAAATCCGTGAGCTAAGCATGTTTGAAGGTATGCGGGATGGAATGCTGGCAATATTAAATCTACTGAAAAGAGGAGTGCCGCCTGAGGATATAATCAGAGATTACCATTTTGTCTTAGAATATGGAGAATCGAAGAAGAAAATTAACAGGGATAACGGCGGGTAATTTTGGACATAATCGTACAGTAGATACACGGAAATCAATTTTCAAAAATATACCTCACACCAAGCTCACAAAGACGCAAAGCTGTTGTTTGGTATCTTTATCCTAAAATTCAAGATTTTTATCAAATTAACGAAAAATCGGATGAAGAATAATAAGTTTTCAAACAACAACTCAGTGCCGCGAACCATATGTGTTTACTATATTTTTAATGTCCGCGGAGATTAACGCAGATTAACGCTGATTTTTGATATAAAAACTATATTAATCCGCGTTCGTACCGCAGGTACGCATCCGCGCAATCCGTGGACTATTGTTACTAAGTTAACGCACATGGTGCTGCGAACCGAAGGTTCAACGTGCCTCTGTGTGAGACCTTTTTTTCATAAAACATCAAACTGAGAATTACTGGATTTCTCTGCGAAAGTCTATGAATTTTCCACTTTTACTGTAAGCGCTGTGCACGGTCAGGCGCACCGCTCAGGATAAATCCTTCGCGCATTATTAATCTCATTGACATAATCTTAGCGCCATGTCTTCCTAATCCACCCATCCACACCTTGCAGGTGCATTACTGGACACCATATATATGTAACAAATTTATTTTATGGAGTTGAAAATGAAAACAAAAGATTATTTTTCAGACGATGTTCAAATTTTAGACATCAGGCGGGACAATGTCTTCAAAGCTGTGTTCACACGAGAAACCCCAGAATCGCAAGGCGCGCTCTCTAGGTTGGTTTCCGCACTCATCGGGTACGAAGTATCTATCGTAACAATAGTGGCAAACGAACCGCCAATCGAAAACCTGTATGACCGTCAGATACGCTTCGACATCAGTTGCAGAACAGAAAACGGCGAGCGGGTTAATGTAGAGATGAGCTTGAACCCAGATCCTTTAGAGCTTGTCCGTCTCGAATACTATGCTGGAAGACTTTTTACAAGCCAGGACATCAAAGGAATTAAAAAATCTTACAAAGATTTAAAATTTTCCTACCAGATTGCTATACTTGCAAATGAACGTTTTTTCAATGATGATTTATTCTTCCACACTTTTGAGTACTGCGACTTTAATAACCGTGTACGTTTTAACGGAAGAAGCAGGATCATCACCATTGAGCTTTCTAAGTTGGACAAAATTGTAGAGAAGCCCACAGAAGAAATGAGCTACCCTGAATTGTGGGCGACATTTTTTCAATATTTGACGGATGAAAGCAAACGCAGTATAATATATGAGATAATGGAGAAGGAGGAAGGCATAGCCATGGCAAGCGAAGTATTATATAAAGTCAGCCAAGATGAGATCGAAGAAGCGTACCAGTTGAGCAGGCTAAAGTACGAGTTGGACAATCAAAGCCGGATGACCTATGCATGGGAAGAAGGCTTGGAAGAAGGTATGCAACAGGGCATGCAGCAAGGCAAGCTTGAGGCATGTGAAGCTATTGCGGCTAAGTTGAAAAGCATGGGGTTGTCCGAAGAGCAGATTGCGCAGGCGACTGGGATTCATTGATCAGGTTTTTAAGAAGGTACCTCACACCAAGTTCACGGAGACACAAAGTTGTTGTTTGATATCTATATCCTAAAATTCAAGATTTTTATCAAATTAACGAAAAATCGGATGAAGAATAAAAAGTTTTCAAACATCAACTCTCTTCCTCCGTGCCGCGAACCGAAGCTCCGAAGTGCCTTAGTGTGAGACCTTTTCTTCATAAAACATCAAACTGTGAATTACTGGATTTCTCTGCGAAAGTCTATGAATTTTCTGCATTATATGGTATATTTCTGTATAAGGTCGGGTTTTCGACCGATAATTTTGGTATAATACAGGGGATTTATTTCGCACAGGTGATGAAAAAGCTTGTTGTTTTTTTAATATTTTTTTCCATTCTCAGCGCGGCGGTTTGGGGGCAGGGTGTTGAGTTTATATGGAATAATATTAATGTTGGTGGTAATTGGAATGATTCTGCTCGCTGGGACTCTTCACCTACGGTTGATGGTAGCTACCCCGGTGATCCTAGTAGACCTGGTTCTGAAAATGATACTGCGAAATTGCAAGGCGGTGTTATTACAGCTGCTCCAACCACCGTTAATACACGGAATATAAATGTAAACGTGTCAATTGTTATTGATACACTCGAAATTATGGAAAACGCTAGAATTCAATTAACCGGTAGTGGCAGTATAAACGCTGAGACAACCGAAATAATTGGTGTTTTACATCTTGATGGCACACCCAATCCCGGGGCTTTTAATTCATTAACAACATATAATTTAACAATTGGTCAACGATTTGCAGCATATTATCCGGGTTTTGACGGAACTATTAAAATGGGCAGAAATGGTGGTGCAAATGTAAGTATGGATAGAGGTACTGGTGGCGGACCTTTAGGACCAATTAGAGTAGAATCTACCGCAGATTATGTAGAAATTGGCAATATAATTTCAGGAACAGGTACGGGAGGTGCAGGTAATAGGAATATTGTAGTTGATACTTCCAATAACGGTACAGTAATTATAGGAAATATTGATCCAGGTGGTGGAAATACATTGCCACC
>Ga0099364_10015393_pt1 | contig 10082 bp, 7 predicted proteins | sample TergutTh196P3_FD_73070 | JGI IMG/M metagenome (GOLD analysis project Ga0099364, IMG submission 73070) | Microcerotermes parvus P3 segment gut microbial communities from Pointe-Noire, Republic of the Congo - Th196 P3 | ecosystem: Host-associated > Arthropoda: Insects > Digestive system > Gut ...
AACAACTCCATTCTCGAAATTGTGATCGCACCGATCATTTTTATTCTCATCGTTGGTTCCTTTTTGTACCTCCTTTGGAACAGCTTTAAGAAGTGGTTCGCTCCGCGACCGGTCCAGCCGCAATCGCAACCCCTGACGGCGGAAGAGGAACAAGCACAGCGTATCCTCGACAAAGCGGTTGAGGCAAATGAAAAATGAAAAATAACAAATGAAAAATCGAGGGTAGTTACGCCGCCGCACCCCGTGCGGTACATTTTTCATTTTTCATTTTTCATTTGCCTCAGGATCAGGTCCAAATTATTACGGTTCTTTTGTGCCCAAATTTCCAGGTTTTCGCACCAAAGCAGGGCTTTCTTGTCGTTGATCTTGAGGTCTTCCAGTTGATGGGTCCGCAAATCTTTGGCGATGCTTCGCAATTGCGCGGAAATATCCAGTAACCGGAATGCGAGTTTTTCCATTTTTTCCGGACTGTAGGCTTGTAAAGTCATTTTTTCAACCTCTTTTTACAAATAATGGACCAATTTTTGATTTAAAATAGACAAAAATAAACTATTTTATCGGTAAAACCGCGTGTTATTTTTACGTCATTTGAGCAAAATTTAAGGCCAAAACAGGCGATTTGTTGCAAAAACATTGCAATACTTTATTCGGTTTTTAGACAAAAAAAGATATATTTTTTTATATGAATTTTTATCAAAATTATGCTAAAACATCAGGTTGTTCTCAAAATCCTGTTCCTTTTACAGGAAAAAAAGTTTTCGCAAAGAAAAATCGCGAAAATGCTCGGCGTCAGTCGTGGTACGGTCAGTGCCATCGCCCAAGGCAAAAGAAAAATTATGCGTTACCTGGCCGCTCGTGAGGACGCAAACTTTGTTTCACCCCAAGGTCCTTACTGCCGTTGTCCCGGTTGTGGAGCCAAAACCAAAATGCCCTGTTTGGTCTGTCAGTTGAGAAAGAAGAGGAAAGAGGAAGAATAGCTCACTTGTGATTTTCCTTCCGTTGAGGTTTTCGCAGGCATAAAATTGCGATGATCCCCGGCAAAAGCACAAACATCGGCGGCAGGTGCGGCATCAGGGCAGTGGAACCGGTTTCGGTCTCTTCAAAACCGCGCATCATAAAAACGGCGGCAGCGTTATGCGTGAAATGGTATGCGATACAAGGGTAAAGACTGCCGGTTCTCACGGCGATCAATCCGAGAACGCAACCGAGCAACGCCGCGTTGATTGATTGCTGCAATATCCCGTGAATGATGCCGAAAAAAACCGCACTGATCACAACGGCTTCGAAAATTCCCTCGTAATCGGTTCGCTCCCCTTCACGGCGTTTCGGTAAAAGTCCGCCGAGCATGGCACCCCGAAACGCAATTTCCTCGCAAATCGCCGGTAGAAACGCAAACACAAGAAGGGCAACGGCAAGCGGGGCACCGGCGGTGAGCCGTTGTAGCTCCACAAGCTGCACCGTAACGGCGTCGGAAGCCGGATAAAGCGTTTGAACCAACGCATTGAACCGGAGAACCGCTGGCAGAAAACAATAAGCGGCAAGCGAGGCGAGGATTACGTTCCAGAGCGTCCGCCAACCGTCTTGCCGGGACGCAATTTCCAGCGCAAGTGCCTTTCGCGGTGCCGTTGTGAAAAGAAAGACAAAACACAGTGCCGGGAGAAGCAGGACTCCAATCTGTACGGCCAGGGACGAAACGAGAATGGTGGAAAATCCCGTGATTTCGGTAAAGGCGAACCCGCTGAAGTATTTCAGTGCAAGAATGGTCAGCCCGAACAAAATTGCGGCACCGTAAGCCGGGTAGTCCCGGCGATTGGCGAACATCGAACGGCACCACTGCGCCAGATCAAATTTTTGAGCATCGCCGAGCAGGATGGATTCCCGGTTGAACTGCCGCACCGCAAGCCGGACCGACACGAAACAGCACAAGAGCGTAACACCAAGAACGACCGGGGCGAATTGAAACACTGCCGCCGTGTTTCCCTCGAGCAACTGCTGTAAAATCAGGGCGATCCCGGTGACCGGAAGCAGGGCGGTGCCAAGCGTCAGTTCGCTTCCCGACGCCATCGAAACGAAAATGAGCGGCATTGTGACAAGAATCAACGGGAGCAGGTAATACTGCCCTTCTTTCGTACTTTTGGCAAACGAAGCCAATGCGAGCGAAAGTGCGCTGAAAATGAGTGCCGCCGGGAAAAGCGGTATCACCATGAACAAAACGGCGTTCCAGGGAACCGTGATGGCGGCGTTGCCGGGAAGCTGTTGTACAATAAAATAACAGGAAACACCGAGACAAATGATATTCAAAACCGACGAAAGAATGCTGAAACACATGACGGTGAGCAGCTTGCTCACGACGATTTCCGTGCGTCTTGCCGGGGAACAGAGGAGCGTTTCAAGCGTGCCCCGTTCCTTTTCACCGGCGCAGAGATCGACCGCCGGGTAAAACGCTCCGGTGAGTGCCCAAAGGAGAAGCATGATCGGGAACATTTTCGACCAGAAGGATGCTCCCTGAAACTGGCTTTTTTCCGCAATGTCGGTCGATTCGGACCGGAGCGGCGTTACAACACTGTAATCGAGGCCGAGTTTTTGCAGGTTCTCTTCCGCAAGCTGTTTATTCCAGCGGGCAAGGAGTTGGTCCGCCCGGTTTCTCGCAAGCAGCGACTTTTCGTGTGCGGAGCTGAAATACACCATTGCGGTGTTTGGGGCGGCATCCCCGGTCTGCGATACCGCCAAAACGGCGTCAAACCGTTTTTCGGCGACACTCTGCCGGGCGGTTGTTTTCGAGTCCGCCGGGGTTGTTTTTTCAAATGAAAAATCGAGCAACGGTGATTCCGGCAGTTGGTTTTCCACCGTATCATTTTCGTACAAAACCTGAAGGCGGCTTGGTTTTTCCCGGACGAATTGCGAGACCTGAAAAAACGAGACCCCCAAAAGCGGGTAAAGCAAAAGCGGGACGACGAAAATCATCATCATCGTCCGGCGGTCCCGGAATTGGTCGATCAACTCCCGGCGGAAGAGAAGGTGTATGGTTTTGAGTGATGTCATAGCCTTGAGAATCCGGGGCACCCCCGCCGCCGTGCCCGGTAATATGCTCTACGTCTCCGGGGACGGTTTTTTGTACGCCGTTGAAGGACCTTAATGATCCCAATGGTAAGCGGATTGGTTGTGAAATCGTAAATTCAAAGGGGATAGGCATAGGAGCAAGTAATCCGTGAAAAATCTATGCCCTCTTACGACACTTTAGAAACTCCTGAATTTTTTACATGATTTGTGTTCCGGTGAGAAAAAAATGGTGAAAAGACAACGGGGTTGATTATAGCAGAAAAACGCTGCACGGGGAACGGCGTTTCAAGGTCGGCAACCGACCATTCAGGGGAGGGCTATCACTTTTCCCTTCTCCTTTCTCCATAGATCATCTGAAAAAACAGTTCCATAGGAAGCCCGACGACATTGGACTCGCTCCCGGTAACGAGGCGAAGCCAGTCGTTTCGGTCTTGATAACCGAACGCCCCCGCCTTGCCTTCCCAGAGGTTCGAATCGAGGTAAATTTCGATCTCTTCATCAGAAATCTCGTTCATAAACAGTACCGTCGTTTCATGCCGAAGATCAACCGTATCTTCCGGACGATGCCAAAGACAGATTCCGGTAACGACATGCTGTTCCGTCCCGCGTAAAAGACGGAGCATCCGCCCGGCGTCGCCGCGATTGGCGGGTTTTCCCAAAATTTCTCCCCGGCAAACAACGACGGTATCACAACCGATCACGAGTCCATTGGTGATTTTCGCGGCAACATTTTCCGCCTTTTGCCGGGCAAGCCGCCTGACATAACCGACTGGCGACTCTCCACTCCGCCGCTCATCTTCTGCGGCGTCATCGGCAGGTCTCACGTCAAAATCATACCCGGCCGCCAGTAAAAGCTCACGGCGGCGGGGGGAACGGCTGGCAAGAATAAACAAATGAAAATTGAATCAAAAATTATCCCCGCCCCATTGCACCTCAAGGGTGACAAGCTTATTCACTTCGTCGGTCCCGTTGCGAGTGCCGGCGGGATTACGGAAATCGTCGCCTGGTTCAGGTTGAAAATCGTAAACCCGTCCACACCGTTTTGCCGGGCGACTTCGATTTGGGCCGCAACCTCCTCCGGTTTGAGCTGGATTCCGGTTGCCGTCGCGCCGATTCCAGGGTAAATCGGGATTTTAGCCCCTGTTTGCTCCAGTTGTGCTTTCAAGTAACCGCTAAACTGGATCGGACTTGCGGTGTAATTCATCGGGCAAACAAAGTCGAGATACCCCCGTTCGACCCAGAGCGGCCAATCCTGAAGCACCCATTGCTTGCATTGCGGGTACGCCGGAAAGACCGCCGCCGAAATTTTCACGTTGAGATTCTTCTCCTTAACCACCGCGTGAACATCGGCGACCAATGCCGTGATCTGGTCGTACCTCCATTGGTCGTATTCCGGCTTGAATCGCCCGTTACCGCTGCAATCTCGCGGCCAATGGAGCGTTTCGTCCGCTTTGAGCAACTCCCGGCTGTGTAAATCCCGCGTAAACCGCTCGTTACACCCGTCGCAGTAACAGGAATCGTCGCCGGGATAGCGGATGTAATCGAAATGGATCCCGGCCACATCGTATTTTTCGGCAGTTTCAAGCATGGAATCCCGCTCGAGTTTCCTGTTAAGCGGATGCGAAGGACATAACCAGGGGGCTTCTTCGCCGCCACGCTTTTTCTGGAGCCGCCCTTCCGCTCGCATCTCGTCAATAAACGGCCTCGGAGCGTTCGATGCGTTGAAATTGACCTTCCAGACGTGAACCTCAACGCCATATTTCTTCCCGGCGGCGACCGCTTGGGCGATTTGGTCGCCATATTGCCGGAAGCTCTCGCTTCGCGGTAAAAGATCGCTCTCGTAATGCGCCAACCCGCCCCAAAGCATGTTCGGGAGCACCGCGTTAAACCCGTTTTCCGAGAGTTCCCTCATCGTGCGGTCCCAGTCGCCGGGATACGCCCCGGTTCCCGCATGTTCCCACCACGCCCGAAACTCGTTAGGCTTGCTTGGAAGGCTTTCCAGGTAAGCTGTTACCAATTGCCCGTGAATTTCACTGATGTCTTTGTAAAAATCAATGAAAATGGGGGCGAGAATTTTTGAGTCTTTGAGATCAGGGTTCTGATCGCTCAAGGCTTGATCGTATTTTTGAATCAAATTTTCCACAAGAACCTTGTACTTTGCTGAATCAAAACACTCATATCCCTCCGGTAATTGACCGACGGATTCGATTGCATTTTCCTTAGCGACAATGAGAATTCCCCCAATCATCGGATCCGCTTCAATGAGCAATGAAAGCATGGAAAAGGTGTCGCCCCCGATTTTTTCCCCATATTTCAGGGAACCGTCGTTTAAATAGGTGAGCCGGGCAAGGGAATCGCCGCCAACTGGCTCGTTAAAACTCTCACTGACAAGGAGAATTCTTCTTCCCTTCAGTTTCTCCGGCGTCAATTCATTTCTCGTAATGCGAGCGAACGGGACGCCGTTTTCGCGGAGCATTCGCTGAAGATTGGCGGCGGCTCGCCTTTCGCCTTCTGCCCGATTGTCGGGAACGAGCAGGAGAATGGGATGGGTACTCGCCGTCAGTTTGTCGAGTTTGACCGACGCATCGACCGCCATTCCTTTCCAGAAAGCAACGCGGATGGTATCGACCTGATCGAGTCCGGCGGGGGTTCCCTCGGACATCATCCGGGATTTGTCGAAGTCAAGCGTTTGCGGTCCGGTTCTCGTGGCCGGTGTTGCGAAACTGTACCAACCGCCGCCGCTGCGAAAATAAAGGGTAACATTTCCAATCGCGTTCGGATTGGGGGCGTCGAACGTCAAATGAAATTGGTCAAACGCCGTCAAATCGGCTTTGAACTCGAAATCTTCATAGACGCGGTCAAGGTCCTTGTCGGTCGCAAATGGCAGTGTTAGCGTTTTGCCGTGAAACTCGTAAAGCGTTTCACCACAGCCGGTGCTCGCAAACAATAAAGCAAAAAGCAAGGCGATCTGTCTCATCATTGGGTTCCTTCGACAAAATTTGCAGGGAAAAGGCTGTTGGTTCAATGACAATCGATAGATTTCTTTTGAGAGACCGTAGTCGGTTAAGAATTTTCTCTTGTCCAACCTGACGGATTCCGTTATACGCCTGCTTGTTGCGTTTGGCAATTGGGGAAAAAGAATAAACATGGAAATTTTTCAAGAAGAAGGTTTTGTGCAATCCGTTTCACGAAACGTTCGAGGACTTTTTAGCGTCATGCAAAAAACTTCTTCCGGTGCCGGACGAAGCACCGGGAAGAATAATGCGCACACTCCTCACCGACAACTTCCACCTCTACTGCACAAATCGACGGAAATTTAAACCGGCAACGGTCCTTGCCCTTCGAGCGAAATCTGTTTTCGGATGTTTCTTCCTTTCCTACAATGGTTTATCAAACATCAATTTGCGGTTTTAGGCTATATCCCATTGCAACTGGGCGCGTAAGACTTTAGGAGGATTTTTTTTCCTGTGTCGCCCCGTCCCGAAGCGACATTGCGCTTTTTCAGAGCAAGTTCTTCCAAATATTTACACACCCATTACAACTGTCATGCTTGACAAAGAAGGCATTCAACCGCTATATTGGTCTTTTGTTTTTATCATTATATCCACACTTCATCTATGCGGTCCGTAATTTGTCGTGAAGGGGTTTACTATCTCGCCGTGATCGCTTTGGTCTTTTTTGGTGCCATTCCGCGTGAGGCGAATTTGCTCCTGCTGTTCGGTTCGCTTTTGCTGTGCCCGATTTTCATCGCCTGGCGATTGGAGCGCAATTCTCTCCGAAACCTGCAAGTCAAACGAAAAATGCCCCAACATGTCGTTGCCGGAGAGGTGTTTCACGTTTCCCTCGAATTGACGAACCCGCGACGTCGGCTTTCCAGTTGGGCCGTTGTTGTCGAAGATGCAATACAACTCGTTCGGCAATCCAACGGAAACAATCACGACCCGAAGACCGATTCCAGAGATTCCCAAAAGGTCCTTAAAATGGAATCTCAGTCGTTCCTGCCGGCGGTTTATTTTGAATACGTCAAAGTGGGAAGCACGATCAAGAAAAGCTACTCCGGCTGTATTCCTCGCCGGGGCAAGTACAAACTTGGACCGATGGTGATTTCCACGAGGTTTCCCGTCGGCTTTTTTCGAACCTCGCTCCCTTTTGACGAGAATATTTCGGGAGACGCCATCGGTGAATTTTATGTTTATCCCCGTTGGGGCAAGCTAACGGCACCTTGGTTGACCCGGCAGCATAAATCGGACGAAACCCGCCAAAAACGCCGCTTTCGTTCCAGTCGAATTAGCGGCGAGTTTCTCGGTGTTCGTCATTGGCAGACAGGCGACATTAAAAAATGGATTCACTGGCGGGCGTCGGCAAAACATAACGATCTGGTCGTTCGGCAGTACGAGCAACACCAGAATCGAGACGCTGCCGTGATTTTGGATTTGTTTCACCCGAACGCTCTCACGGTTCGGGAAATGGAAATCATGGAACTGTCCATCAGCTTCACGGCAACGTTGGTTCATGAATTAGCCCGGCGTCGCGGTTCAAGTTTGTTATTCGGAACCGTCGGATCCGGCGATTGGAATAACGGCACTGTTTCCTCGGACTGGCTCTCAGGCCAAATCTGTGTGCCGCTTCTTGACCGGATCATGGAACGTCTCGCAGTTGTCTCGCCTGGTCCACAAGACACTTTGGTGGAACTCCTTTTGCAAATACTGCCAAACACCGCCCCTAATGTGGATATTTTTTTAGTCAGCCGTACACCAATCGACATGGTTCATTCTCCGCGATTTGAAAACTTCAGAAATGATCCCAGACTCCGGGTGCTTTTGCAACGAATCCGGTTTATTAATGTTTCTTCCCCGGAGTTGGATACTGTTTTCACATGGGAATAACCGCACTGTTGAAAATTGTTTGAAGCTGTCATTTCTGATCGCATAAAGATTTCACGTCCACGCCTTTCCTCCCCACTCCTCATGTCCACCTTTGAAGACGACCGCTACCAATGGAGGGAAACTTATTTCGTTCTCTTCGACCCGACGAAAAGACCGTTGCTTCACGAAATTCGCAGGGGACTTGGGATGTTCAAGTCCTTTCAGGTTCGCGAGGCACTCGCGGACGAACAGGGACGAATTGAGTCGCTAAGCGTTGCGTCTTATGACGATTTCGCAGCAATTGACCTGATTTATCAATGCGGTGCCCATGTCCTTGCAGAAACAGAGACAATTCTCGAGCAAATGAATTTCTCCGCGTTCTCGAAAAATCGGGCAGGTATTGAAAAAATCAGAAAATGCCAAGCCCGGCTGGATATACTCCATTTCGAACAAATGGAACCAATCAAGCACCCGGAACCACGGGAAAAACCGGTATCGGTGTTTTCGAAATTTTCCCAGGGAAACACGACACCGCCTGTCAAAAACCCGTTCGTCGGGCGTCCGAAATTTCAGTTCGATCAAAACCGATATATCCCTCCGCCGGAAATTGATTCCATCGCTTCAGATGATTCGGAAACAAACCCGGCTTTGGGCGACGATTACGACCAAGAGGGCCAAATGGACCCGAACACGCTAATCCTCGTGTTGGAACTTTTGTGCCGCTTGACCGATGGAATCGCAATTGACACGGCAAGCGGAATTTTCATTACAAGCGATTAGTTAATCGAGTCGGAAAAACGGTTTTTGTTTTGGAAAGCAGGGGTGATCTTTTGAAAACGACAGGCGATCAATAGTTGCTACTTTCCTTAAAATTCCTTGAATCCTCATATTCCGTTTTCAAACACACTTGCCAAAACGGTTTTTGCCAATTATTATTGATTTTAGAGGGCAATGCCCTCCTTTATATGCTATTCTGCGGATGTGGAGTGAACTGCTCAAATTTTGTCGGGCGGTTTATTCCGATAAAGGTAAAAGAATTTTGGCCCCGGCGATACCCGTTTACGAACCTGTTTCAGGGAGATAACACACATGATTTGGCAAAAAAAGAACTTGATCCCATTCCTTGTTTGCGTGATTCTCATGTTAATCACGGGAATTGCTTCGGCACAGACTAACAACAATAACAACAATAATAATAACAACAATAATAACAATAATAACAATAACAGCGGGTATTCGAACTCTGGGGTGTTCATTAATGCCGAGGGGGTGCTGTCTTCTCTGACGATGCTTGCCCCCAATCAGCGGCTTATCCGGCAATCGATGGATGCTTTGCCGCCGGACATCGCCCGGAAAAGCGAGATGCGGCTCATTTCGCTCAACCGTTTGGAACAGGTGATCCTCGAAAACGGCGGAAAGATTACCGATGAAATGCGGTATCTTTGCGGTATTCTCCGGTTAAAATATGTCTTCTTTTACGAGGAAACCGGCGACATTGTCATCGGCGGTCCCGCCGAAGGGTGGACGCAGGGGCGTGACGGAGCAATTGTTGGGCGAAGTACCGGGTTGCCTGTTCTCGAACTTGAGGATTTGGTTGTCGCCTTGCGTGCCTATCCGGCCAGCGGTTCCAAAACCGCCGTCGTTGGTTGTTCCATTGATCCGACGCAGGAAGGGCTTGCCAGAATGCAGGCGTTCACGAGAAATTTCGGCCAAATGTCACACAACCCCTACGAGGCGGAACGGCAAAAGGTCCAATTCGTTAACGGAATTCGGGAAACACTCGGCTATCACGACATTCGTGTCGATGGCGTTTCACCAAACACCCATTTGGCACAAGTTTTGGTCGCTGCGGATTATCGGATGAAACTGATCGGCCTTGGGTTTGAAAACCCTGGCATCAGGATGGTGACTTATATTGCCAATGCCAGTCCCGCAAGCATGGGAAACAATGCTCTGATCCGCTGGTACTTCGTCCCGGATTACGAGTGTGTGAAAAGGACCGATGATGGTTTTGCAATGGAACTCGTCGGAAATGGTGTGAAACTCGTTGATGAGGCGGAAATGGTCAGGTCGACTGGTGAACGGCGTTCTGCGGGCCGCACAAACCGGGCCAGTCAGCAATTCGTGAGAAGTTTCACAAGCCAGTATCCGAAAATT
>Ga0099364_10015394_pt1 | contig 10082 bp, 10 predicted proteins | sample TergutTh196P3_FD_73070 | JGI IMG/M metagenome (GOLD analysis project Ga0099364, IMG submission 73070) | Microcerotermes parvus P3 segment gut microbial communities from Pointe-Noire, Republic of the Congo - Th196 P3 | ecosystem: Host-associated > Arthropoda: Insects > Digestive system > Gut ...
CCTGCCCCAACGCCAAGCGCGCCCAGAGGCGAGCAAACCATCGGCACGGTGAATCTTCAGGCGGGAAGCCTGTCGGATGTTGCTGCGAATATCCCCGCAACCAACATCAAAAACAACAAAACCTTTGCGGTGATCATCGCCAACGAAAATTATCGTCGCGAATCGAAGGTGGAATTTGCCCTGAACGACGGCGAAACGTTTCGGCAGTACTGCATCCGAACTTTGGGCTTGCCCGAGACCAACGTGCACTACATGGCCGACGCCACGCTGAACGACATCCGCGTGGAAATCAACTGGCTCAGCAACGTAGCCCATGCCTTCAGCGGGGAGGCAAACATCATTTTCTACTATGCCGGCCACGGCGTGCCCGACGAGAGTTCGGGAACCGCATGGTTGTTGCCTGTTGACGGTATAGGCTCGGATATCAATTCCGGGTACAAGTTGGACAATTTGTACCAAACGCTGGGCAAAATACCCACCAAAAGTGTCTCCGTCTTTTTGGACGCCTGTTTCAGCGGCGCGCAACGCAGCGGCGAGATGATGGCCTCCTCGCGCGGCATAGCGGTTAGAGTAGCACAGGGCGCGCCCATCGGCAACATGGTAGTGTTCTCAGCCGCGCAGGGCGATGAAACCGCCTTCCCCTACCGCGAAAAACAACACGGCATGTTCACCTATTTCCTGCTAAAAAAATTGCAGGAAAGCAAAGGAGACGTGACTTTGGGCGAGTTGGGCGACTACATCACGACCAACGTGCGGCAACAATCCATCGTGGTCAATCGCAAAAGCCAAACGCCTGCGGTAACGCCGTCGGCAACTTGGGGCGAACAATGGAAGAGGATGAGACTGAGGTAGAGGTGCGAGTTTCGGGTTTCGGGTTTCGGGTTTCGGGAACGCAACGACCTAATTTTCACCTCATTTTGCAAACAAAGACCAGTTCAGGAATACGGATTGACGCCAATTTTGCAAAAAAATCTTTGAGGTTTGGTTTAAACGAAAAGAGTTGTACCTTTGTACCTTTAAAAATTGCATAAAGTAATGATATATGGCAACCTTAATTTTAAATTACGATGATGGCAATGCTCTGATAAAAAGCATTCTACATTCTGCTATTTTGGCTGGCGCAACAGAGGTGGCTACCCAAAAAATGTCGCCGCTTGATGCGGCATTGGAAGATGTCCGTTTAGGAAGAGTTTCAACTGTTTGTACCCCAAAGAATGGCAAGAAAATCAAACCATAAAAATCTTTCAGTAAAGGATTTCTTTGCCAAAATCAAGATAAGGACACTTTAATACTTTTGCTTTTGAATACCGCAACCCATTCGGATTTTATGGGCAAACGTAAAAAATAATTTCATGTATGGACAAAAAATGGACAACCTGCCAAACGGACAAAATGGGAAATAGGTAGATTTTGTAACCTACAGGTTACATTTTTTTAATGATGTGGATTTTTTTTTTGAAAAAGTTTTTTTTTTGAAAAAAACTTTCTATATTTGCAGCTCCAAATCGCAGACGACTTTTGGGTCGAAAGTGAGGCGGAAGGATTTTTTGGAAAAGCATTGGGCTGGTTCTTTGTCATCTTAAAATCTGCCGATTTGAAGACAGTAATCAAAGAAAAAGTTGAATGTTCACGTGTTTGCGTGAACTTGACTTGGTTCTAGATTACAAGGTTACGCCAAATACCACTTACAACGGGAAGCGGTTGAGTTTCGCGTTTTTTGTTAGACTATGGTTGAGAAGAATTTTTTTATTTTTTTTAACAAATACCATTATGAATAAGAGTATTAAAACAAGTGATTTGAATAGACATGTAAATTTTGTCTATTGTGTGATTCTGGCATGTTTTTTAATGTCTAACATGCCGTTGTACGCTCAGAATTTTCAAGTAACCGGTTCGGTTGTCGACGAAAATAACGAAGCGATTCCCGGAGTAACCATTCGATTGAAAGGAAGCACTCTGGGAACAGTGTCTGATGTGAACGGTAATTACAAAATTACCGTGCCTGAAGAGAATTCTGTATTGCAGTTTACCTTTGGCGGCTACAGCATACAGGAAATATCGGTATGCCATCGGTATATTCCGGTAACGATGACTTCGTCCGAGTCTAAACAGACAGAGGCATTAAAAACGGAGTTTAAGCGCTTCCGAGTGGACGTGGGCGCAGGGTACAGTAGCAATATGGACGGAGGAGATGGTGTATATATCGTCAATATTGAACCAAAATATGCTGTTACTCCAAAATTGAGTCTGGGATTAGAAATATCTCCAAACTATGTTGACTTCGGCAGATACTACTATTCTTACAACTTTTACAACGATTACGACCTACTTGGAGTGTTAACTACTTATTTTCTAACAGTCGATTATTATCTCTCAACTTCCGGTTGTAGACTCAGATATAGAGGATTTTGGGGAGTCGGTTTGGGTTTGCATCAGGTTGAAGGTTTGAGTTGGGGTTTTAGAGACGGTGATTATAATGCCGTCAATTATGGAGCGATGCTTCGTTTTGGTTTAGAAGCAAAACATATAAGATTTGCTACATCTTATAATTTCCTGTTAGCAACGCCGTATACCAGTCATTTTGACTATATCAGCTTTACTATGGGCTTTTACATAGGCGGGGGTGAAAAGAAGTAGCGTCGCGTTGTTGATGTGGTATTGAGTTTCGTAAGATTAGCAGGATAGACAAGGTTATTTTCGGATGGGGAGAATACTCTTGTTTATCTTGTCAATGCTATTACTTTTTGTGTGGAGTCTTGCCCTGAAAGGGCAAAGTCAATAGGGCAGGGCAACGCCCTGTTTGATTTATGCAAACACAGTATTCCAAGCCCTGAAAGGGCAGTATCGGAATAACGCCCTTTCAGGGCTTGGTAAATCTATATGCGTTATTGTCGTAGGGCGTTGCCCTACGCTATTGATACAAGGCTTTCAGCCTTAAAATATTTATGAATTTTACGGTTGCTTCCACACAAAAAGTAGTAGAACCTCTTTTTTAATACATTTTTTTTTGAAAAAGTTGCAATATATAACTATTTATTTTATATCTTTGCGTCATGTTTGAAAGGAAGATAACAGCATATAAAAATTATTTTTGGGACTTTATGTCTACGCTTGAAGACAGCGCAGCCAACAAGGTATATTATTCTCTTGATATTTTGAAAACGCAGCAGCGCATTTCGAAAAAATTTGCAGAACACGTTAGAGAAGGTGTTTATGAAGTAAAAGCCGAATACGAAGGGAATATATATCGTGTTTTCTTTTGTTTTGACGAAGGACATGTCGTTATACTGTTCAATGGATTTCAAAAGAAAACAAATAAAACCCCAGTAGGTGAAATAAATAAAGCAATACAATTAAAAAAAGAATATTATGCAAGCAAACAACAGTCTGTTAACAAGCGTTGATGACGTAATGGACGCTAAATATGGCAAGGTAGGCACCCCTGAGCGCGAACAGTTCCGCAGGGAAGCATACGCCTATTACATGGGTCAAATCTTGTACGATGCAAGGAAAAGCGAGAAAATAACACAAAAAGAACTTGCCAAACGCGTGGGAGTAGACAAGTCGTACATATCAAAAATTGAAAAGGGAATTATTGAACCTGGCATCGCTATGTTTTACAGCATTGCCACAGCATTGGGGCTTTCGGTTGAATTGAACAAACGGATTGTTCTGTGATATACCCCCCCTATTTTGTTTCTACGGTGAATTTTTAATCTGCAAACTTTTTTTATTTTTTTTCAAAATATATTAAAAAAATCCTAACTTTGCGCTACCATTTATAATTTAAAATAATGAATAATAAAGTTCAGGATATTACAGATAAGATATACCGTGAAGGCGTAGAAAAAGGTCAAGCAGAAGCGCAGAAGATAGTAGAATCTGCCGAAGCGGAAAAGGCTTCTATGCTGAAAAAGGCGCAAGAGGAAGCAGATAAAATCGTTGCAGACGCAAAACATACTGCCGAAGAATTGAACAGGAATACTCAATGCGAGTTGCAAATGTATGCCCGTCGCGCCGTAGAAGCGTTAAAGAGCGAAATAGCAGACATGGTAACGGACGCCTTAGTACATGCCGCCGTGAACGAAACCGTAAACAACGAGTGGCTGCAAAATTTGATGCTTACGTTGGCTACCGACTGGGTAAACAAGGAAAACGTGGTGATACAAACTGCCGACGCCGATGCGCTTACTCAATACTTTGCCAACAGAGCAAAGAACTTGCTCGACAATGGAGTACAGATAGAGCAGGTGAACGGTAAACCGGCTGCCTTTGCAATAATGCCAGCCGACAAAGGATACAAGGTACAGTTTGGCGAAGCCGAATTTGCCGCATATTTAAAGGATTTCCTACGTCCAAAACTTGTCGAACTGCTTTTCAATTGAAAAATGAATTATTATTGTTTAATAGCAGGGTTGCCCGATATTGATATAGAAGACAATAAAAAGGTTTTCGGCATTATTGACTTCAAGGAAGAACTGCGTCAGCAGTTGTCGGTTTGCGATATGCAGTTGATAGATTTGTTTTACATGAAGTTCGACAACAAAAACCTGTTGCGCTATCTGAAAGACAAAGACGCCGAGTTCGACAAGCGCGGCAATATCACTAAAGAAGCCTTAATAGATGGATTAGATATTACCGGCGACAAGAATGAAGTTTCATCGTATATCAATACCTTTTTGGAAGAATACAAAAATGCTCAAGGCGCTTATACCGATGCGACAAGTTGGGAAAATCGCTTGACAGAACTTTATTACCAACGGGCGATGACATGCAGCAACAAGTTTATAAGCCGTTGGTTCGAGTTCAATTTGAATTTCAACAATGTGCTGTCTGCCTACACGAGCCGCAAATACAATATTGACGTTGATGTTGTGGGCGACAATGATGTTGCCGAATCTATCAGAACATCCAATTTGCGCGATTTCGGTTTGACCGGAATGATAGACGATATGGATACATTTCAACGGCTTGCCAATGAAGAAGACTTGTTCGAGCGCGAAAAGAATATTGACTTGCTGAAATGGCATTGGTTAGACGAGCAGACATTCTTCAATTATTTTGGCGTCGAGCGGGTGTTTGCTTACCTTGTGAAACTAGAAATCATTGAGCGTTGGATAGCGCTTGACCCTGCAGAAGGCGGGAAGATATTCAGAGAATTGATTGACGGTTTAAAGAAAACTGTGGTGAACGAAATATGAAAAATTATGCGTATCTTTGCAGTCAAATTTAAGTAAATATTATAGTCATGTTAGAGTTAGAAACCAATACATTTGAGCAAAAATTGTCTGAACTTTTGACGTCAGACGCCGGTAAATTTGTCTTAATAAAAGAAGACCGGATAATTGGAATTTTTGTAGCAATGGAAGATGCTTTAGTTTATGGGTATGAAAAATATTTGGATCAACCGTTTTTTGTTAACGAAATTTTGCCAACACAAGAGTCTGCAAAATTCTTTTTTGAAGCATTAGAGGCAAGTCCCGTTAGGGATGCAATATCGCGAGATATGTTTATTTCATCCCTAACGGGATGCGGAGTTGCGGGGGCATTATTTTCTACCGATATATCGTCCCTAACGGGACTTTCCGGAGATAACGCGACAAATTCGTTTACTCTTTCATTTTAGAATATAAATGGAGACATCGGAATTAGTAGATATTATAAATAGAGGCGAGTCCAGCAAGGTGCAGTTCAAAGAGAGAATGCCCCACATTGAAAGCATGGCGCAAGAGATGGTTGCATTTTCAAATGCTGAGGGCGGTTTGATAATTTTTGGCGTAAACGACAAGACAGGCGAGTTAAACGGTCTGAGTTTTTCGGAAATAGCAAGCACAAACAGTCAATTGGCAAATATAGCGTCAAACAATGTTTTGCCTCCAATATTCATTGAAACGGAGACTGTTTCGGTTAATGGCAACAATCTTGTTGTGGCAACAATTCCGAAAGGCGCAGGAAAACCCTACAAAGACAGGAGCGGGAATATTTTTATGAAAAACGGCTCGGATAAGCGTAAAGTTACATCAAATGATGAGATTGCGCGATTATTGCAAAGGAGCAGGTCGATTTTTGCGGATGAAGTCCCTGTGTATGGCAGCAGTATTTCCGATGTTAATATGGATAAATTTAAGGCATTCGTAAGAAAACGCTATGACAAAAATCTTTCTGAATTTGACATTCCGATGTTGCGAATTTTAGAAAATTTAGGTTTGGCGCAAGATGGGACATTGACTTTAGCGGGCTTATTGCTTTTTGGAGAAAACAGAAGTAAATATCGACCGATGTTTACAGTACAGTGCGTGGCGGTTGATGACATTGTCATTACATGCGATACATATTTGGATGCCGAAGACCCAATTGAAGGTACAATGGATATGATTTTTGATAAAACCATAGGGTTTATTGACCGAAACATGCGAAAGATACCTGTACATGAGGGAAACGGATTTAACAATCGGCGCAATTGGGAAATTCCCAAACGCGTATTTGAAGAATTTGTTGTTAACGCGTTTATACATCGAGATTATTTTATATCTTCAACCATAAAAGTTTTCATTTTCCAAAACCGAGTTGAAATTGTAAGTCCGGGGAGACTGCCAAATGCACTGACAATAGACAACGTGAAAAACGGTATTTCTGTTATTCGTAATCCGGTTTTACACTCAGTAGCAAAGGATGTTTTGCCTTACATTGGGCTGGGAACAGGCATCTCACGCGCTTTTTCCCTGTATCCCGACATCGTTATCGAAAACAAAACCGATACCGAACAGTTGATAGTAACCATTATGCGAAATGTTAATAATATAAAATCATAGCAAATTGAATAATCAAAAATCAAAAATATAAACGATGGCGACAAAAGGAATAGTAAAAGGAATAGTGTCGAACTTGGTAACGGTAGAAGCCGACGGACCCGTGTTGCAAAACGAGATATGTTTTATCAAAACGGGCGATGAACGGCTAATGTCGGAAGTCATCAAAATAGTAGGTAAGAATACATACGTACAGGTTTATGAGAGTACGCGCGGCTTAAAAGTAGGCGCGGAAGCAGAATTTGCAGGGCACATGCTCGAACTGACACTCGGTCCGGGTATGCTTTCGCGCAATTACGACGGGCTGCAAAACGATTTGGACAAGATGGAAGGCGTGTTCCTGAAACGCGGCGATTACACTTTCCCGCTTGACGAAAAACAGTTGTGGAACTTTGAACCGATTGCCAAGGAAGGCGATACCGTAATAGCCGGAAGTTGGTTAGGCAAAGTAGACGAAAATTCGCAACCGCACAAAATCATGGTACCATTCGCCTTTGAAGGAAAATACACGCTCAAAAGGCTGGCGCCCGAAGGACAATACACCATAGTAGACAATATTGCAACGCTGACCGACGCGTCGGGGCGCGATATTGAAATTAACATGATGCAGAAATGGCCTGTTCGCAAAGCCGTAACTGCATACGCTGCCAAGCCGCGTCCGTTCAAACTGCTCGAAACAGGCGTCCGTATCATAGACACTGTCAATCCGATTGTAGAAGGCGGCACAGGCTTCATTCCCGGACCTTTCGGCACGGGAAAAACCGTATTGCAGCACGCAATCTCCAAACAGGCAGAAGCCGACATTGTGGTAGTTGCAGCCTGCGGCGAGCGAGCAAACGAAGTAGTTGAAATCTTTGCAGAATTTCCAAAACTGATAGAACCGCATACCGGACGCAAGTTGATAGAGCGTACCATAATCGTGGCAAACACGTCGAACATGCCCGTCGCCGCTCGCGAAGCGTCGGTATACACTGCTATGACCATAGCAGAGTATTACAGAAGCATGGGATTGAAGGTACTGCTCATGGCAGATTCAACATCTCGCTGGGCGCAGGCGTTGCGCGAAATGTCTAATCGCCTCGAAGAGTTGCCCGGTCCCGACGCTTTCCCTATGGACTTGTCGGCTATTATTTCAAACTTTTACGGGCGCGCAGGCTATGTGGTATTAAATAACGGAGAAACAGGTTCGATTACTTTTATAGGAACAGTGTCGCCTGCCGGCGGTAACATGAAAGAACCCGTAACGGAAAACACCAAGAAAGTAGCGCGTTGTTTCTTCGCATTGGAACAAGACCGCGCCGACAAAAAGCGTTATCCGGCAGTGAACCCTATTGACAGTTATTCGAAATATTTAGAATATCCTGAATTTGCAGAATACATAGGCAAGCGTGTTTCGCCCGACTGGATTGATACGATAAACGAACTGAAGACCCGTATGCAGCGCGGCAAGGAAATAGCCGAACAGATAAACATTCTCGGCGACGATGGCGTTCCTCTGTCATATCACATTGTCTTTTGGAAATCGGAACTGATAGATTTCGTTATTCTGCAACAGGACGCTTTCGACAAAATTGACGCCGTAACGCCTATGGAAAGGCAAGAATACATGCTAAACCTTATCATGCGTATATGCCGCGCCGAGTTTAAATTTACAACGTTTGAAGAAGTGATGGATTATTTCAAAAAAATGATAAACGTCTGCAAACAGATGAACTATTCGAAATTTAAGTCGGATGAATTTAACGGTTTTGAAAAGGAATTATCAAAAATAATATAATCGCAATGGCAAAAGCATTTCAGAAAATATATACTCAAATCAGCCGAATAACAAAGGCAACCTGCATGTTGAAGGCGTCGGGCGTTGGCTATGACGAGTTGGCAACCGTTGACGGCGCATTGGCGCAGGTAGTAAAAATCAACGGCGACGACATTACATTGCAGGTGTTCAGCGGCACCGAAGGCATTCGTACCAACGCCGAAGTGGTGTTTCTGGGTAAATCGCCCACGTTAAAAGTGGGACAACAGTTATCAGGTCGTTTCTTCAACGCCTTTGGCATACCCATTGACGGGGGACCTGCGCCTGAAGGCGAAGAACGCGAAATAGGCGGTCCTTCGGTAAACCCTGTGCGCCGCAAGCAACCTTCGGAATTGATAGCAACAGGTATTGCAGGTATAGACCTTAACAACACATTGGTAAGCGGACAAAAAATACCGTTCTTTGCCGACCCCGACCAGCCGTTCAATCAGGTTATGGCAACAGTAGCGTTGCGCGCCGAAACGGACAAAATAATACTTGGCGGAATGGGTTTGACAAACGACGACTATCTCTTTTTTAAAAACGTCTTCAGTAATGCCGGCTCGCTCAATCGCATTATCAGTTTTGTAAATACTACGGAAGACCCGCCGGTAGAGCGTCTTCTCATTCCCGACATGGTATTGACTGCCGCCGAATATTTTGCAGTAGACAAAAACGAAAAAGTATTGGTATTGCTTACCGATATGAGTTCATACGCCGATGCGCTTTCCATAGTATCAAACCGTATGGACCAAATACCGTCTAAGGATTCAATGCCCGGTTCGCTCTATTCCGATTTGGCGAAGATTTACGAAAAGGCTGTACAGTTTCCCGAAGGCGGCTCTATCACTATCATAGCGGTAACAACGCTTTCGGGCGGCGACATCACACACGCAGTTCCCGACAACACGGGATATATTACCGAAGGGCAGTTGTTCCTTCGCCGCGATACCGATGTAGGAAAGGTAATAGTAGACCCGTTTCGCAGCCTTTCGCGTTTGAAACAGTTAGTAATCGGCAAAAAGACTCGCGAAGACCATCCACAGGTAATGAACGCCGCAGTGCGCCTGTACTCTGACGCCGCAAACGCTAAAACCAAACTCGAAAACGGTTTCGATTTGAGCAATTACGACGAGCGTACTTTAGCATTCGCAAAAGATTACTCAAACGAACTGTTAGCCATCAACGTTAATATAAACGCCACCGAAATGTTAGACACAGCATGGACGCTATTTGCAAAGCATTTCAGACAGGAAGAAGTGAACATCAGACAGGATTTGGTTAATAAGTACTGGAAGGAATGATAAATATTTGCGAAATCTTTTTTGAGGCGCTGGAGTAAAACCACCTCAAAAAATTTGTTGTTTTTGGGACTTTTTTATCTTTGTCGCGTCTGTATAAACGGAAACAGGCTCTGCCGAGGAGCAACCTGTCAGGGATAATACGGATGCTCGACGAAAATGTCAAGCACAATGGGC
>Ga0099364_10015395_pt1 | contig 10082 bp, 13 predicted proteins | sample TergutTh196P3_FD_73070 | JGI IMG/M metagenome (GOLD analysis project Ga0099364, IMG submission 73070) | Microcerotermes parvus P3 segment gut microbial communities from Pointe-Noire, Republic of the Congo - Th196 P3 | ecosystem: Host-associated > Arthropoda: Insects > Digestive system > Gut ...
AGTGAAAAGTGCGGACAATCTATTTTATTGATTTCCTAAATTCTTCGGGTGAAAGGCCGTATTTTTCGCGGAAATGGCGGTAGAAGGTGGTGCGCGAACTGAATCCTGCCTCTTCGGCGATAGCGTCAATGGTGAGCCTGTCGCCTTTTTGGGCGAGCAGTTCGCGGGAGCAGGCCAGACGCAGGGATATGATGTATTCCGAAAAATTCATGCCGGTATTGTTTTTGATGCAGTCGTGCAGGCGGCGGTCGCTGATGCCGATTTTTACGGCAATGTCGTTACGGCTGATTTCGTTGTCGGTGTAGAGGCGGCGCTCTTTCATCAGGAGCGTAAGTCGCCCGAAGACTTCATCATCTTCGTCTTTCTCGGTAAAGGGGGCGCTGAAAGACTTGAGCAGTTCATGCAGTTTCAGGTTTTTCTCACGTTCGCGTTCCAAAGCCTCTGCCAGAAAGTCCTGTTCGCGGATTTGACGGTACAGGCCGCGATTTTTTCCGGCAATTCTTTTGCGGCTCCATACGGCTAAGCCCATGATCACCGCCAGCAGGAAACATACAAACGCTAATCCCGCTATGACATACCGCTGATGAAGCAGCGCCGCAAGACGCCGGGCGGATTCCATCTCGGCTTTGTCCAATTCATAAATCGTGCGTAACTCGCCGATTTGTGCATAATACTGTTCCTTATTGAGTTCTTCCTGTTTTTGTACATATTCTTCGTAAAGGTCGGCAGCGGCTTTGTAGTCGCCCTTTTCGCGAAGCGCCTGTGCGATATGCTTTTTCCATGCCGCTACGCTGGTTTCGCGGCCTGCTTCCTCTTCAAAACGCAGGATACCGTTGAAAAGTTCTATCGTCTTGTCGTAGTTGCCGATTGCACGGTTGTATTCTGCGTACAGATTGTCTAATTGTATGGCAAACGAGGGGTTATTTTCATTCCACAACGGGTCGTACACCGCTTCGGCGCGCCGGATCGCTTCCAATGCCTGTTCGGGTTGCTTCGTATCGGCGTAGGCCATTGCGCGATGGGTTTCCATATAGAAATAAAACTGCCGGAGGTCATAATCGGGGAAGTCGCGTTGCAACCGGTTGAGTTCTATCTGTATGCTGTCGGCATAACATAATGATTCTAAAGGACGTTTGAGATGGGAGAGTGTGATGGCTAAAAAGTCGTAATGGTCGAGGATAAAAAATTCATCCGGCGCTTGACCGGGTGTCTTTGCCAGCGCGATGCTTTCGCGCCAGTATCTCATCGCTTCATCATATTGGTCTAAGTTGTTCATAATCCCCCCGATGGCAGATGTCATCCTTGCAATGAACCTGTTTTCGTTAAATTCTTTCGCCTCGGCGTAGGCTTCTTCGGCTTTCCGCAGCGCGATGAGAAACTGTCCCTGCGCCTTGTAGCGGCGTATGATTTCACTCTGCGCCAGGAACAGGTCATCGTACCGGTTGTGTAACCGCGCAAAACGAATGGCTTCTTCGCCGATGATAAAAATGCTGTCCGAATCGAAGTGCGAAAAATAAATCAGCGTCAATCTCAGCAAAGCCGTACTTTCAGCCTCCACGTTTTTTTGCTGGCGCGCCTCATTGAGATACTGACGAGTGATTTCTTTCTGTGCCGGCATCCCGGCAGTTAAATTGATAAGGGTTGAAAGCGCGTTCAGCTTTTCATCGCCGCTCAACCGCGGTAAAATAGCCATTATGGAATCCGTCTTTTCGACATTCGACGTTTGTTGTGCCGACATCTGTGCGACCATAAAAGTCAGCAGGGTAAGAATTTTGGTTATACTTCTCATAATATATCGTTTCTTAATCAGTTAAAAAATGCTGCCATACAATTTGAATCTGACGCAAAAATAAAAAGAAAAAAGGATTTTGAACGGTTGTATAACAAATTTTCCAACTTTTCTTTTGTCAACTCAAATGTTTATCGTAATTTTGCAATATTTAAATAAAGAAAAAGGGTAATATGGGAGCAACAAAAACAGATCATTATTCTGGTTATCAGAATGAAATAGCAAAAATAGCCAAAGCGTTGGGACACCCTGCACGGGTGGCTATCATCGGGTATCTTGTCCAACAGAACGCTTGTATTTGTGGCGACATTGTAAATGAGTTACCTCTGTCGCAACCTACGGTTTCCCAACATTTGAAAGAATTGAGAAACGCGGGAATCATAAAAGGTGATATTAAAGGAAATTCTATTTGTTATTGTGTTGATAGACAAGTCATTGAAAGATTATCCGATTGCCTTTCAGATATTTTGGAAAAATTAAAAGACACAAAATTTTGTTGTTAAAAAAACAGTAATCATAAATTTAAATTAAAAAGAAATGACAAACGACGAAAAAATGAAAGAAACAGTAAGGCAAAAGTATAGTGAAATTGCTTTACAAGAGAAGGGAACGAACTCGTGTTCATGCTGTAGTTCAGGAAGTTGCTCATCCGAAGTGTATAATATAATGAGCGAGGATTACAAAGACATGGACGGCTACAATCCCGATGCCGATTTAGGTTTGGGTTGCGGGCTACCTACGCAATTTGCCAAAATCAAAAAAGGCGATGTCGTAATTGACTTGGGTAGTGGTGCAGGAAACGATTGCTTTGTAGCACAAGCCGAAACAGGTGAAAAAGGAAAAGTTATCGGTATAGATTTCACGCCTGCCATGATTGAAAAAGCGCGTATCAATGCCGAAAAAAGAGGATATAACAATGTGGAATTTCGGCAGGGCGACATTGAAAATATGCCTGTAACGGCCAATACTGCTGATGTAATTGTAAGTAATTGTGTGCTTAATCTTGTGCCAAACAAACAAGCCATATTCAAGGAAATTTTTAGAGTGTTGAAAGTCGGCGGACACTTCAGTATTTCCGACATTGTACTTGTGGGCGAACTTCCGAAAAAACTGCAGGAAGCCGCCGAAATGTATGCGGGTTGTGTAGCGGGCGCAAGTCAGAAAAACGATTATTTGGGTTTTATCGAACAGGCAGGTTTCAAAAACATTACACTTCAAAAAGAAAATCCAATTATTCTTCCCGACGACATTTTGAGAAACTATCTATCAAAAGAAGAAATTGTAGCATATAGAGCATATCCGCCGATTATTCATAGCATAACAGTTTACGCGGAAAAACGAAACTTTTAAAGAATTGAAGATAATCACAGACGATTAACAAGTGCGATATGGAATTAGCAAATTTGGACATCTCCGGTCTGACACGTAAGCCGTAACTTTGTTGCCGATTGATGTTAATCATGATGCTTAACTTTTAAAAACAAAAGAAAATGGAACAGAAAATTTGTCAAAGTTGCGGGATGCCGATGGTTACCGCCGAAGAGTTTGGAATAAACAGCGATGGAAGTCCGAAAGCAGAGATTTTAGAAAGAATTTGTTACACAGAACTTGTTTACGAGCGAATAAACAAAAAACTTGACAGTAAATTCTCGCAATCAGAGATTGAAAAAATGATTTTCGACATTGTGAAAGAAACACAAGAGATGTTTTTCAAAAGAATCGGGAAAAACATCTATGTTACAAATTTTGAAAGAAATATCAAGATAACCGTCAATTCAAACACGGGAAGAATAATAACAGTTGATAAACTCAATCAAACAAAAAAGTTGTATCTTTACCGAAAATTGCATGGACACTATGATGCAATAACTAAATGAAAATGAATTATCAATTTTTTATACTTTAGTCATCAATGTATAAGAATCTAACATGAACAAAGTAGTTACATTCGGTGAAATCATGTTGCGGTTGGCTACACCCGGATTTCAACGATTTATGCAATCCACCAACCTTAACGCCACATTTGGCGGAGGAGAGGCTAATGTAGCGGTGTCGTTGGCCAACTTTGGAATACCCGTAGATTACGTAACCCGTCTTCCGCAAAACGACATTGCAGAATGGTGTATTTCCGAACTGAGGAAATACAATGTAGGAACCGGAAAAATCATTCGGGGAGGCAGTCGGGTAGGCATCTATTTTCTTGAAACAGGCGCTGTAGCCCGCGCTTCGAAAGTTGTTTACGACCGCGCAAACTCTTCTATAGCAGAAATTCAACCCGGAATGGTCGATTGGGATGCCGTTTTCGACGATGCACAATGGTTTCACTGGACAGGGATTACACCAGCGCTTTCGCAAGGCGCTGCCGATGTTTGTCTTGAAGCCATCAATGCTGCCAACCGGTTGGGTATGACCGTTTCTACAGATTTGAATTATCGCAAAAACTTGTGGAAATACGGTAAAAAGGCTTCCGATATCATGCCTGCGTTAGTAGAAAAATGTGATGTAATCCTTGGCAATGAGGAGGATGCAGAAAAAGTGTTTGGGATTAAACCGGAAGGTTTCGAGGTGGCTCATACAGCCGGCGTAATCAATGCTGCCGATTTTGAATCCGTCTGCATCCAACTCAAACAGCGTTTTCCAAAAGCCAGGAAAGTAATTATTACGCTTCGCGGATCCATTAATGCAAACCATAATACATGGGGAGGCGTTCTTTATACGGATCAACTTTATCAGTCAGCATGTTACGATATAACACATATTGTCGACCGTGTGGGTGGCGGCGACTCGTTTATGGGCGGTTTGATTTACGGATTGATCACTTATCCTTCCAACCCTCAACGAGCGCTGGATTTTGCCGTGGCTGCATCCGCCCTGAAACACACCATTCATGGCGATTTCAATTTAGTCAATGTGAGCGAAGTCGAAAATTTGCTGAAAGGCGACGCATCCGGACGGGTGCAGCGATAACAATGAGGCTGTCTCAGAAGCACGTAGATGACGCAGATGGCACGGATAAACGCAGATTTTATCTGCGTGCAAAAGCGCCTCCGCCTTCCACCTCCTTAATCATTTTTCCACGGTCGAGCGGTTTGACATGCTCTACGATCCACTTGCGCATGGCTTGTCCTTCGGGAGTATCTTGCGATGCACTGAGGAAGTCGAGTTCAATGCCCAATCGGCGGGCTGCTTCATAGGCTACAATCGGCCATATTTTCCCAATGTCGCCAATCACAGGCAAACTGCCCTCGTGTCGGGCAAATGCCGACATTTCCATGCGAAACGGTATTTTTGCCACTTTCGTTTTCGGAAGTCCCTTGTCGATAGCCTCCTGAATCGTTTGATCGGACCGTTCCAAATCAGTTGCTTTACGCAAGTTTTCATCTAAATCAAAACGTATGAGCGATTTCCCTTTCAGGCTATAGGTGTGCTCACCTAACCACCATGCCCAGATTCCGTGTCCCGTATAACACTCAAACGGCCCGTCGTGAATTTCCTGTGTCAGGGCTACTGCCGATTCAATGATTATATCACTTTGTTCCAACATTTTTGCAAGAAGCATCGATCGTTGCGAAACAGGCAGGCTATCGCCGATAGCCATCCCAACCCTGCCGCCGCCTATCAGTTGCGGTATGGTCACCAGCACCGGAACACCTTTGGCAGCGCCTGCTCCCAACATGGTCATCGGATCACACCCATAACCGGCAACTTCTTCGAAGGGGAGACCGTACAATTGTGCTAATTTGAGAATTTCGTTTGCTAATAATTCGGTTCGCAGCCCCATCGGGTAAGCCATATTGCCAGCCGCCTTGATGATGGAACTGTGTATAGGCAGCATATCACCTTTTCGCATCAATTCCCTGTCTACTATCATTTCCCGTTCAAGCGCATCAAGTTCGGATTCCTGCATCAGGGTGAACTCAAACAAATCGCCTCTTGGCATCGAATCCATAGCCATACCCAATGCTTGCGCGCTTACTCGTTTTACGCTGTCTAATGAACCGGCCATTTCGTGTGCAACCACTGCCGAACTTGTGGACACAGCATCAATCAACCCCTTGTGAATCATTTCGGCAATCAACGTAGTAACCCCTTCATGAATATTGGGCCCACTACCGGTAACTATCATTACTTTGCCACCCTGTTTTTTAGTTTCTACTATTTGATTAATCGCTGTTTCAAGTGTTTCCCGAGAACGTACATCCAATGATGAACGAAATTGTGCAATTAGCCTTTCACCGAAATTTTTCATTGTCTGATGTTATTATGTATATGAAAACAATGCCGCAAAGGTAATAAAAACCTGAAAACAGAAAAACCATGACAACGACAAATCGTTTTTTTATGTAAATTTGCAACCTATTTTATAGTTTAAATAAATCAATTATTCAGTTATTCAATGAATGTCAGGTGGGGAATTATTGGTTGCGGCGATGTCTGTGAGGTAAAAAGCGGGCCGGCATTTTATAAATGTTATCATTCGGAATTGACGGCTGTGATGCGTCGGGATGCTGAAAAAGCAGCCGATTTTGCAAGACGACATCAGGTGGCACGTTGGTATACCGATGCAGACGAATTGATCAACGACCCGAACGTAGATATTGTGTATGTTGCAACTCCGCCCTCTACACATGCTTACTATACCATTCGGGCATTGAATGCAGGAAAACCTGTTTATGTCGAAAAGCCGATGGCTGTCAATTACGAAGAATGTCTGTTGATGAATCGGGCGGCTGAAGCAAATAACCAAAAATTATGGGTTGCCTATTACAAGCGTTCGTTGCCTTATTTCCAGAAAATTAAGGAATTAATTCATGTTCAACGCATTGGAAATATTCAAACAGTCCATACCGTTTTTTTTCAACCACCTGAAGAAGAAGACTTGATTCCGGAGCAACATACATGGAGGGTGAAAAAGGAAATTGCCGGAGGAGGTTATTTTTACGACAAGGCCCCTCATACCATTGATGTTTTGATGTTTTTGTTGGGTGATGTTGTTGAAGCAAAAGGGATTGTAAGCAATGTGGGGAAATTATACCAGACAGAAGATACCGTTTCAGCTTCTTTTTTGTTTGAATCGGGGGTAGTTGGTTCCGGACTCTGGAATTATGTTTCTTCTTCGAGGGTTACAAAAGATTTGACAGAAATTTGCGGTGAAAAAGGAATCATCCGTTTTTCTACCTTCGCATTTACTCCCATCGAATTGGAAACAGAATCGAGCGTCGAATATTTTGATTTACCCAAGCCGCAACATATCCAACAACCAATGATTCAAAGCATTGTTAATGAAATAAGAGGTATAGGCAAATCTCCTTCCGACGGCAAATCAGGCATGAAAACAAATTGGGCGATTGATAAAATGGTTGGTAATCTTCTTCCAAACTAACCATATTTGATATTCAGCGCTTTACTTCTTCGTGTCGCAAATATGCGGCAAATGACAGGGGTGTTTCGATATCGATATTTGTATTTTTTCATTTCATTTACATCCATACGCTCCCTGACGATCACCTTCGCCAAACGGTTTCCCCATTGAGCCTGATTTCATAGAGACCCTGGATGCGAATATGCAATTTCAACTTTTCGCCCGAAGGGGCATCGATTGCTTTTCCTGTGAACAGGACATCGTCTTCCCGGCTGACTTCCGGCAAATACTTCCGGCTTCCCTTATAATAAAGATAAGAATCGCCGAGCGTCTGTTTATTTATCGTAATTCCCGCAGAGGTGGATGTGTGTTTGGTATTGACAAGGATATCGTCCTTCGTCAAACCCGGGTTTTCGATTTGTATGATTCGGATATCATCTCCAAATCCCGTATAATAATCTCCTGAGGAAGTCGCTTTATAGAATCCCCACACAATGGCCGGCGTGATATACAGACTGACCAGCAGTATAACTAATATGATATTACTTTTCTTCATGATGTTTATTTGTTAAATAATTCGTATGCTTTCATTAATTCTTCTGATTTGATTCCTAACAGTTGCATTTCCTTGAAAACGGAAGGCAACACCTCTTCCATAAACTGGCTTTGACGCATCTGCCTGATTTTGTCGTTAGCCTCTCCCGAAATAAAATAGCCTATCCCGCGCTTATTATAAATGATATTATAATTCTGCAAACGCTCGAACGAACGCATCGCCGTATTCGGGTTCACCTCCATCTCCACAGCCAGTTCCCTTACCGAAGGGATACGCTCGTCGGCTTTGTAATCGCCGCTCAGCACCCGGTCGCAAATCCGGTCGGCTATCTGGATAAATATTGATTGATTCGGATTGAAGTTCATCGTATTTGCTTTTCTTTAAGTTTGAGATAGGAAATGAACATCAAAACCGCAGCCGAAATACACATACATAAGGTATTATAGGAATTAAGAAAACGCAGGGTTTCGACTGTGGCGCTCGACCGCGTATAACCGGAATACAAGTTGAAACTATCGAACATAACGTCCTGATAATCAATTTTAAAGAAAATCATGGCAGTACATCCAATGACGAACGCATACACAAACAGAAATAAGGCGCCAACGCCAAGCGGAAACTTTCGCAATGCGATACAACATAGATACTGAAAGGCGCAGATAAATAAAATCAACCCCATTCCCATAGATAAAGCATTCATATCCACATTCGCACTGAAACCGGACAGAAGCCATATCGAAGCGCCGGACTTGAGATATACAATGCCCAACATGATTGCATAGATCAGGAAATAAATACAGAAAAGTAAAAACCACACCGTCTTTATTTCCACAAATTTTTCAAATGTACTTGCCGGAAGCGTCAACAACCGGTGTTTTGCGTGATGTACTTTCCATCCAACATATATATAAAAGGCGGTGAGCGTGGCAAAAATGCCGGCAACAAATAAAAACACCTGAAAACCTTCCCTGTCGTTTACAAACAAAAACAGGTTGCCCGCAACCAGCAATCCGGCAAAAAGCAGGAAAGCCTTTTTATATTCAATCCAGTCGGCCCTCAGCATCAGACCGATTCTATTAAAACTAAATTCTTTCTTCATGACTAATCGTATTAACGGGTAAATATTCTTTTGATTTCTTCCGGATTTTGCGTTACCGCCTGAAACAGTAATTCCAGCGATACGGGCGTATATTCATCATCCTTCTTTTCTCCGACTCCCATCAGACCGGTCGATGTAAGTTCGGCATACAAAACCGGGTCGCCGGGATTCACTAAACGGAAAAACAGCTTCTCGCTTACATCTTCCAATCCTCTGTTCAACAAAATCCGGTGATTTTCGAGGATAAGCGCCGAGTCTATCAGGCTTTCCAGATCGCGTACCTGATGCGTCGAAATAACGATCGTCTGTTCCTCTTCGATACACGACGCCACCAACTTCCGGAAAACGGCTTTGGAAGGGATATCCAGCGCATTGGTCGGTTCGTCCATCAAAAGGACAGGCGTGTGAGCGGCTAATGCCATTGCGATAGCCACTTTTTTCTTTTGTCCCATCGACATTTTGAACAAACGGTCGGCGGTATTGATTTCAAACGATTCGACGCACGTGTTCCACAAATCATCGCGAAAGGTGGGATAAAATGCGGCATACATTTTTCGATACTCGGCGGCAGTTACATCAGGCAGGTTCAGTTCTTCGGGCAACAAAAATACTTGCTGCAGAAAATTCACTTTCCGTTCCATAGGGTTTTCACCCAACACTGTGCATGTCCCGCTAACGGGAAACAGTTGCCCGATCAGGATATCCAACAACGTTGTTTTTCCTTCTCCATTCTTTCCCAACAAACCGTAAATATGTCCCGGTGTAAGCCCAATATTCAAAGCCTCGAGTACCGGTTTATTACGCTTGTAAGCGAAATTCAAATGCTGTAATGTAATCATATCTCTAAGAATTTAATGTATTAGTAAATTAGTACACTGCAAATGTAGAGATATTTTTTGTGTACGCAATAGTTTCTCCGATTTTTTTAGTTAATAATATATAATAAATGTTAAAATAAGTCATTAAAAATTGATGTGGTTTTATAACAAATTGATATTCAGTATTTCCAAATTTTGCTTCGTTCCTCGTAGTTGACTCGCAATGATAGCGATTCATTGCGGTTTTGTCCCACCGTCATTCCGAGTCCTTATCATTCCTAAAGACAAAAAGCCAAATGACGACAACTTTCCCCGCCCCGTCATTTTGACCGTAACATATTGAATACCATCGGAATGTGTGCAGCGGACGTCATGTCGAGCGAAGTCGAGACATCTGTTAGTGACTGCACTTTAGCGACAAACAGATTCCTCCGCTTCGGTCGGAATGACGGTACCGC
>Ga0099364_10015396_pt1 | contig 10082 bp, 8 predicted proteins | sample TergutTh196P3_FD_73070 | JGI IMG/M metagenome (GOLD analysis project Ga0099364, IMG submission 73070) | Microcerotermes parvus P3 segment gut microbial communities from Pointe-Noire, Republic of the Congo - Th196 P3 | ecosystem: Host-associated > Arthropoda: Insects > Digestive system > Gut ...
CAAACACAAACTGATTCCGCAACTCAACGAAAAGACCTTTCTGATCGTTGCCGTGATGGGCGGAACAAATACGGGCAAATCGCTTATCTTCAATCATCTCGTCGGCGATCACCGTAGCGCCGTCGATCATCACGCCGCCGGAACCAAGCATCCCGTTTGCCTCACTCCGCCAGAATTTAGCCAGCACTCCGGCACCCTCCAACGCCTCTTCGAAGGTTTCCGCCTCGTTCCGTGGGAAAACGCCGCCCAACCGCTCGAACCGAGCGATGAACACCGCCTGTTTTGGACCGAAGGTCCCAACGTTCCCGAACAACTGTTACTCTTGGACACGCCGGACATTGATTCCGACGCCGAGGTCAACTGGGAGCGGGCGAAGAGCATCCGCCACGCCGCCGACGTAATGATTGCGGTGTTGACGGAACAAAAATACAACGATGCCGCCGTTCGCCGTTTCTTTCGGGAAGCCGCCGAAGCCGACAAACCGGTCATTGTGCTGTTCAATATGTTCGACCTGAAAAACGATGCCGAGCATTTAGCTCCTTGGCTCGTACAATTTTGCAACGAGACACGGGCAAACCCCCTTGCGGTGTTCGTTGCGCCCTATAACCGCCAGGCAACGGAAAATCTGGAACTTCCGTTTTACGAATATTCGCCGGATGCGGCGGAACCCTTTGGCGAACCGGTTGACCTGCGGAAAACTCTCGGCGAACTGCATTTCGATACGATCAAGACGCGGACGCTGCTCGGTGCCGTTCGGCAACTGGACGATCCGCAAACGGGCATTCCGGCTTACCTTCGGAAGATCGAGGCGGCGGCGGAACGATTTGCGGAGGCCTTGCGGACACTGGAAAACGTCGAAGAAGCGGCAGTCGATTGGCCGGGTTTACCGTCCGCCATGCTCGTCGAGGAAGTCCGCGGTTGGTGGAACCAAGGCCGCCCCGATTGGTCGAAAAAGGTCAACAGCGTTTACCGAACGGTCGGCGAAACGTTGCTCTGGCCGATCCGCAAGGCAACGGCAATGATTGCCGCAAAACCGCCGGTCGATCCGATGGAAGATTTCCACTCCGCAGAGTACCGGGCTGTCGGCGAGTTTGTTGCCAAAGTCATTGGGCGTCTCGAAAAACTCGGCGAAACGTCGAATCCGATCTTGCGGCGGGAGATACTCGATTTGATCGGCGGCGAACAGCGTGTGGCCCTCTTGGAGCGGGCGCATCGAACCTTGGAATCGCTTATGCCGATTGACGAAGGATTCCGGGCAATGTTGCATCGGCATCTCACGGATTGGTCGGCGGAGTATCCGCAGGCGGTCGGTTGGATCCGTTCGGCGGACAATATCGCAACGGTTGCGAGGCCGGTGATTACCGTATCATTGGCACTGACCGGTGTTGGACTCGGAGCTACCGTGGTAGGCCAAGCGGCCTTGGCCAGCGGAATAACGGCAGGCGGCGAAGCAGTACTTCACGCCGGTAGCGAAGGAATCGGCCAAAGCACGGCGAAACTTTTCGCCAAGATTCAGGAGGATTTTGTGACGGACCGTTCTCGGCGTTTTTACGAACGGTTCCACGCGGACCTCTGGGCCGCTTTGATCGGTCGCCTTCGTACCGGAGCGGCAATTGCCGATTCGGAGGCGTTCCGCGATTGCATCGCCCAGTTGGACGAGTTGCGCCGCACAGAGCCGATGATCGCACAGAGCCCGCCGCGTAAGCAAGGCAATGTGCATTAATGGCCAAACTCGCTTAACCCCCGGCTTGCCTACCCGAAATACCGGAAGCGACTTTCGGAGAAAGTCACTTACTACCCCGCCCAAAGCTATACTTCGCACCGCTCTAAAACGGTCGTTTTGTAAGAGTTGGGAGTTCGGCCTGAAAGGTCGGAGCGTTCTAGCCTAGGGCAAGGCCCCTAGGTTAATGAGACAAGAATCGTTTCCAGCCGCCCTGAAAGGGCAAGGCTGGCCGGTTGTTCCTTGCCCTTACAGGGCGGCTGGTCATTGGGAACGAACAACAACCCAGGGCGTTGCCCTGAGCTATAATGCTCCGCCCTTTCAGGGCGAATAAAAAGGGACAGGATATTGGCAGGGTAAGTTTCTTCTGCCAATATCCTGTCCCTACCGGGACAAAGAAGAATCCTAATTTTTAAGCGTGACAAACACGACAAAGGTCGTACCTCCTACCAAAAGAACCATTGCCAGCCTCTATGTATATGATTTCCCCAAGATACGTACTCGTGCTTATGATGATCGGATTTCTCGCCGCTTCGGGTTGCCGAGGACCGAAAGTCAAAGGCTTGGTTCCTGTTCGCGGAACCGTTACCTACAAAGGCGAAGCAGTTGAAGACGCCGTCGTTTGTTTCACGCCGAAAGAGTTCAAAACCGGTGATCGACTCGGCACCGGAAAGACCGACTCCAATGGCCGATTCGAGTTGCGGACAATCGGCGAACGCGGTGTTCTGCCGGGCGAATATGTCGTCGTCGTTATCAAAAACGAGATCGTTCCGCAAACGCCGCAAGGCAATCCGAGGCCGGGCCGTCCGCCGCCGTCAGAAGTCAAATCGCTCCTTCCGAAACGCTACGGCGATCCGAAAACGTCCGATTTGCACGTCGTCGTCGAAAAAAGCGGCCTCACCAATTGGCTGCTGGAACTCGTCGATTAGTGTGATTGCTTACAAGAGGGTTCTATGAAAAACAGTTACAAATTTTTTCAAAACGTCAATTGCCTTTATTTTCCGTGCCATGAGCAAGGCGATCCCGAACGATTCAATTGCCTGTTCTGCTATTGTCCGTTGTACTCTTTGGGAGATCAGTGCGATGGAAACTTCGAGTATTCCGGCAATGCGAAGAAAATCAAAAACTGTACGAATTGCACGTTCCCTCACGAACCGGACAATTACGACAAGATCAATGCCGTATTGAAGCAAATCAATGCTGAAATTACACGACCCTCCAACAGGTCCAAGAAATGAAATCCGGGAACAAAATCATCGCCTTCGTTCTCATTGCTGTTCTGGCGTTGACCGCAACGTCCTGCTTGAAAACGGACTCGCCGCAAACGGCAAGAGCCAAAGACAGGGAAGGCAATCCCATCACTCTGCCGAAAAAAATTGATCGGGTGATGTCTATGGGACCGTCCAATACGGAAATTCTTGCCGCTCTGGGTTTTGCCGATAAAATCGTCGCCGCCGACACCTATTCAGCCGGTGTTGAAGGACTTGCCGACGACATTCCTCTTTTTTCGATGATGACTCCCGACGGAGAACGGATCATTCATCTGGAACCGGACGTCATTTTCGTGACGGGAATGAGCAAAGTCGGCGGTATCGACCAGTTCGAAGTCGTTTCGGACACGGGAATATGTGTACTCTACATTCCTGTCAGTTCAAGCATCGACGGCATTAAAGCGGACATCAGATTTATCGCCGAGGTTATGGGGGCAGTTGAAAAAGGCAACAAGATCATTGCGGAGATGGAGGAAACAATTGACGGGATCACGAAAATCGCCGACACGATTACCGACAGGAAAACGGTCTATTTCGAGGTTTCCGATGAATCATTTTTGTACAGTTTTGGCCGGGGCGTGTTTTTGAACGAGATGCTTGAAATGATCGGTGCGGAGAATATACTTGCCGACAGGAAGCAATGGGTGTCCATAACGGGCGAAGCGATTTTGGAGAAAAATCCCGATGTTATTCTTACGAACAACGGCTATACCGACAAGGCGGTTGATGCTATCCTATCGAGACCCGGCTGGGACGCATTGACGGCTGTTCAAAACGGCAACGTGTATTATATTGATACGATAACGTCAAGCCGCCCAAGCCATAACATTGTGAAAGCCCTGCAAGAAATGGCAAAAGCCGTATATCCGGACAAGTATTAGTATGAAAACCAGGATGATTGTAGCGGTATGCGCAAGTGTACTTGTCATCGTATTTTGCGCAGCACTGGGAAGTGTGCATATACCGCCCGCCGATCTTTTCCACATTGTCGCTCACAAAACGTTCGGCTTTGAACTTCCTGAACATATCAAGCCCGCTTCCGTTACGATCTTATGGAATCTGCGGCTCCCTCGCACACTGCTCGCTTTTCTGGCAGGTGCCGCGCTCTCGGTAAGCGGGGCGGTGATGCAATCGACAATGCGCAACCCCTTGGCATCGTCCTATACGCTGGGAGTCTCTTCAGGCGCATCGCTCGGCGCGTGTTTGGTAATCTTTTACGGTGCAGCCTTGCCGATTGCCGTGAACTTTGCTCTGCCTGTAATGGGATTTATCTTCGGATTGGCAACCATTTTTCTCGTGATCGCCTTTGCACAAACACTGGACGGTCGGATGCAAAACTACACGATCATTCTCGTCGGTATGGTGTTTTCGCTTTTTGTCAATGCCATCACGACACTGATGTCGGCAATGGCGCAGGACCAAGTGCAGAGACTCCTGTTTTGGCAAATGGGCAGTTTTTCTATGAAAAACTGGCCGGTCGTTTTGATACTCACTCCTGTTACGATAATAGGAACGTTGTTTATTATTCGTCATCATCGTGAACTCGACATTATGACCTTCGGTGAAGACCAAGCCAAGTCGATGGGCATCAATCTTAAAGCGGTCAAGCACACATTGCTGTTTGCGGCGGCGGCGTTGACCGGCAGTGTCGTTGCATTCTGCGGAGTCATTGGCTTTGTGGATTTGGTCGCTCCGCACGTTGTCCGCAAGATTTTCGGGGCCTCGCACAGATGCGTCATACCGATGTCGGCGATGTTTGGCGGTGCGTTTATGGTGATTTGCGACTTGGCGGCAAGAACGATTGCGTCTCCCACCGAGTTGCCCGTCGGTGTGGTAACGGCACTCATCGGCGCACCGTTTTTCGCTTATATCTATTTCGGCGGGAGAAAAAGAAATGCTGCGACTCGATAATGTGTGCGCCGGCTATGGCGGAACGGATGTCGTAAAAAATATTTCGCTGCGTGTGAAAAGCAACGAGAATCTGCTAATCATCGGACCGAACGGTTGCGGAAAAACGACGCTGTTGAAAACAATCGCCAACCTTTTACCGTTCAGAGGAGAAATTGAGATCGGCGGAAAATCCGTCCGCAAGATGAAGCAAAAAGACATTTCGAGAAAAATCGCAATGTTAAGTCAAACGCCGGAAATCTATTTTTCGTACACCGTTTTTGATACGGTAATGATGGGGCGTTATCTGCATATACAAGACCGACTGTTGGGCTTGCCGTCCGACGAAGACGAAAAACATGTGATACGCTGTCTGGAAGCGGTCAATCTTTCCGGCGAAAAAGACCGAGAGATAACAACGCTGTCGGGCGGCCAACTTCAACGGGTGTTCTTGGCGAGAGCGCTTGCGCAAGACCCGGAAATCATACTGCTTGATGAACCGACGAACCATCTTGACTTGAAATGCCAATTTGAATTGGTCGAGTATTTAAAGGAGTGGTCCAAGCTGGGAAACCGTGCCATTGTGGGAGTTTTACACGACTTAAGCCTTGCCTTACGGCTTGCTGATAGTATGTTGGTAATGAAAGATGGTCAAGCACGGGCTTATGGCAAGTCCTGTGACATTATGACAGGTGATTTACTCGAAAGCGTCTATGAAATGGACGTTGTCGGTTATATTGCAGAATCGCTTAAAATGTGGAAACTATAGTATAGAAGTTTTCCCGAACTCTCACCGCATCGCAAGGCAATGCGGCTAACGCTTATGAAATCCACCGACTACCTTTTTGACGCCGCGAAACACAAGATTCCGGCGGTCTGTGCCGTGTACGGCAAGGACTCGTTCCTGAAACTCCACACGATCCGTGCGATTCGAGATCAAGTCCTCGGAGACGGCGAAGACGAGTTTTCACTGTCCCGATTCGAAGGAAAAAACGCCGAAATCGAAAAAGTTCTGACCGAAGTGGCAACCCAGGCAATGTTTGGCAGCGGACAACGGCTCGTTCGAATCGAAGACGCCGATCCGTTTCTCACAAAGTGCCGCGACGCATTGGAAACCTACGCCGACACGCCGTCGAAAAACGGTGTACTGCTCTTGGAACTCGAAAGTTTCCCATCGAACACGCGGCTGTACAAAAAATTGGAACAAGTCGGATTTCTCGTCGACTGCACGCCGCCGCCGGATCGGGACGTACCCAAGTGGCTTGCCCGTTGGGCGAAGCATCACCACAAAATGACGTGCAACAACGATGCCGCCGCAATGCTGGTTGATCTGGTCGGTGTGGAACTCGGCCTGTTGGATCAGGAACTCGCCAAACTTTCGCTCTATGTGCCGCCGAAGGGTGCGATCACGGCAGACATTGTTCGGGAAAATGTCGGTGGTCAGCGAATACGAAAAATTTACGAAATCCTGAACCATACGTTGACCGGCAAACCGGCGGACGCTATTCGGACGCTTGACAATCTGCTCATGCTCGACAAGCAAGCGACCCCCACTGGAATTCTCTCTTACGTGTCCAAGGCACTTCGGCCACTCGGCGCGGCGGCGTTGTTGTTTCGTGAAGCCAAGCAATCGGGCAAGCCAATTTCCGTCACCGCCGCGCTGGAAGCCGCCGGAGTCGAACGTCTCGATCAGTCGGTGCAGCAACTGAACACGCTCGGAAGCCGCCGTGCCGAAAAACTGTTACAATGGCTGCTTCAAACCGATCTCGCCATGAAGGGGGCGAGCAGTTACGATCCCCGCCTGGCTTTGGAAACGCTACTGATACGAATCGCCGATCCGCGATTGAAATAGCTTGATTGTCTATTTTCCGTGCGGCAAAAGCACTATCTGCTTTGAGACGAGTGTCGATGTTCCAAGGCGTAGAGCAACACGTTAACGGCCAATTGCATGGCGGATTCTTGGGAATACCCTTTACATTCCAGCGTGTCGGCCTTTTCGAGAGCGCAACTCACATCGTGTGGCGAAAAGACGACCGCCAAACGATCACCGAAACGGATGCCCTGAAGTTCCGGAACTACGGGTCGTTCTGCGACGACCATCCGCTTGCCGGGGGCCTGTTCGGGAAGCCGAAGTTGCAACGTTCGTATCCTGAAACCACCGTACTCTTCGCTCCACAACGGATCTGCCGGAGTGATCGTCTCAAAGGGTCTGTCGGAGAACATCCGTTTCATTTCGGCCTTCAAAGAATCGGCAAACGGTTTCGACGAACAAATGGCGCTACCGAAAAGGAACCCGCCGTTTTCGATGTATTGCTTGAGTTGCGCCCGCTGGGTATCCGTCCATTGGAATGCGCTGCGTCCATGAACGAAAACGATGGGATAAGAGAGCAATTCCGGGCTTGCCGGTTCGACGCGATCCACACGAATATCAACCGGTAGTCCGAGATGCAACGCCGACCATTGTAATAGGTTGGGAATCGCATGTGGTGCCGCATTTGCGCCGCCGCTGTGTTCCAACAGGCCGAGAAAAATTCGGCCCCGCCGGTTTTCGGCAGCGTTCAACCGTTTGGTTATGGACTCCGCTTGTTGATCCTTGAACTTCACTTCCCGATTCGTTGCGTAGGCCAGGATGTTTAAGCCGATGCCGAGCCCGGCATCGATCTGTCGCTGCACCGAATCCGGGTACTTCGTACCCCGGTCAAAAATTTGAGCGAGTTCCCAAAGGCAAGAAAGCGACGGACGTAACCGGGCGCCTTCCGTATATCTGGGGATGTAGACGACACTGGTTCGGCAACCAAAGTTGATTCCTTCGATGGGCCGCATCTGTTCCGGTTCGATAGGAAACTCCGCCATCCAGATCGGATGGGACTCCTCCAAAAGTTGCAGTCCATAGCCGGGTTCCGGAAGGACGAGTTCAATGAGTTCGCGGAATCCGTCGTGGAAGTCACCCCGGTCGTTGGGCTGCGCTTCGGCGATGATAAAACCTCCCTGATCGAGATACCCACGCAACTTATCGGCGAGCTCCGCCCGCGCCCGGTCGTTCGACGGCAGCGGACTCCGACTGCCGCTGAAATACAGTACCGGCGATTGGAGCAGATCGTCCGTCGTCGCCCGGTCGACGGGGATAATTTGCCACGTCAGATCGAGTTTCCAATTTTTTTCGGCAAAGTCCGTCAGATTATTGACGTCGTTCGGATGGACGTTCCACGTATCGTCGTCGCCGAAATGGATTTTCGACATCAAGACGGGCCGGCGTCCCTTCGAAAGAAACAGCAGCGCGAATGCCGTGGCAACGTCTATTCCGTATTGATCCTGCCAGCGGCCATCAATGGAATCACGTGCCCGTAATAAACGGTCGGTTCCTTGCCGATACCAATCGTGATCACCGATGAAACGTCCGTTGGTCATTCGACCGACACGTTCCAAGGAGTACAGATAATAGTAGAGCCAACTTCCCGACCGTGGGTTCTGCGACACGCTGAAATTCCGAGCCAACCAGGCGGTTCCACGATCAATTTTATCCGCGATTCGAGCGTCCGGCTTCTGGAAGCAGAGGATGGTTTCACCTCGCGTCGCCGCGCCACCTTGTCCGAGAACGCCGGACGTTACGATCAAGCTCGCCAGACCGGCGCAGGTCATACTCCCGGTACCGGAATCGCTTCCTTTGGCACCCTGCGGCGTGTAACCCCAGGAACCGTCTTCGTTTTGCGTGCGGTCCCAATAATCCAAGGCGAGCTGCCAAGTTTCCTTTTTTGCAGCAACGCCGACTCGCTCCGCTTCGTACAGGGCGAGAATCGAAAATTGCGAATTGGAAAGATCACTCCCCCCACCGCCGCCACCGGTGTAATGCCAGCCACCGGAATTGGGGGAATTGCCTTTCACCTGATTCTCTTCCAACAACCGGACATTTTCGCGGATCAACGCCTTATCCTGATCCGGACTGACGACGCAGAATGCCATTGTTTGGAGCGAAAGACTGTAATTTCGACCGGCTCTTTTGCCGGAATTCTCGCGGAGAAACTTCATCGCTCGCGTGATTGTCGGATCGTTCCTCGGAACGCCGCTGCTCACCAGTGCGAGAACGACGAGAGAGGTCGAGCCACATAGTTCGTCTGCGCCCGAAAGGTCCCATCGTCCGTCTTGACGCTGACGCTGCCGTAGGAGTTGCACTCCCCGCTCAATGGCTTGCCGAACTTCCTCCGAATCCAAATCCTGTGCCGAGAGCAAGTTCGGCAGAAGGAAGCAAACAAGAAGGCAAACGACGATCGGACGCTTGAAAATCATTTGTCTATATACCGTAAACGGGGTGGGATTGGACGTTTTTACTGGGAAAACAGGACAATTTATCCCCGTTTCTAGTATAGTACCCTTTGAGCCGTTGCGAGTCAAGGTTCGTTTTCGGTGAAAAGCGATTTGCCGTCACCCCCGCGAAGGCGGTGGTCTAGAAGTGTTCACATCTTCTTTAATGGCAAAAGTTTATGGCAATGAAAAAAGCTCAATTACGTCGATGATCTAGATCCCCGCCTTCGCGGGAATGACGGGAATTCACAATTTTAGACTTGGTAAGATACTGGCCCCCCGCCCAACTCCACCGTTTGCTCATTGCTCAATTGTCGGAATCTCCCTACATCCCACTGGACGTGTTCGATAAAGAGCAAAAATAAGCACAACCAACAATTAGAAGTGGACAAGGCCGATTTCGAAGCCTTCGATGGTCAGCGACTCGCAGCGGGGCAGAAATTCAAATCACAAAAGAAAGCCCTGCGTGGCATTTACGCAGAAGCCACCGGCGACGCCTCGGCGTTTTGATGGGCAACACAATGGAGCCGTCATCGTGAGATTGCGCTTGTGCGTTTTGCGCAAATCTTACGTCGACACAGACATCGATGTTGCTCTCGTCGGACGCTTCGTTTCGGGCAAAGGAACCGAAGAGACCGATTTTCGTTGCGTCGTACTTTTCGGCGAACAGCTCCTTGTTGTCTCGGTGGATTTGTAAAACGCTTTCACAGGGCAACATGGCAGGTTGCGCCCCGTAGGGTGAGATGGTTCAGTGCGCAAGGGCGTCGCGTGGTAACCCAGTCAATTGTATACTTCAAACGGGGACGAAGTGGTCGTTTTTTTGGTCCCCTCCCCCTCTGGGGGAGGGTTAGGGTGGGGGCTGCCGGAACTCGAGAAAACGCAAACAGGGCCCCACCCCCCCCCCC
>Ga0099364_10015397_pt1 | contig 10082 bp, 7 predicted proteins | sample TergutTh196P3_FD_73070 | JGI IMG/M metagenome (GOLD analysis project Ga0099364, IMG submission 73070) | Microcerotermes parvus P3 segment gut microbial communities from Pointe-Noire, Republic of the Congo - Th196 P3 | ecosystem: Host-associated > Arthropoda: Insects > Digestive system > Gut ...
CCCGGATGAATCCAGAGCGTATCGCCGCCCCTGATAACAGACGTTCTATTGAGCGCCGTATTCAAATCCCACGGATTGGCAAGCGTACCGTTTCCGGCGGGACTTCCGTACACGGTAACATGCCATGAAGCGCCTGTTGCCGCCAAACCGGTACAAACGGTTATCACAAGTGTTAAAATGGTTTTTTTCATGCGTGTAAAATCAATATCTAATGTCCTGTGAGTTCTTCGATTTGTTGTTTGGATAAACCGGATAATTGACTTGCCACTTCAATCGACATTCCCATTTCTAATGCTTTCAAGGCAACACTAACCGCCTTTTTCTGCTCGCCGATTGCTTCGCCTTTTTCCATTCCTTTTTCCATTCCTTTTTCCATTCCTTTTTCCATTCCTTTCTCCATTCCTTTTTCCATTCCTTTTTCCATTCCTCTTTCCATTCCTTTTTCCATTCCGATTGCTTCGCCTTGAATTGTGCCTTCCAGGACTGCGGTACGATAGGCGTCATCACTGACAAGTTTATTATCAATGGCGCGCAGGTATTGCATTTTCTCAGCGTCGGAAAGATTATCGAACAGTAGCGCCTCCTTTGCTCTGTCTAAGCCTTGAGCCGTAAAATGGTCTTCGATGCGGTTGTTTTTAAGATAGTATACCCATTCGTCGAGCGTATTTTTTGCAACATCGTCAAATCCTCTGACTTTGATGATATAGTATTCGGGATAAATATCACCTATGATGGTTTTGTTGTACAGTCGCTGCTGTGCGGCGGTCAGTTGCAACTCGGTGTTTGTGTGAAGCCCCCTCAAATGTGTGAAACCGTGATACACATAATCGTCGCCTCCCAGTTCAAAAAACACAATATTGATTGAATACACTTTGCGCACGTTGGAATAGGGTTCGCCGCGGTGTATATAGTCTGTAATGGCTTTGCTGACGCCATAGAGCATACGGTGATAATAGTCGGCAACGCTGTCGTATTGAAGTTCGATGATGACCAATTCGCGGTCGTCGGCTTCGACTAAAATATCGACTTTATTGCTTTTGTCGTTGTCATCTGTCATGTTGCCTTCGCTTTCACCGATGCTTTTGATGACGATTTTGCGGTGAAGCAACTCACTCAGGAAGCCTTCCAATATACCAAAATTAGCTTTTTGGCGAAGCAGTCGTTTCATCGCCCAGTCAAACGAAATCATGCTGCGGGTTTTCATCTCTTTACTTTTAAATAATCCCTGCAAAATTAGATGAAAAATTCAATTATTCCAAACATATTTAAGTTAAAAACTATCCCGTATGGGTTTTATGGCTCACCGGTACGTAATCCATTTGATCATCTCCTTGATTTGCGGTTTCTTGCCGAACATCAGGATGCCTATCCGGTATGTTTTGGCCGAAATCCAGATAAAACCCAACGCAGTCGAAAATAAAATGGTTGTACGTTTCCCAACGCACAAAACAACGAAGTTACAAACTTCCATTATTGAAGGACACAAGTCAGGAGACAACTGAGTCGGATTAACAAAAACGTAACATTAACGTTGCAAAACTGTAACTTTTATTTAAGAATAATGTAACATGAGAGCAACAAAATCGTAACATTAGTACCATACTTTTGTCGGGTGAAATGATATTTTTATTATGACAAAAAAATTGTTGCTATGTGTTTTGTTCCTCTGTGGTATACAGTGTATTATGGCGCAGACCGGGGAAATCCGCGGAACTGTTATCGAAAAATCAACCGGCGACCCAATGACCGGCGCCGCAGTAGTAATTGAATCACAAACGCTTATCGGCACAACTACCGACCTCGACGGCAATTACAGCCTGAGATTAGCGCCAGGTATTTATACATTAAAGATTTCTTTTATGTCGTTTAATACGGTCGAACTGACCGACGTAACCGTAGAGGCAGGGAAAATCACCGAGGCCAACATTGTCATGGAAGAATCGACGACAGGGATAGAAGAAGTTGTTGTCTATGCCGTCCGAAGAATGAATTCGGAAGTATCGTTGCTTTCAACCATGAGGACATCCAATATGGTGATGAGCGGCGTATCGGCGCAACAAATATCCAGAACACAAGACCGCGATGCCTCGGAAGTGATAAAACGTGTGCCGGGGATTTCGATTATTGAAAACCGCTTTATTATCGCGCGGGGATTGTCGCAGCGTTATAATAATGTATGGATAAACAACAATGCCGTGCCGAGTTCGGAGGCCGATTCGCGTTCGTTCTCTTTTGATATGATTCCAAGCGGACAGATTGAAAATCTGATGATTATCAAGTCTCCAGCACCTGAACTGCCTGCCGATTTTTCGGGCGGTTTTGTCAAGGTGACGACCAAAAGCGTGCCCGACGAAAATTCGCTGCAAGTGAGTTATGGCATCAACATCAATACGGAAACCCATTTTCGCAATTTTATCTATGCCAAAGGCAGTCCGACTGATTGGTTGGGATTTGATAACGGATTTCGCGGGATGAGAAACGTCGTCCCTCCCCAACGGATGGACAACCGGGAAACGGAATTGGTGAACAACGTGACAGCCAACGGTTTCAACAACGACTGGTCTATCCATACGCTCAAACCGTTAGCCGACCACCGGTTTTCGTTGATGCTCAACCGTTTCGCCAACTTATCCGGTGGAGGTCGAATCGGACTCATCGCAGCGCTTAATTACAGTTACAGTTACCTGAACTATCAGAATATGACCAATTCGCGTTTCGGCATCTACAATAAAATAGAAGATAAACCCCTGTATTGGTACAATTATCAGGACGACCAGTATTCCACTACCGCCAAAGTGGGCGGAATGCTGAATTTTGTTTGGGCGCCTTCGACTGTACACCGGTTCGAGTTTCGCAATATTTTCAATCAGAATGGTCGCAACCGGTATACATGGCGGGACGGATATGAAAATGTCAGCGGGTTTTACGAGCGCGAATACGAAGAATATCTGTACGACAGCCGCACAACCTATTCCGGTCAATTCAGCGGATTCCACAACTTTTCGGAAGCGAACAAATGGGACTGGACCGTGGGTTATTCGTATGCCAACAGAGACCATCCCGACCGACGGCGGATAGACCGCGATAAAAGTTCGGGAGAGTTGGAACTGACTGATATTTTACGCCAGTTTATCCGTTTGGACGAGAACGCCTACTCCGCCGGCGTGAATTACAACCGTATGTTCACTGTCGGTTCGCTGACGCCCACGTTGAAAGCGGGCGTCTACGCCGAATTTCGCGCCCGTGATTACAGGACGCGCTATTTCTCTTACCGAAGGAGATATTCGAATCTGCCCGAAGGATTTATCACCTGGAACATAACGGAAATGATGCGTCCCGAATATTTTTCGACAGACAAACTATCCATCACCGACGCAACCGATAGCCGAAACGATTATTCGGGCGAAAATTTGCAGGCGAGCGGATATATGGGGTTGAACCTTCCCTTCGGAAAATTCAATGTATATGCCGGCGTCCGGTACGAATATAACCTGATGTCGCTTGTCAACAATATCAACACGACCGTCATATCTGAAGAGGATAGCGAAACGATTGATTACGAACAGTCGGATTTCTTCCCTTCGGTGAACGCCACCTACAACATCAACAAAACAAATCTGATACGCTTAGCCTACGGCAAATCCATTAACCGTCAGGAATTTCGGGAGGTATCGCCTTCCAAATATTATGACTTTGAACTGTTCAGTTACGTTGAGGGCAACAAAAACCTGAAACCTGCATACATTCACAACATAGACCTCCGTTACGAACTGTACCCTTCGACCGGCGAAATGATTTCTTTTGCCCTGTTTTACAAGCGGTTCACCAATCCCATCGAATGGACTTTCACAGACACGGGCGGCAATTTCGATTTTTATTTCGAGAATGCCAAGCAGGCAGAAAGTTACGGAGCAGAATTGGACGTTAGAAAGAGTTTGGATTTCATCGGATTGCCTGATTTTACGTTTTCGTTCAATGGCGCGCTCATCCACAGTGAAGTAACATTTGACGAAACAAGCAAGGAGCACGACCGCCCCATGCAGGGACAGTCGCCCTACCTTGTCAATACGGGACTGTTTTACCAAAACGACAAACTGAATGCAGGGCTGATGTATAACATTATCGGTAAGCGGATTGTAGGTATCGGACGGCATTTTTCACAGGGAGGAGCCATTGACAACAACATACCCGATATGTTCGAAATGCCCCGCCATACCTTTGACCTGTCGGTCAGTCGCAAATTCGGGAAATATGCCGAATTGAGCGTCGGCGTACGCGACATCCTGGCGTCGTCTATTGTTTACAAACAGTTTCCCGAGTTCACCGACAGCGAAGGAAAGATTCAGAAAAGAGAACAGACAACAAAAGAACATCAGCCGGGACGAAATTTTTCCCTTACGCTGAAATTAAACTTGTAATTATTTATTTTAAATGTATCAAAGATGAAAAAAACAATGAAACAGTTTGGATTGATAATGGCTGCAATGGCTGTTATCCTAATGGGTTGTAAAGAAGACCCTGATCCGGTAGCGCCCACATTTTCACCGGGCTCAGTGAGTGTTAGCGAAGGTTCCTCAGCGACGGTATCGATTACGGCAGGCTCAGCGCCTTTTACCGTACAATCTTCGTCGACAGCAACCGCTACGGCAAGTATTGACGGTAGAACAATCACCGTTACGGGCGTTTCAGCCGGTTCGGCAAGTATTAATGTTTCCGGAAGCGACGGCGGTTTTGCAACGCTTGCAGTAACGGTAACGCAACGGGCGATTAACGATCCCGTTCTCAGCGTTACAAGCGTCGACCTGGAAATGGAAGAAACGGCCACTGTTACCATATCGGGCGGTACGCCTGCTTTCACCGTGAGCAGTTCCGACGCAGGCATTGCCACGGCATCTGTTAGCGGCACAACCGTTTCTGTAACAGGCGTCAGCGGAGGTACGGCATTGATTACCGTAACAGGTTCGGATAACGGAACGGCTACCTTTGCCGTGGTGGTCAATGACGAACAGATTTTGTTCGGCCCGAACGGAACGCAACTTGGCAATGGCAATCATTCATTCTCCATTACCAAATCGCACACCATCCGCAAAGGCACGTATACGTTGGTGGGCTGGGTTTATGTCGAAGAAGGCGCTACGTTGACCATCGAGCCGGGAACCGTTTTCAAAGGCACCAATTATAACTTTGACAACCGGGAAGTTGCTACAGGTTCGTCGCTTATCATCCAGCAGGGCGCCAAAATCATAGCAGAAGGAACACGCGAACAACCGATTGTATTCACATCGGCCATGCCCAAAGGACAACGGCAGGCAGCCGACTGGGGCGGCATCATCATCTGCGGAAAAGCCAAACACAATCTGACAAGCGCAAACATTGAAGGTGGCGTGCAGGCTACCCACGGTGGCGATGACGATGACGACAATTCCGGCGTATTAAAGTATGTGCGTATCGAATTTGGAGGGTATCCGTTTGCACTGAACAACGAAATCAACGGTCTTACGCTTGGTTCTGTTGGACGCGGCACAACGATTGAACATGTACAGGTATCCTACTGTGGCGACGACTCTTATGAATGGTTCGGCGGAACGGTCAATGCAAAATATCTGATTGCTTATCACGGTTGGGACGACGATTTCGATACCGACAACGGTTTTTCGGGGAAAATACAGTTTGCCTTATCCGTGCGCGACCCGAAAATCGCCGACACATCCAATTCCAACGGTTTTGAATCGGACAACAATAGTTCAGGAAGTGATAACAGACCTTTCACCACTGTCCAATTCAGCAACGTAACCGTCATTGGCCCGATGGGACAAGACCCCAACTTTGACAATAATTCGGGTTACATCGACGGATACGCATGGGGCGAGACCCGCACGTCAGAGTTTCAAATCAGTACGGGTATCTACCAGTCAGCCATGCACATTCGCCGCTATTCGCACCTGAGTTGTTACAATTCCGTATTTACCGGTTTTCCCGTAGGCCTTATTCTGGACAATGCCGCCGGCAACACGCAGGGAGCAGCCACCAGCGGCGACCTTCAAATCAGGAACGTGTTTTTTGCAGGCATGGGCAGGGTTGGAGCCACCAACAACAGTACCACAGGAGCATGGAATGACGATCCGAACGATTTTTCGACCAACTTTTTCACCAACACAGATTTCAACAATCAGGTATTTGAAAATATTGAAGACCTTGGCCTGAAACAGTTCAGGAGTAAAGAATTGCCTTTGCGAATAGTTCAGGGAGGAGAAAGGAAATATGGCGTCAATGACCTGACTGCCAATTGGGGGCCAACAGCGGGCAGTCCGTTGCTGAACGCCGCCAACTTTACGGGTCTGGATTCATTCTTCACCCCCACCACTTACATAGGCGCATTTGCCAGCGACTCGGATTCTGACAACTGGACGAGAGGCTGGGCTAACTTTGATCCGCAAAACACGGATTACTAACATGCTGTTGAGATAACAGGATTTTTAGAGATTTTTTATTTAGACCGGAATCCCTCATGCACATAGGCCATGGGGGATTCTTAGTTTCAAAGCAACACACATTGTTCTGCTACCACAGTTTCCGATGCCCGCATTGCTTCTAAGGTCATATTCAGTAATTTATCCAAGTCCCATCCCAACATTTCCGCTCCCTGGCCGATAATATCCCGCGAACATCCTGCGGCAAAGGCTTTCGTTTTGAATTTCTTCTTCAGACTTTTTAATTCCATATCGGCAATACTTCCCGAAGGACGCATCAATGCGGCAGCGCCAATGATACCCGTCAATTCATCGACGGCATACAGTACCTTTTCCATTTCATGCTCCGGCTTGATGTCAACCATGATGCCATACCCATGCGAACAGATGGCGCGTATCACATCTTCCCCGTAATGTTCCGCCCTCAAAATCTCCGTCGCCTTGATGCAATGCTCCTCCGGATACATCTCAAAATCAATGTCGTGCAGCAAACCAACGATGCCCCAATAACCGGCATCGTAGCCTAATTCCACAGCAAACCATTTCATCACTTCTTCCACCGTGATAGCATGCTGAATGTGATATTTCTCTTTATTATACCTTAAAAGAAGGTTAAACGCTCTTTCCCGTTCCATCCTAATTATCTATTGTTCATTATCAATTGTCAATTATCCATTGTCCATTAAACTCACCGGTACGAAATCCATTTGATCATCTCTTTGAGTTGCGGTTTTTTGCCAAACATCAGGATACCAATTCGGTAAATCTTGGCAGAAACCCAGATGAAACCCACCGAGGTCGCAAATAAAAGCAGTACCGAAAGCAGTTTTTGCCACAAAGGGATTTCGTATGGAATCCGCATCAGCATGACAATCGGCGAAGTAAACGGAATCATCGAACACCAAAACGCCAACGGCCCATCGGGATTGTCGGCGCTGTAGATTCCGGCATAAAGCGCAAAAATCATCATAATCGTTATTGGCATCATAAATTGCTGAGAGTCTTCCGGACTGTTGATTGCCGAACCAATGGCGGCAAAAAGGGAAGCGTACAACAAATAACCACCCAGAAAAAAGAGGACAAAAAAGAAAAGAATCTCTCCCCAATTGAACGATTGTAATTGGGATATCCATTCCATTCCTTCCTGTAATTCGGCTTGATTGATTTGAGGCGACATCATGGCGCCCTGTTGCATGGCGACGGCAGCATCCGCTCCGCCTGCTACGCCTCCCAGAAATAATCCGCCGACCCCGATTAAGGTGATAGTCAATATTCCCCAAAGAACAATCTGCGTCAGTCCGACAAGCCCGATCCCGACGACCTTCCCCATCATCAGACTGAAAGGGCGTACCGACGAAACCATAATCTCGACTATCCTGTTTGTTTTTTCTTCCGATACGCCCTGCATCACCATCGCTCCGTACATATAGATAAACATATAGATAATAATGGTGGAAAAAAGTCCGATGATATGGGCAATCATGCCGGAAGAACTGCTTTCCGAACCGTCTTGCCCCCACTTGATCGTTTGAATCCGGAACTGCACACGACTTTCCTCAATGATTTTATCTAAATCGGGAATCTGAAAAGACGCCAGTTTGTCGCTTTCCATTTGTTTGGTCAACACCTGATTCACAATACGCGACAAATCACCCGGTATTTGCTTTTCCGAATAGAGTACGGCCGCTCTCGGATTGTCTAACAAATCGTCCGTAATATTCAAGATGGCAAATAAATCTTTCTGCTCGCTTGCCCGATATTCTTCCAACGACTTTTCGGCGTCAAAAAAGAGATAATTATCCGTATCGCTAAATAAAGGCGCATAGTTGCCTGTCCGGTCAATGACGGCTATCCGGCGCACCTCATCTCCTTTCATCGACGCCAGCCATAACGGCACAAACACAAGAGCTGCCATCATCAAAGGAGCCAGAAAAGTCAGCAATATAAATGACTTTTTACGTACCCGCCGCAAGTATTCCTGTTTAATAATTAACCATGTCTTGTTCATAAAGTTTCATATTTTTACTATCCTATCTATATTTTCATTCATCCTAATCTCCTAACCCTTATGCAGACTGTGAAAAATGTGGGTTTTGTCTGAAAATTTCTTCGTTCCGATCATCAATCCTGTATTTTTTCAACCCCCTTAGTAGCCATCAAATGTCTCCTCATTTTCTTAAAGCGCCCTTAGTAGCCATATATGTCCTCCAAATCCCTTTCCCTTATTCCCTTATTTTTTGTGCTTTAATAAGGTTAAATAAGGGGGAAGGTGTATATTGTCCCTGCTACTAAGGGCACTTTCAAAGATAAGGGTTATGAGGAAACATTCGATGGCTACTAAGGGCGCTTTCAAAGATAAGGGCCATACTAAAAGAACGTAATTTCCAAAAATCAACCTCATATTTTTACACCCTACCTGTTAGAGTTTCTTCCTTTACCGTTCTTATAAACACATCATTCATCGAAGGTAATTCTTCTACGAACGAATGAATATCATAGTGTTGAGCCAAAGCGCTTAACAAAACCGAATTGCTGATACCGGTTTCTTTTTGAATACGCGCTTCGGTATAATACCCCGTTTGCTCCACAGAGAGGATGGAAAAGAAACCGTCCAAAGGCTCAATCCGTTCATTTGTAATACAAATTCGGAAAGTATCGGTCTTAAACCGGTTACGGATTTCCTGTACATTACCGCTCAACACTACTTTCGATTGATTAATCAACGCAATTTCATCACAAATCTCTTCAACGGAAGCCATATTATGCGTCGAAAAAATAAGTGTATGCCCCGCTTTTTTCAATTCCAACATTTCATTTTTCAATAGCTCAGCATTTATCGGGTCGAAACCGCTAAAAGGCTCATCAAATATCAATAAATCAGGTTGATGCACAACCGTGATGATAAATTGAATTTTCTGCTGCATGCCTTTCGACAACTCTTCCATTTTTTTGTTCCACCACGACATGATACCGAACTTCTCAAACCATTGTGTCAACCGTTTACGGGCATCATGCGAAGAAAGTCCCTTTAATTGTGCAAAGTAGATAGCCTGTTCGCCCACTTTCTGTTTTTTATACAACCCCCGTTCTTCGGGAAGATAGCCGATGCGAAAGATATCGGCAGGGTGCGCGGGGCGACCCTCAAAACTGACTGTACCTTCGTCCGGAGTCGTAATACGGTTGATAATCCGAATCAATGTGGTTTTCCCAGCTCCGTTCGGTCCAAGCAATCCAAAAATTTTACCCTTCGGAACATGTATACTGACCCGATCCAGCGCCCTGTGATTGGTAAATTGTTTTACAATATTTTCTGCTTCGACAAAATACATACATTTACATTTTTAAGATAATACGTTCGCCTAATTCTTTACTTAATACTTTTTTGATTTCATTCAACCGATTGTAGGTATGCATCAATTTGATGGTTTCGTCTATCTTTCCCTGTTGTTGTAAATCTTTTATTTCCTTTCTTATATCGCTGATTTGTTGCATGATATATGCAATTTTCAACGAAAACAAATCGCGACGTATCAACCGTTCAAATTCTTCCATTTGTTTGATTATTTCCCGATCCCGCTCTTTCCGTTCGTCTTCCGACATGGAAGCGGTGTT
>Ga0099364_10015398_pt1 | contig 10082 bp, 8 predicted proteins | sample TergutTh196P3_FD_73070 | JGI IMG/M metagenome (GOLD analysis project Ga0099364, IMG submission 73070) | Microcerotermes parvus P3 segment gut microbial communities from Pointe-Noire, Republic of the Congo - Th196 P3 | ecosystem: Host-associated > Arthropoda: Insects > Digestive system > Gut ...
GCGCGGGAAACGCGTTAAACTCCTGTAAGTAAGTCCCATGTATCAGATTTACGCGTCCAAATTCGGGATTTTGGACGAGATGCGCAATTTCCCGGCAAGGCAGATGATAACGCACATTAAAACCCACCCCGTTTACGACCTTACGCTGTTTTGCGATACTATCAAGTTCTCTCGCCTGATCGTCCTCAAGGCAGAGCGGTTTTTCGCAAAATACATGTTTTCCGGCTTCCAGGCAATCCTTTACCATTTTGTAATGCAAAACGGGAGGGGTACAGATGTGTACTGCGTCAACGGATTGTTCGAGGGCCCGTTTCTCGTCATCCGAATACTGATCTATATTCCATTTATGGGCAAATTCTTCGGCAATCTGAACATTTTTGTCAATGCACAGCGCCAGCTTAATGTTTCCCATCTCGCTAAGAACCGTTGCGTGCGTACCGGCAATGAATCCACATCCGATGACGGCGATATTCACGCGGATACCCCCTTTAAGTTCTCTCTATAATTGCGTTTGCAAAAGCAGGATATCGTCCAATCAATTCCTCGCGCACTCCGTCCTGATAATCCCCGTCGGTGTAAGCAGGCGCCATAGTCGTTCCCATCAAGGCAAATTCGCCGCCTGGTATCAGGCGCGTTCCATGCCAGCAATCAGCGGGCGCAACGCTTTGAATTTTTTCACCCGACATTATATCCTGCCCCAGCCTCACAAGCCGGCCGGCGCCGTCTTTAAGCAACTGTAACTGCTCCGCGGGGTCGCCCAGATAGAAATGGTAAATCTCGTCTGTGGGTAACCGATGCATTCGTGAAAAAGAATCTCTGGTGATAAGATAAAGAATTGTTCCGCAGATTGGCTTGCTGCTGGTATAAAAAGAAGGCAGCCGCTCTTTATCCAGGATAATTTCTGAAAAGTGAAATTCCTTAATATAACCGCCTTCCGGAATCAGCGGCTTCATCTCAAAAAGCTCAATAATTTGCCGTGCGTTTATCATTCGCCTGACTCCTCATTATTTATCCATCTTTATTGTACCGATTGAGGATTTACGCAAAACTGGGGATTCACCCCGATTATTGTTTCCTGATTTCTTTTGCCCACGAATCCTTCAATGAAACGGTGAGATTAAACACCGGATTTTCTTCCGTCATATCCGCGTCCGCGCAGAAATACCCGTGCCGCAGGAATTGGAAATTATCCTGCGGATTTGCTTTCGCCAGCCACGGTTCTACGAGCGCGTTTTCCAGTACGACGAGGGATTCGGGATTTAAATAATCCGTGTAATCACGGCCTTCTTCCATTTCGCTCATGTTGCGGAGCGTGAAAAGATGGCCGTAAAGGTTGACTTTCGCGGGGACGGCGTCGCCCGCCCATACCCAGTGAAGCGTGCCCTTGACCTTGCGTCCGTCCGGCGCGTCGCCTCCGCGCGTTTCCATGTCGGCCTTGCAGCGCAGTTCGACAATCTCTCCCGCCGCATCCTTCACGAAATCTGTACAGGTAATCATATAAGCATGCTTCAGGCGCACTTCCTTGTCCGGCGCAAGCCGGAAAAATCCTTTGACCGGTTCTTCCATGAAATCCTCACGGTCGATGTATATCTCGCGCCCCATCCTGATCGTCCGCGTCCCCGCGCTTTCGTCCTCGGGATTGTTATCCGCCGGCAGTTCGTCGACAAAATTTTCCGGCCAATTCGTTAGCACAACTTTCAAGGGACGCAGCACGGCCATCGCGCGAAGCGCGGTTTTATTCAATTCGTCGCGCAGGAAATGTTGCAGCAGCTCGATATCCACCATGCTGTCGGCTTTCGCGACGCCTATCTCCCGGCAGAAACGCCGAATCGACGCCGGAGTGTAACCTCGCCTGCGGAAACCGCAGATAGTAGGCATACGGGGATCGTCCCAGCCGGAAACGATTTTCGACGACACAAGCTCAAGCAGCCTGCGCTTGCTCATCACCGTATAACTCAGATTCAGGCGCGCAAACTCGAACTGGCGCGGCACATGCGGCACATCGACGTTTTCTATAAACCAGTCGTACAGCGGCCTGTGATCCTGAAATTCCAGCGTACAGATAGAATGCGTAATGCCTTCGATCGCGTCCTCGTAACCGTGCGCGTAGTCGTACATCGGGTAGACGCACCACCTGCCGCCCGTCCGATAATGGTCCCGTTTCAAAATGCGGTACATTACCGGATCGCGCATGTTCATATTACTGCTCGCCATGTCGATCTTCGCGCGCAGCACTTTTGCCCCCTCGTCGAACTCCCCTTTTGCCATCCGCTCGAACAGGTCGAGATTTTCCTCGGGCGCGCGATCGCGATACGGCGATTCAACGCCGGGCTGCGTCAGAGTACCGCGGTTCCGGCGTATTTCCTCGGCGGCCTGATCGTCGACATACGCCTTTCCCGCCTTGATGAGGTCGATGGCCCACGCGAAAAATTGGTCGAAATAGTCGGAGGCATGACAAAGATTCGCCCACTCAAAACCAAGCCACTTGACGTCGTTCATGATCGATTCGACGTACTCCGTTTCCTCGGTGGCCGGGTTCGTATCGTCGAAGCGCAGATTGCACTCGCCGCCGAACCGCTCGGCCAGGCCGAAGTTCAAGCAGATCGATTTTGCGTGTCCGATGTGAAGATAGCCGTTCGGCTCCGGAGGGAAGCGAGTGACGGGGGCTTTGATAACCCCGTTTTCTATATCGTTTATGATGATCTCTTCAATAAAATTTGAATTTGTGCCTTCCTCTTTCGTCATTCCCGTTACCTCCAGTGTCAGCTTTTTTTGTACGCATCCAGCCTATAAGCCTTCGTGGTTATCGTACTATACTGAGAGTAAGAGTCAATAAGCAAAGCCGAAATGCCCTTCAAACTTTGGGTCCGATTAACGGAGGGCGCGGGACATATTATTCTAATTCCAAATCAATATGCTTCGCATTGATTTGGAAAAAACCACAACGCTACGCGTTGAGCGCAACATAAATGTCGCGCAAATTCCAATTCTAAGCCGAATGGCTTAGAATTGGAATTAAATATTATTGCTATATAATGAACGCGGAGTATCCGAGGGTTTAACCTCGCCGGTGACGAAGATATAACGAGTACATTTTTCGACTATATTTTGTTGGAGGGAAACGTAAAATGAATGGAAGCCTGAGAGAAACACTGAAAAACAGAAGGTCGTGCTATGACATCGAAAGCAGCTCGCCTGTTTCGGACGCGTTGATCGAGGAAATCATCGATTTCGTGCTGGAAAATATGCCCTCTGCGTTCAACTCGCAGACCACGCGCCTTGTCCTTTTGCTGGGAGAGCAGCATAAAAAACTGTGGAACATCGTCATGGAAACGCTTCGAGAAATGGTTCCCCCGGACAAGTTCGAGGCGACGGAAAAAAAAGTCCGTTCTTTCGTGGCTGGATATGGCACGATCATGTTTTACGAGGATCAGAAGATTGTGAAAGGCCTGCAAAGCAGTTTCCCGGCCTTCGCGGACAATTTTCCGGTGTGGGCGCAGCACGCCTCCGCCATGCATCAGCTTGCGGTTTGGACGATGCTGGAGGACGAGGGGCTCGGCGCGTCACTGCAACACTACAATCCCATCATCGACGCTAAAGTGAGGGAAGCATGGTCACTGGACCCCGATTGGCTGCTTGTCGCGCAGATGCCTTTTGGCTCCGCGATGAAGCGTCCCGACCCAAAGGAAAAACAGTCCATTGATGCTCGCAAAAAGGTGTTCAGATAGAGTCCCGGCGGCGCGTAACGACTAAAATTTTACGAAAATAATTCTGAATCATGACAGCTTCAACAGCAGGCATGGCATTCAATTCGTCATGAGCGTTAAATCATTTTCTATTTTTTTCTGGATATGCTTGATAATGAACCAATCCTATACGAATCATCATGCCAAATATAAAACCGGAAAAATCCAAGACTATATCCTGCACCGACCCCGCGCGCCCATCCACAAACAGTTGGAGAAATTCATCGGTGACAGGAATAAACAGACCGCAAAAAAGTATCATGAATATGCGCGGCTTTAGCCTGCCATACCATAACCACGCGGTTGTCGTTATAAGAAAGCCCAGCAAGGCATATTCGCAAAAATGCGCGAGTTTGCGGACAAAATTTTCCGTTATCAAGGCGGGAGGCAGTCTATTGCTTCAAGAGTTTCTTTGATAAATTTCAGCACAAAGCCGCTCTGTGCGGATGAAATATCCGCGCTTAAAAGAGAATTACCGTATATGAATATTACGCAAAGAATCGTAAGCGTTAGATAGACGTTTTTTTCAAAATGTTCGTCTGTTTATCCAGATTATTACACTCCTATCTGGTACAGCTCAAAACCATATTTGCCGGTTATTATGGGATCATATTGGTTCCTGCCGTCGAAAATGACCGGATGCTTCATCAATTTAACAAGCTCATCAAAATCGGGACTGCGAAATTCTTTCCATTCGGTAATTAAAAGCAGAGCGTCCGCGTCGCGCACGGCCGCGTATTTGCTGTCAACATACGCGACGTTTTCATTTCCCTTCAAATAGCATATCCGGGCCTCGTGCTCCGCCTTGGCGTCATAAGCAATTATTTTTGCTCCCGCCGCGGTTAACTCGTTTATTATTGTAATAGAGGGCGCTTCACGCATGTCGTCCGTTTCCGGCTTGAACGCAAGGCCCCATACGGCAAACATTCTGCCGTTTAAATCATCTCCGAACCTTGCTTTTACCTTGTCCGCCAAAACATGTTTTTGATGGGCGTTGACGTCTTCCACGGATTGCAGAAGCCGCGGTTCGTAATTGAATTGCCTCGCGGTATTGATGAGAGCCTGCACGTCTTTGGGAAAGCAGCTTCCGCCGTAGCCGCATCCGGGATAAATGAAGCTGTAACCGATCCTGCTGTCGCTGCCGATACCTTTGCGCACCATTTTTATGTCGGCTCCAACGCGTTCACAGATATTGGCTATCTCGTTGATAAATGAAATTTTCGTCGCAAGCATGGCATTTGCCGCGTACTTGGTCATCTCGGCGCTCTTGATATCCATTACAATAAAGTTTTCGGTTTTCAGCAGAAAGGGTTTGTACAGCGCTTTCATAACATCAACAGCGTCCTGCGAATCCGTGCCTATAACAACCCGGTCGGGATGTGTCCAATCGTTAATCGCGGCGCCTTCCTTGAGAAATTCGGGATTTGAAATTACATCAAAAGTCAGATTGCTGCCGCGCATGACCAGCTGATCTTGAACGCGCCGGCGTACCAGGTCCGCCGTTCCCACGGGGACTGTGGATTTATCGACGACATACATATGCCGCGTCATAAACTTTCCGATGCTTTCAGCCGCCGATAAAACATACTGCAAATCGGCGCTTCCATCCTCACCCATGGGGGTTCCGACAGAGATAAAGCATATTTCCGAGTTTGAAATCGCCTTTTGTAAATCAGTCGTAAAAAACTGGTTCCCCCTCCGGACATTTTCGACAATCATTGGTTCCAGCCCAGGTTCAAAGATAGGGGTGTTTCCGCCGTTCAGCATATCGATCTTATCCTGATCTATATCCGCGCACCACACCGTGTTTCCAGCGTCCGCCAAACAAGTACCGGTAACAAGCCCCACATATCCGGCGCCAATTACGCAAATTTTCATATATCTTCACCCTGTCTATAATTTATTTAGAGAATTGCTCAACAAATAACCTTCGGTTCTGCTCGTAACTAAAATCATATAATTTCTCCCTCTATTAACCGGCGGAAATAGTCAATCGTTTTTTTCAGCCCTGTGCGTACCGGAACTATTGGAGTCCAACCCAATTCATTTTTGGCCAAATCGATAAGCGGTTTTCTTTTTATCGGATCATCCGCCGGAAGAGGAAGCCGAATGATTTTGGATTTACTGCCAGTCATTTCAAGTATAATTTCCGCCAGTTCATTTATGGTATATTCCTCGGGATTACCCAAGTTTACCGGCCCGGTAAACCCCTCGCGGCTATTCATCATACGGACAAGCCCTTCTATTAAATCGTCCGCGTAACAAAAGCTCCGAGTCTGCGAGCCATCTCCATTTACAGTAAGATCCTCGCCTTTCAATGCCTGCACAATAAAGTTGGAAACAACTCTGCCATCATTTTGAACCATTCGGGGTCCATAGGTGTTGAATATACGCGCTACCTTGATTTCGACATTGTATAGTCGGCAATAATCGAAAAAAAGCGTTTCAGCGGCGCGCTTTCCCTCATCGTAACAAGCGCGGATACCGATTGGATTGACGCATCCCCGATAACTCTCAGGCTGCGGATGCATTTCAGGGTCGCCATACACCTCGCTTGTACTGGCTTGCAGAATGCGCGCGCCCGTGTTTTTGGCGAGTTCCAGCATATTAAAAGCGCCCAGTACATTCGTTCTCATCGTTCCTACAGGATCGGCCTGATAATGGACCGGACTTGCCGGGCAAGCCAGATTATAAATCTGATCCGCCTTAACATGTAACGGCGTTATGATGTCGTGCGGAATGTATTCAAAATACTGATTACCAAGCAAATGCCTGATATTGTCCCTGCTTCCGGTATATAGATTGTCAATGCATAACACGTCGCAGCCGTCATTCAACAATCGTTCGCAAAGATGTGACCCCAAAAAACCTGCGCCGCCGGTAACTAAAACCCGTTTCACTAAATCACCCCAAAAAACGGTAATCCCTTACCGCAATTTTTTATGTGTTTCTGCTATAAAAAAACCCTCTGCTTCTTGAATCATTATAGTACAAAAATTACTCCATAAGCTCCATGTCACGGAATACACGCGTAAGCTCACTGTTGCGAGCGCATCGTGATAAAATAATTCTGTCACCCAAATGATAGGCGTGCTTTGCAAACGGCAGCTCCTGATGCCGGAGAAGTGAATAAAGATAAATAAATTACGTCTATATACCGAAAGATATGCCCCATATAGAACCCTCGGGGCTGGATTATATGAGGAGTGTCACGTAATGAATGTCTATAAGAAACGGTTTTCTTTCACTCTCGCGTTAACCGTGACCCTGATTCTTACCCTGGCTGGAGGAGCTTTGGCCGATGAGGGGATCATGCGAGCTCAGATTTTCTCAACGGCATACGCCATCGAGCCTGACGATGGCGAAATGCATCCGGTGGCTTTCATATTCAATGGCGGCCCCGGCTCGTCATCGATTTATCTCCACATGGGCGGCCTTGCGCTGATACCAAGAGGCCAGGCGTCATTTACTAACAAAGACGACGCCTGGCCTTCAACGATAAATCGACCTAACCATATTAATGTCGCGCTTTTATGAGCGAAAAGCCTCCTCCGGGATTTCCGGCATGTTAGATTCGGCAATCTTTCTTCTGCCTCGCCGCACCTCGGAGGCCGCTTTTCCGATCCACTCATCCATTGCCTGGCATAGTTTTTCGTCATTTGCGGCAATTACGCGGAGGGCAAGAAGCGCCGCGTTTTTCGCGCCGTTAATGCCAACGCTTCCCACCGGCACGCCGGGCGGCATCTGAGCCGCCGCGAGCAGCGCGTCGACTCCGTTGAGCGGCCCCGAGGCTATCGGCACGGCGATAACCGGCAGCGAAGTGTGCGCCGCCAACACGCCCGGCAGTGCCGCGGACAGCCCGGCCATTGCTATGATGACCTTTATCCCCCGTTTCCTCGCCTCGCGCGCGTAATTCTCCACATCCGCCGGCGTACGGTGCGCCGACGCTATACCCACTTCAAATTCTATGCCGAACTCAGCCAAAGTTTCCGCCGCCTTTTCGGCGATCCCCAAATCGGAAACGGAGCCCACCATAATTCCTACAACTGGCATCAAGCCACCTCCCGTTTTAAATTTCGCTCCAGCCAATGTCGCTCCGGTAATGCATATTGTCGAAGCTCAGCGTTTCGATTTTTTTGTACGCCCTTTCACGCGCTTCGGCAAACGTTTCGCCTGTCCCGACGACGGACAGCACTCTGCCACCGTTCGTTACTATGTTCCCCTCGTCGTCGCTCGCGGTTCCCGAATGGAATACGTAAACGCCGGCGTCCTTGTCGCTGAGGCCGGTGATCTTCATTCCCTTCGTGAAGTCGCCGGGGTATCCGCCGGAACAGAGCACCACGCACAGGGCGCTTCCCTCGTTCACGGCAGCCGGACATTCGTCAAGCGTTCCTTCCGCGGCCGCCCGCGCCAGCATCCCGAAATCGCCCTTCACGAGCGGGAGTACTGCCTGCATTTCCGGATCGCCGAATCTGACGTTGTACTCCACGACGGATATGCGTGTCTCGGCGTCCTCGCCGCTCAGCATCAGGCCCAGGTATATAACGCCCCTGTAGTCTATTCCTTCGGAGGCGAGCCCAGCCAGGGTGGGTTTCAATATCTCATCGGTCACACGTTCGAGCAAGCCTTCAGGCAGCTTTACAGGGGCATACGCGCCCATGCCGCCGGTGTTCGGCCCCTTATCGCCGTCGCAGGCTCTCTTGTGGTCGCGGCTCGGCGGGAGCAGGGTGAATGTCTTGCCATCCGTCACAGCGAGTACGGTCAGCTCGTTTCCCGGCAGATAGTCCTCTATCACGATTGTGCGCCCGGCGTCGCCAAGCAGATTGCCGTTAAGGAGGTCCCAGCAGATAATGCGGGCTTCGTCGGTTTTTAAGGGCAGAAAAACTCCCTTGCCCGCGGCGAGCCCGTCCGCCTTTATCACGAACGGCGGCTTGCGGGACGACAGAGCCGCTTCACATTCTTCAAGCGAATGGCAGATGTCGAACGGCGCGGTCGGTATTCCATGGCGTTTCATAAAATCCTTGGCGAACGCCTTGCTGCCCTCCAGTTTCGCGCCATCCCTTCCCGGTCCGAATACGGCTATGCCCGCTTCCCTCGCCTTGTCCGATATCCCCGCTGCCAGCGGAGCCTCCGGCCCTACGACTATGAGGCCGATTTCATGAACATTGCAGAACGACAGCACCGCCTCCGTGTCACAGGGGTCTATATTGTGGATCTCGGCTGCCGCCATCATGCCGGGATTTCCTGGGACACAATGGAGTTCGCCAATGACATTAGATTTCGACAGGAAGTGGACGAGAGCGTGTTCGCGCCCGCCTCCTCCCAGAACAAGAGTATTCGTTAGGGAACGCACGTCAGTGTCTGAACGTGCGGACAGAACCGACGAACATGTCGATGCCGAGTTCCAGCGCGCATTGCTCGACTTCATCATCGCGGATGGAACCGCCGGGCTGGATAATGGCGGCCACTCCGGCCATGGAGGCCATTTCGACCGAGTCGGGGAACGGGAAGAAAGCGTCGGATGCCATGACGGAACCCTTCGCCTTGTCGCCGGCTCTGTTAATGGCGTACTCGGCAGCGTCCACTCTGTTTGTGAAGCCGCCTCCTATGCCGACGGTAGCGCCGCCTGAGGCCAGCACTATCGCGTTGCTCTTTGTGAAGGCGGCCACCTTCCAGGCGAAGATAAGATCGTCCCACAGTTCCGGTCGCTCATTGCCTACCCAGCGTCCCTCACTCTGCACCGGCAGGGGCGGCAGGGTATCTTTCTGGAGTAGGAAACCCACCTTGTTCCCTGTTATCTGGCTGCGGGGAACATATTGTCCCGTCGTCGTTATCAGCCTGAGGTTGCGCTTTGCAGATTTCAGAAATTCCATCGCGTCCGGCTCGATCTCCGGGGCGGCGAGTATTTCGTAGAAACGTTCCGATATGAGTTGGGCAAGTTTCAGGTCCACCGGCGCAGTGAAACCGATAACGCCGCCAAACGCCGACGCCGTGTCGCAGGCGAGCGCCAGTTCATACGCAGTCTTCGCGCTGTCTGCCACCGCGACGCCGCACGGCGTTGTATGCTTCACTATAATACAGGCCGTCGTGTCATGAAACAGCGCTTCTCCCCGAAGCAGCGCGTCAATATCCAGAATGTTGTTGTACGACAGTTCCTTGCCGGAGTGCTGGACGAACGGCGGGTCCGCAAGCGTCGGTATGTAGAGCGCCGCGCTTTGGAAGGGATTCTCGCCGTAACGGAGTTCCTGAGTCCTGCGGAGCGGCGTCACAACGTGTTCCTCTGCTTCTTCAACAGAATAACCCAGCGCGTGACGCAATCCCTCGTGGATGGTGGCG
>Ga0099364_10015399_pt1 | contig 10081 bp, 9 predicted proteins | sample TergutTh196P3_FD_73070 | JGI IMG/M metagenome (GOLD analysis project Ga0099364, IMG submission 73070) | Microcerotermes parvus P3 segment gut microbial communities from Pointe-Noire, Republic of the Congo - Th196 P3 | ecosystem: Host-associated > Arthropoda: Insects > Digestive system > Gut ...
AAGCCATGTCTTGAAGGTCGCGTCTCTTTTCGGGGTATAATGAGTGATTGTGCGAAGACAGGAAATGAAAATCTCCTGCGTCAAGTCAAGGGCAAAGTCAGCGTCCCTGATCTGCCTTTTGACAAAGCATAATATCGCATCGTAGTATCGACGGATTAGTTCATCGGCGGCGGCGCGGTCGCCGCTCCGCTGAATCAGTTTTATAGCTCGCTGCTCTCGCTGAAACGCTGAATCATTACCGCGCTCGGCGCGGGGAGAAGGTTCTCTTGTTTTAAGACGAGTATCGTCCAATCGCACCACCCCCATTTACCCCTCTGATTACTTAATCGTAATCGGGAGAGAAATAGTTTCACTTTTTGAAAAAGATTTTATGAAATACCTTGATAATCAATCAAGAGGTCGAGCATTCGCGTTCATACTCGACCCCATGCTTACATGTATTAGAAATGCAATCATCATTCCTATATTGAATCACTGTTCTTCTTAACTGGTATCCAAATTTCAAACTCGGCGTTTTCCATGTTGTCCGACAAGTAAACCTCAATGTCAGGCCCGTTGTCGTATTCGTAGCCCGAACTCGGCATCCATTCGGTTATTATCCTGCGGTAAAGTTTTGAAATCTCCCTAGAAACGTCTCCTTTTCCCGGAAAAACCGCCCAAGTGAGAGCCGGAACAGTGTATTCCTCGAAACCGCCCTTTTCATGTGTTGATGCGACAGAGATCATGTATTTCCAGTTTTCGGTTTCTGCCGTGCGCTCTGCGTCATTGCACACACATACGCCAAGCGCTGCCATAGGAGGGCAGTTTATCATTTCGCCAAGTTTTGCCAATGTTCCGTCCATCATCACTCGTTCCCACATTTTTGGGACAATTTCAAAGTTCTTTTCCAAGTCCTTGTCGAGCGGCTCCGATACCCCCACGATGCGGAAAGCGTCCTTTTTTTCGATTCTGAAATTCATTTCTTCTACTCCTTTTACGGTAATTTTGAAGCTGATAGGAGGATAGGATTTCAAGACAACGCCGTTTTCTTTAATGAGTGACGGCGCGATGCCGTGTACGCTCTGAAAAGCGCGGTTGAACGCCGTCGGTGAAGAATAGCCGTATTTGAGGGATATGTCGATGACTTTTTCTTCCCCGTCCTGCAACTCCACCGCCGCCAGCGACATCTTTCTGCGGCGGATGTATTCGGACAATGGCACATCAGCTAGATAGGCGAACATCCTCTGGAAGTGGTAGGACGAGCAGGCAGCGACTTTCGCGACGCGCTCATAGTCTATTTCTTCCGTTAGGTGTTCTTCCATATAAATGATTGCCTTGTTCAGCCTTTCAATCCATTCCATAGTATCCGCTCCTTGAACTCAGTATAGTTTACAGTAAAATATGTGTCCTCTCTTTTCATGCACGAAAATGAGAGGTTATGTGAAACAAGTGCAAAATGCTTACGTTACGTTTTCTCGCCGGCCGTGAGTGTATTCATGGGTATTCCGTGCCGGGTTGAGCCACCAGTCCGGAAAATGAGAGCCACCCATCCGGCGGCACAGAGCCACCGATCACAATAATAATTCTGTTGCTTAATTGCGTTTTCCTTTAAACTACCGTAATGTGCCAAACGGCGCAAATATAGTTTGAAGGAGAAGAAACACATGACCAAGTATCGTGAGATGTTAAGGCAAAAAAGCCTTGGCATCAGCGAGCGGAACATTGCGCTAAGCTGCAATGTGTCCCGCAACACCGTGTCGAAGGTTATCAAGAAGGCTGATGAGATGAATCTATCATGGCCATTGCCTGAGAACCTGACCGACGGAGCCATTAGGGGAATGCTGTTCCCAAAGGAATTGTCTGCAACAAACAAGCGTATGCCTGACTATTCCTACATCCAGAAAGAGCTTCTGCGTAACGGCGTAACGAAAAAACTGCTATGGATTGAATACTGCGAGGAATGCCGTATGAACGGCGAGGAACCCCTCATGTATTCGCAGTTCTGCTACCATATCCAACAGGATGAGCAGAAAAGGCGCGCAACTATGCGTATTCCACGCAAACCGGGCGAACAGATAGAAGTTGATTGGGCTGGCAATCCGGCGAATATAATTGATCCGGACACTGGCGAAGTTACTGAGGCACATCTCTTTGTCGGTGTAATGACCTACAGCCAGTATACCTATGTTGAGGCATTCATTAACCAGAAGCAAAAGGCTTGGATTACAGCGCATATCCGTATGTACGAATACTTTGGCGGGGTTGCAAAAATTCTGGTTTCTGACAATTGCGCGACTGCGGTGAACATCAAACAAAGTTCATGGTACACGCCGGATTTGAACACAACCTACTATGAAATGGCGGAACATTACGGAAGCGTCATCATACCGGCAAGAGTTAGGAAACCCAAAGATAAACCAAATGTAGAAGGTTCGGTCGGCATTGTCTCCAGATGGATAACGGCTGCCTTGCGAAACGAACAATTCTTCTCGCTTGCGGAGCTTAACTCTGCGATTGGGGAGAAACTGGGAGAGTTTAACGCCAACCTATTTCAGAAGAAAGAAGGTAGCAGGCTCAGTTTGTTTCTTGAGGAAGAAAAGCCGCTAATGGCAACGTTGCCTGCTACCCGCTTCGAGTTGGTAGACTGGCGGCAGGCCACCGTCCAGTTTAACTACCATATTGCAGCAGATAAGATGTACTACTCCGTGCCGCATCAGTATATCAAAAACAAAGTCGATGTGCGAGTATCGCAGACAACCATTGAGGTTTTTTATCAGCATGAACGAATATCTTCTCACAGGAGATTGTATGGGCGTCCCGGCCAGTATTCAACTGTTACAGAGCATATGCCGGAAGATCATCAGAAATATTTGGAATGGGACGGTGATCGCTTCCGCCGTTGGGCAAACCAAATCGGGGCAAACACAAATGACGTTGTAAATGGCATTCTTGCCTCTGGCAGAGTGGAGCAGCAATCCTACCGAAGCTGCATGGGGCTGTTAAAGCTGTCGGAAAAATACTCCCCGGCACTTTTGGATGAAGCATGTAGAAAAGCTCTGTCATACTCCAATTCGCCTAGCTACAAAAGCGTCAAAAACCTTCTTGTTGCGATGAAAGATAAACCTGATATTGAGCCACAAGAAACTCAAAAGACAAATCAACACGGCATCACAAGAGGCGCCAGATACTACGGAGGTGCCCGCCATGATTGATCAATGCACGATAGACAAGCTAATATCTATGCGGCTGACGGCAATGTCTGATGCGTTTCGTATTCAAATGAACGACACAACCATGAAAGAGGTTTCTTTTGAAGACCGCTTCGGGCTGTTGGTGGATGTTGAGTATACCAGCCGGAAGAACAACCGCCTCAAACGCCTTATTCGTAATGCGGACTTGGAACAGTCCGATGCGTCCGTCGCCGGCATCGACTATACTTCTGGCAGAAAGCTGAACAAATCTCTTATCAATAGGCTGGCAACATGTGAGTATATCGCAGAATTCCGCAACATCTTTATCACCGGGGCAACTGGGTCGGGAAAAACGTACATGGCCTGCGCATTCGGCATGGAGGCTTGTAAGCAATATTTGACTGTCAAATACGTTAGACTGCCTGATCTGCTTCTGGATTTGGAAATAGCTCGAAGTAGCGACGTCTACCTCAGGACCCTCAACAAATACACAAAGCCTACTCTATTGATCATTGATGAGTGGTTGTTACTAAAATTGAGCGATCAGGAATCAAAAATCTTGTTTGAACTAATTCACAAGCGCAGAAAGAAAACATCTACAATATTCTGCTCTCAATTCAGGCAAGAAGGTTGGTACGAACGCTTGGGCGGCGACGACAATCCTCTCGCGGACGCTATTATGGATCGAATTGTATATGACGCATACAAAATCAACATCGACAGTATAGACCCGACAAAGGATCTATCAATGAGAGAAATCTATGGCCTCGACCAAAATCTAACTCAATAATCATAAGTTGGTGGCTCTGTCAGTCCGGAGGGGTGGCTTACGCCACACCGGACTGGCGGCTCCGCCGCACAAGAATACGCAGTTTGCGGGTCAAGGAGAGCATGACGCAAGCGCATACATTTTTCAAACTCAGGAAGAATTGGCTGCAATAGAACCGAAAGACAGGGCTGCCGCGCTCCAAATCCCCGAAAATATCCTTAAAGAAATGTCAACTGCAGGGCTTGCGGAAACTTGCATAAACTATCCAATGATTGCCGAAATGGCTTTTTACAATTCGTTGGAAATAGGCTTTGGAAGAATAAAAAGCCAATTCAACGGACTGCAAGAGTTGTTTGCGCGTACCGATGTTGCGGATATATTAGTTCCGATATTTGTCAGCATGGATTTAAACAAACTAAATCAATACGCAGAATACCCGACATTTAAGTTTCACTATATCTGTATAATGCTCTATCAAGAGCCTGTACTAACCGCTCTCACCGCCGAACAAAAGAATGACCTTATGAAAGCTATTTCTGAACAAAAGAAGTTAATCAATTCAAAGTATGACGACCATTTCGGCCTTTACAACTTGGAAATACTCGAACAACGAATTATATAACGAGGAAAACCAAAGATGATTTCAGTGATGTTGGTCGTTATGGAATCATTATAGAACGCTGGCTATCTTTACGCACCTAAGAGCATTTTCTACATCCGAGTATACGTCGCATAACAAGCGGTTTAGCGAAATGGCGGTTGCTGTGGAAACAAGAAGCCTTCTGCATCCTTTGATCCTTTGTGGTAGCTCATGGTGTGGCGCACCCAATCCGCCACTTCGCCAAGCCGCCGGGCGTTATGCGAAATTCGCCCTACTGCGGTGGAAGGATGTTGGCAATCGCTTATATCTACTCTAAAAAAGCCGAAAAATTAATAAAGCTACATGAATCGAGGTATAATAGCAATGACCTATTCAAGTTTAGAACAAAGGCTAGCGCAAGGCTATATAGATATGCTGCCGTCTTTTGTTCCTGATGAAAACGCGCCTGTTACCATTTCGGAGCAAGAATGTTTCTATAACTCAATAAAAGGCCTATACCAGTTGGCATATACTGAGCCTTTACTTTTTGTGACCACATTACACGAAGATGACGCATTTCCGAGCCGGTACAAAAAGAGCTACGGAAAACCAAAACTGATCACGGATATGAAGAAGTTCAAGAAATCTGTTGACGAACTATTGCAGGCGTTGTTTATGCTTGGGCGAAACGAGGAAGTAAGACTAAGCAAGAGGCAAACAAACATTCTATCAAGAATTGGTATTGATGATTTAACCAATCTGCCTCCTATATTTAAGTGGATGGCAACAAAATTCGGTACGAACATTCCGACATTCTCACATTGCATGTTTGATAGCGGTTATCCATATACTTCTGAAATTTATGCAAGGTTACTTGGCGAAACCCCATTCAAAAGACTTGAACAGTGGATGCTCTCTCAAGGATATAAACGATATGATATATACAACACCACAGCAAGTGATTGCAATTTGTCTCTTTCAATAACCAACCCTAAGTGGAGCGATGAACCGCCACGCGGAGGGTTTGAGTACAAAATCAAACATTCAGGTATTGCGGCGCAGTTCGATTATTATGTAAAAAACCCAATGGTAGTCGGTCTGTGCATACCCAATGGGATGGAGCTTTATTTAGAGCATTTTAATCTAATGGACAAATCCCTTCAAGGATTTGTTACAGCTCGTACAAAGAAATGCGATATGTGCAGGTATTGCGTCCAGACAGACAAAACGGGCACTCGTGCGTTGGCGAGAACTAAGGTGGAATTTGATGGAAAAGAGTTTCTATTATGTAATTATTACCCAGGGTATAGTTATAGTTGGACGGAGATTGATGATGATCTTGCAGATATGTTAATCAAAATGCTGTCCTTTATGGATAGCTTTGTTAAGACATAAGGCGGCAAGGACATGAGTAAATCACGAAGGTAAGATGAAATCAGCCCGGGCAAACTTCGCATAACAAGCGGTTTAGCGAAATGGCGGTCGGAGTGGAAACTTGAAGTCTTCTGCTCCTCTCAACCTCTTTGATAGCTCGGGTCATTGCGCACTCCGTCCGCCACTTCGCCAAGCCGCCGGGCGTTATCTGACATTCACCCTACTGCGGTGCGTAATTATTGACAAACATTTGAAATACTACAAGGCAGATTGTTTAACTCCAAATTACAAGAAAGGCAAATTTGATGTATACTCTCATTAAATACTACCATTATGAGTATTGAACAAGATGTAAAATCCCCGCAAGTAGAGCTTTGCGGTATAGGCACTCTTGGGGAAAAAACACTTCACGCTGCTATAAAACATTATATTGAGCCCGATAAGACCAAGCATGAAATCAATATTGGTGCTTTTATTGCTGACATAGCTACGGATAAAGGCATTATAGAGGTACAAACACGAGCGTTCGAAAAACTAAGGAAAAAACTAGCGGTGTTCTTAGATATCTCACCCGTTATGTTGGTTTATCCTTTGCCAAAAGCTAAATATCTGATCTGGTTAAACGGTGATACGGGTGAAGTATCTAAAAGACGCAAATCACCGAAACTCGGGAATATCAACGATGCAATCCCTGAACTCTATAAAATTAAACATTTCCTGAATCATCCAAACTTTCATCTGCTCATACTGCTTGTTGACTTGGAGGAGTACCGCTACTTGAATGGCTGGAGTGAGGATGGAAAGCGCGGTTCCACGCGGTGCGACAGGGTGCCTGTTGGTATCATTGAGGAAATCTATATTGAGTGCGTGGCTGACTTCGCCAAATTCATACCGGAGAACCTATGCGATGGTTTTACATCGAAGAACTTTCGGGACGTCGCTAAAATGAGCCTAAGAAACTCCCAGACAGCTCTAAACATCCTAAATTATCTAGGCATCGTTAAGCGAGTCGGTAAGCAAGGTAACTTGCAGATTTATGAGCGATCTTGAGTTTAGTTACTTTATTTAATCGCATCTCCTTAGAAACGCCAAGCCTTTATTCTAGAAATAATCCGTTGTAGTGTGGTGCAAAGTATAGTATGAAGAAAAATGAACCCATCCGGGTAAACGTCAGATAACAAGCGGTTTAGCGAAATGGCGGTCGGTGTGGAAATCGAAACCCGGTTGCACCCTTTTACCGCTTACGGTATTCTAAGGTGCAGCGCGCCCAATCCGCCACTTCGCCAAGCCGCCGGGCGTTATACGACATAAAATCTGGGATGATTGAAATAATCGCCCCGCATCCATGCGGGGCGAGGACGGCGGAAAACGTAAAATTGTGTAAATCTGTCAGATCGACAGAATTTTTTATGTATGATATTTTTTGGCATATGATACTTTTTGGCTTTCTCAATCGTTATAATAATGAAAGGCCTTTCGAGAACATCATGGAGTGTGGCACATGAATAAAGAAGTACATGATTTCATTGTCAGAATGGCAAAAGGCGATATGGATGCCTTGGGTGGACTATACGATATGCTCTCAGTTCGCATTTTCAACTATGCCCGTTTGATTGCCAAAAACAAGGAAATGGCAGAAGATGTCACGCACGATGTATTCATAAAGATACACGAGCAATCATCGCGCCTTACTAAGATTTCCGACCCAACCGCTTATATTATGGTAACTACCCGCAATAAAACCTACGATTATCTAAAACACCGTAGCCGCACAACAGTTTCTTTGGATGATGCGTCTGAAATAAGCATCAGCAACTCAAATGACCGGGTACTCATTTGGGACGCATTCTCTCAATTAGACGCTAATCAGCAAGAGGCGGCATACCTTCACTACTTTTATGGGTTTACCCAAAAAGAAGTAGCAAAAATCACAGGCGTATCCTTGATTACGGTCAAGAGACGGTGCGCCAAAGCGTTATCGCAAATACAGTCATATTTTAAGGAAAACGAGGAGGAAAACTTCGATGAAATCACACGATACAGTAATCCAAGACCTACGGATTTGCTTGCAGTGCAAAATGCAGGACGAGCCAAGCGAGACATTGAAAGACAGAGTTCTTGAAAGTGCAGTAACCAGAACCGGCGAACCATACGCAGTGAAACGCAGTGTGGGATTAAAAGCGGCATTAATTGCAGCATCCATTACAGTATTTGTACTGGTTACAGGTTTTGCCTATGGCGCTGAAATAATAGCAACGATTCAGCAATTCATGTTCGGTGAATCTAGCGCAGTGCAGGTTGAGGAGCTTAACGGTGGCAGAGGCGTAATTGGCTTTAGAATCGTCAATAGAAGCCTTGCCGACTCTACCAAGCATGATGGAGTGACACAGTTCACTAGCATTGAGGAAGCAAATCAATTTGCCACGTTCACTATTAAAGCCCCTAGATATCTTCCGGAAAATGTGATAGGATTAGAATACGTTGCCGTCCAGCGATATACGGACGGATCGGCGGGCTATGATGTTTACGTTCACTACAGGGTTGAAATACCGAACGGCACAGATGGACTTAACCTGAACCAATATTACGCAGGCCCGGATGCCCATGTTGAACTCGAAACAGTACACTCCATCCAAAAGGTAATGGTAGGCGATATTGAAGCATCTTTAGTTTACGCAGAAGATAGTATGGCTCGGTATAGCCTATATTGGTTAAAGGACTGCATTCTGTATGAGTTAACAAGCGGGGGTAGTTTCGATTTAGAAACCATACTTGCCATTGCTGAGTCAGTATAAATGTTGTAAATCAGGATTAAGCATTATTCTAAGAAAGAGAAATGCAAATATAACGAGCGAAAATCGCACCCGCCGTCCGTGGCGGGTGCGGTGGAGCAGATTTTACGTCGTATAACAAGCGGTTTGGCGAAATGGCGGTCGGTGTGGGAACCTGAAGTCTTATGCACCCTTGACAGCGTGTGATAGCTCAGGTCTTGGCGCACCCCGTCCGCCACTTCGCCAAGCCGCCGGGCGTTATACGACATAAAATCTGGAGTGATTGAAATAATCGCCCCGCATCCATGCGAGGCGAGGACGAAAAAACTTAATACTGCGCGTATGATATAAATCGCTTACTATGCAAGAACAATTCATTTCTGGAGGGATTAAATGAAGTATTACAAGAAAATTGTCGGGGAACGCATGTATCTATCGCCTGTAAGTGCTGATGATGCAGATATTTATATCAGATGGATGAACGAAACTGTAGCTCGAAATTTTGGCCAGTATTCTTTGGTGGTCTCATCAAAAAATGACTTGAAATGGCTTTATGAACCGCCTAGCGACATGCAGCGTTACGCTATGGTGCTCCTTGATGGTGATGTAATGATTGGTAGCATTAGCATACACAATATTGATCACCTCAATCGCAATGCGTTTATCGGTATTTTTATTGGAGAAGAGGAACATCGGAACAAGGGCTATGGAGCCGAAGCAATTAAATTGATACTTGCCTATGGATTCAGAACGTTAAATCTTCACAATGTTATGTTATCAGTTCATGAGGACAATGTTGAAGGCATTGCTTGTTATAAAAAGGTAGGATTTCGAGAGGTTGGACGGCGGCGTGAGTGGTTGTTTAAAAATGGTAAGTACATCGACATCATATATATGGATGTGCTGGAATGTGAGTTTAAGAGTAACATGTAACATTGGTGTGATTTGCAAAAAACAGTTGATGTATCACCGCACCCGCCGTCCGTGGCGGGCACAGTGGAGCAGATTTTACGTCGTATAACAAGCAGCTTAGCGAAATGGCGGTCGATGTTTAGACCAGAAGCTTTCTGCTCCCCTTAACCGTTGGTGTTAGCTCAGGTCTATACGCCCCCAAACCGCCACTTCGCCAAGCTGCCGGACGTTATGTGACATTCCCGCTAGTGCCGTGCGTGTTTATTAACAATGCTCTGAAAGAATCCTAGAATCATCAAAAGAAGATTTTTTTTTGCTGAATAAGCGTTTAATGTAACGCTATTTCTCAAACTAAACCATAGGTAGGGTGACTTTCTTCAATCAATCCATTATCATGCCAATCAGAGGTGGAATAAATGGACAACGTAAAGACAGGCGCGTTTATCAAGGAATTGCGAAAAGAAAAGTGTTTGACGCAAAAGGAACTTGCCGATTTTCTTTACAT
>Ga0099364_10015400_pt1 | contig 10081 bp, 4 predicted proteins | sample TergutTh196P3_FD_73070 | JGI IMG/M metagenome (GOLD analysis project Ga0099364, IMG submission 73070) | Microcerotermes parvus P3 segment gut microbial communities from Pointe-Noire, Republic of the Congo - Th196 P3 | ecosystem: Host-associated > Arthropoda: Insects > Digestive system > Gut ...
ATTTTTCTACCGATATAGAATCCCTAACGGGTGGGTGTCAAAAATGAAATAATGATATCAAAAATCTTCGTTCCAAAAATAATCCCATCGGGATTAAATATCGGTAGAAAACGAATGTTTCCGCAAGGCGCGTTCGGCGGCATTTGTAATGCCGCCGTCTAACACAATCGAATTTTAAATTCGACCGGGAAGAAGAGCGGCAATACAATTGCCGCTCAACTCAGCGACGTACATGAATATGAATAATGCAGGTTAAAGCGCCACAATTTTTTTTGAACGAAAATAAAAAATTGAAAAGTCATATTTTTGACTCCCCACCGTTCGGGTTCAACAACGTTAATCGAAAAAATTAATCCGCTAATACTAATTTTGTCTCAGGGTCTTTGCTAATATTGTTAATAGGAATATTTCGATTGATAATTATCTCTTTTAATTCATTTCTACTACACCGTAACAAAGAAAGATGACTGCATTTACTAACATCAAGCGTTGGATATAACTGATTATTATAACAATTTAATTCTAACAAAAGCGAGCTGTTACTTACATCTAAATCTATTAATGAACAATCATTACAGTCGATGAATTTAAGCGATTTACAATCATTGATATTTAGAGATGTCAGGTTATTATTATAGTTACAAATTAGCCTCTCTAATGATCGACAATCGGATAAATCCAACTCTGTCAAGTTGTTATAGCTACAATCTAAATATTCTAAACCGATGCCGTTTACAATTTCAATTTCCGACAGCGAATTATTACTCCTACAATCTATTGTGGATAAAAATTCGCTGTTTGTCTTTAATTTTGTAAGCTGATTATCACTACAATACAATTTTGTTAATTTAGTACATTCAGAAAGAATCAACTCCGTTAATGGATTATTTTCACAACGTAAAGATAACAAATTAGGGCAATCCTGTAAGTCTAAATAGGACAATCCATTATTGCGACATTGCAAATCCATTAAATTGTTACATCCTTGTAGATTGATTTCGGTTAATGATTCTTTATAAGAACATTCCAATGTTGATAATGCTTGACATCCTGATACATTCAACGATTTCAAACTATATGCAGCGCTTTCATCGATATTTACGCTTTCCAACGATGTACATCCACTAAAATTTATTTCTTCGATTGTACCATTACTGGAATAGGAAGAGCTATGAGAATAATAAAACGTTTTTAAGTGTTTACAATTGGAAAAGTCAAGATTTCTATCAAAATTAACACGACCCCTCAAGCTAATATTTTCTAATTGAAAATGATTACTCAAGGATAAATTATCATTTATATAACAATTTGCTATCAGCAAATTTTTTAATTGTAAGTTATTGCTTAAATCTAACTTATTGTAAACGCCATTCGATATCGTCAAATCTTCTAAAAGAGGGTTGTTTGATAAATCCAAATCTGAAATGTTAGAATCAAAATGACAAAACAACTCTTTTAATAAGGGGGAATCGCTTACATCAACGAGACTCAATCCGCGTGCATCAACTATCTCAATACTTTGACAATTACGCAAAACCAAGGGCAAGTTTTTGACTCTTAGGCTTACATGCTTTAACGAAGTACATCCTTCAATTTTCAATTCTGTTAATGATGCTTCGCCTGTGTACGTACAAAACAATGAATCCAAAGTCGAATTGCTTACGTCTAATGATTTGAGGCTATTACTGGCACAATACAATACCTTCAAAGACTTATGATTACTGACGTCTAACGATTGTAAACTGTGATTTAGAATATTCAAGAATTTTAATTCAGGATTTATCTTTAATGAGATTAAACTTCCTCTCCAATCGCCTATAGATATTAAAGTATCCAATGTGTGATTGTTTGAAACATCCAATTCTCTGTATCCATGATTACAAATTAAAATTTTGAGCGCCGTATTACGACTTAAATCTATTGTTGAGGCGCCCGTCTCAGAACAATCTAACCTTTCCAAATTTGGAAAATTCTCGATGCCTTCGTATGAAGCGATTGGTAATTTGGAACAATTCATTTCTTTTACCAATGCAGCCTCTTCCATGCTTATTTCCCCATCTTTATCAAGGTCAAAATTTTTCAATAGATAAGCCTTGAAATTTACATTCATCTGCTCCATCGAAATATTAGGCCCTTTGGGGGTTTCAGGATTACCCGGTTCTTCCGGGATTTCCGGTTCTTCGGGACTATTTGGAATCTCCAAGTCCTTCGTATCACAAGCCGACAACAGAAGGCTCAGCGCTAACATAAAATATAAAATCTTTTTCATAACTTTTTTTTAATTGTTAATTATGTGTATATAACGCAAAATCAAAACGATTATTGTTTCAAAAGTGATATTTTTTTTATTTATTGCTTGTTCGGCAGATCATTGGCGCGGATTAGCTCTATAACGCTAATTTAATCTACAAGCACAATTTCAGTATTCTGATCTTTACTCAAAGTTGCGATAGAATGATTTCTATAGATAAATAATTCAGAAAGATTGGGATTTGAATTGCATTGTACGGTGTTAAGTTCTTTACATTGACTTAAATCTAAAGAAGGCTGAATAAGATTGTATCTACAATCAATATTGTACAATAAGGGAGAATTGCTAAGATCAATTGTTGTAAGTAAATTGGAATAACATAATAATTCTTTTAAAGACTGGCATCCAGTTAAATCAATATCAGTAATTTTATTAGACCTACAATCCAGACTTATTAGTTCTGTATGATTAGCAAATTTAAGATTGGTTAAATTATTACTACGGCAACTTAAATCTGTTAGATTTGTACATTCTTCTAGATTTAATTCAGATAATTGACCATCATTGCATTCAAAGATAGACAAAGAAGTATTGTCTTTTAGATTAATCTCCATAATTGATGAACTACGACAAATTAAAGTGGTCAATGCTGTGCATCCATTCACATTTAATGATGTAAATCGATGGTATAATTCGAGATATTCAAGCTCAGTACATCCACTAAAATCTAATGATTCTATTTCTATTATTCCTACTAAAATTGTTATGGTTTTAATTTTTTTGTGATTAGTCATTTCTGTAGGACTAAAAAGTAAATTCGTAGATTCTAAATGCAACGTTTGCAATTGCATATTTTGACTTATGCCAGTCAAATCACCTCTGACGTATGAAAGGCTTAAGTCCTCTAAGTCAGGAAAATTTGCCAAATCTAATTTGTTAAAAGACATATTTATACAATGTAGATATTTCAGAAATTTGCAAGGACTTATATCTAAATCAAGAGAATAGCCAACCCTTAGTTTTTCAAGATTTGGACAGTTATTCAAATCCACAGAAACAGAACTGCTAAAAGATAAAGATTTTAATGAAGCACATCCATCAATATTTAAATATGATAATGTTGTAGGTCCATAACAATCTAATAATGAAATATCAGACTGACTTACGTCGAGAGTTAGTAAATTAGCCCCAGAACATGTTAGTTCTTTCAAATATTTATTACCCCGGAAATCCAAAGAAGACATACCATGACCTGAAATATCCAATATTTTCAATTCCGGATTTAGCTTTAAAGATTGTAAGGTCTGGTTTCCATTACTAGATAATGTCTCCAAAGCAAGATTATTTGATACATCTAACTCAGTAATGTTTGTATTATCACAAATCAACGTTTTGAGCGCAGGATTAAGACTTACATCAATTGTTGATATTTGTGCCCTTGAGCAATCAAGTTTTTCTAAATTCTTGAAATATTGGATTCCTTCTAACGAATAGATAAATGGCGTGTGATGGTAAATATTAATTTCCTTCACTAAATCTGCCTCATACATATTGATAGTTCCATCCTTATCAAGGTCAAAATTCTCCAATAAATAAGCCTTGAATTGCTCATCCATCATATCCATCGGAATTTCCGGGCTCTTATCCGAATCATTCCTATCACAAGCCGATAAAAGAAGTCCGAGCGCTAACCCACAATAGACTATCTGTTTCATCATTGCTTCTAACCATCTCGGCGTGACCGCCGGCATAACTGCTTGAAATACACTTGTTTCCATAATGAAAAATAATTTTTTATTAATAAATCTCGGTACAAAGGTACGGCTAATAAATGAATATCGCGTTAAATTTTCGTAAAAAATAGGGGGGGGGTTAAATGTTGTTAATTCGGCTTGGAGGGTATCTCTGGAGTGGTATTTTTTTTTCGGGGCATACGGCTTTTTTATTCGCTTATAATATGCGTATTCTGGATTGCTTCGTACCTCGCAATGACGGTAATAGAGGACGATCGTGCATGTACCGTCATTGCGAGCTTGCGAAGCAATCCAGGCTTGTAACGTCATTGCGAGACCCAGATGAAAGCATTAAACAGGCGTAAATGACGTTTGAATTGCTGTATCCCGTTAGGGATTCGATATCGGTAGAAAAATGCCGATTCCCCTATCTTTGCATGCCGTTAGGTATGCGACCATTGATAGGTCGCATACCTACGGCATGCGCATAAATGATGAACCATCCATTATCTACCGAGCGATGCATCCCTAACGGGATGCGGTATTTGTTGTGGTGTAATTTCTACAAACATTGCATCCCGTTAGGGATGCGGTATTTGTTGTGGCGTAATTTCTACAAACATTGCATCCCGTTAGGGATGCCAAGATGCAGGCGTCTTGAATATCAAACGGTTATCTGATTTCGTCATTAGTAAAAACTCGGGGAAAGCATTATTTTACATGTTTTTCATGGAAAAGTGCATTTTTTTTTCGGGGAAAGGGGCTATCTTTGCGGTTTAAATTAATTGATCATGTATAGGGAGAAAAGAGGTATTTATTTGTTATATATAGCCATTGTGTCGGCTATGGGCGGGTTTTTGTTCGGCTACGATTGGGTTGTCGTGGGGGGGGCTAAACCTTTTTATGAGGTCTATTTCGGGATTGCGGGGTCGCCGGTCATGCAGGGTTGGGCGATGGGGAGCGCTGTTCTCGGATGTTTGATAGGGGTGATGGTAGCAGGGAGCCTCTCAGACCGTTACGGGCGGAAATCTCTGCTGATTGTATCAGCGCTCATATTTATTATTGCCTCTGTTGGGACGGGGGCGGTCAATACGGTTTCGTGGTTTATTTTTTACCGCATTTTTGGCGGGATTGGGATTGGGATCGCTTCCAACCTTTCGCCGATGTATATTGCGGAAGTGGCGCCTGCGGAGGTTCGTGGGCGGTTTGTTTCGATCAATCAGTTGACAATTGTACTCGGTATTCTTTCGGCGCAGTTAGTCAATTGGTTGGTAGCAGAGCCTGTAGGCGCGGGGGAGGACATCCTCGCGTCATGGAACGGGCAAATGGGCTGGCGGTGGATGTTCTGGGCATGTGCAGCGCCGGCAACTCTGTTTTTTATTTTGGTGTGTTCTATCCCCGAAAGTCCGCGCTGGCTTGCTTCAAAGGGGCATTACGATCTGGCGATGCTGGCGTTTATGCGCATCGGCAACAGCGAAAATGCGCGCAGGCAAATACGCGAAATACAATCGACCGTAAAGAAAAAACGGCAAAAAGTCAGTTACAGGATGCTGTTAGAGGGACGTATGCCGAAAATATTGTTCATAGGCATCGTGATAGCCGTCTTCCAGCAATGGTGCGGCATCAATGTCATCTTCAACTATGCACAGGAAATATTTTCCGCCGCCGGGTACGGCATTTCCGACATTCTGTTTAACATTGTCGTGACAGGCATTACAAACGTTATTTTCACGTTTGTAGGGATGTATCTCGTCGACCGGATGGGACGTCGCGCCTTATTATTGTTTGGCGCTGCAGGCCTGATGTGCATTTATGCCGTCATAGGCGTTTGCTACTATTTTGAGGTGATGGGCGTGCCCTTACTTTGTTTGGTGATAGCGGCTATTGCCTGTTTTGCCATGACGCTCGGTCCTGTCACGTGGGTGGTGATTTCCGAGATTTTTCCAAACCGTATTCGGGGGATGGCGATGGCAGTGGCTACGTTCGGACTTTGGGCTGCATGTTTTGTGCTGACATACACCTTCCCGATGTTGAATCAAGGTCTGGGCGCTTACGGCACCTTCTGGTTGTATGGCCTGATATGCGTGTTCGGGTTTGTATTTATCAAAATGATGCTGCCCGAAACGAAAGGGAAATCGCTTGAAGAAATAGAGAAAGAATTTCAAACGTAACGATGGAGCAAATAACCGCCTATTTAATACGCCCCACAGTGACTGAGAAAGGTGAGGTGCGGGCTTGGGAAGAAGAAATACTGTTGCCGACCTATCAAGCGGGCGCAGAAGAAAAAAATCCTGTTTTCCTCGAAAAACGCGTTTATCAGGGTAGCAGTGGTGCGGTGTATCCGTATCCTGTCATCGAAAAGATAGGCGATGAGAAGCATGACAAGCCCTACCGCGCTTTTTTCTTAGAAAATGAATATTTGAAAGTGATGATACTGCCTGAATTGGGCGGACGGGTACAGATGGCGTATGATAAAGTCAGACAGCGTCATTTTGTCTATTATAATCAGGTCGTCAAACCGGCGTTAGTAGGGCTGACAGGGCCGTGGATTTCGGGAGGCATCGAATTTAACTGGCCGCAGCATCATCGACCCGGCACGTTTTTGCCGACTGAATGTTGCATCGAAGAATTTGCTGACGGTAGCCGTACCGTGTGGTGCAACGAGGTGGAACGCATGTCACGCACGAAGGGGATGCAGGGGTTTACGCTGTATCCCGGCAAGGCGTATCTTGAAATAAAGGTTCAGTTATACAACCGGACGCCTTTCCCTCAGACGTTCCTGTGGTGGGCTAATCCGGCAGTATCGGTCGATGACCATTACCACTCGGTCTTCCCGCCCGACGTTCATGCCGTGTTCGACCATGGCAAGCGCGATGTGATGAACTTCCCCATCGCTACGAGCGTATACTACAAACAGGATTATTCGTCAGGGGTTGATATATCAAAATATAAAAATATTCCTGTTCCTACTTCCTATATGGCTGTAGAGTCGAAGTATGACTTTGTAGGCGGGTATGATGAGCGCCTCCGCGCGGGATTGCTACATGTGGCCGACCATCACATAGCTCCCGGCAAAAAGCAGTGGACATGGGGCAACGGCGACTTCGGGCAGGCATGGGACAGGAATCTGACTGACGAGGACGGACCCTATATCGAGCTGATGACCGGCGTATATACCGATAATCAGCCTGATTTTTCGTGGATTCAGCCCTACGAGGAAAAGCAGTGGAAACAGTATTTCATGCCTTACGCAGAGGTGGGTTATGTTAAAAATGCCTGTAAAGATGCGGCCATCAATATGGAAACCAAAAACGGCGAAACGCAGGTCATTCTTTACGTGACAGGCGAAAGGGATGATTTGCATGTTGTGTTGAAAAATGCTTCAGGCGAGGTCTATATAGATGAAACGGTTTATGCTTCGCCGATTCAGGTTTACAGCAAAACGGTCATGACAGGCAATGCCTTACCGGAAGACCTACTGATAGAAGTAAGCGACGGAGACGGAAGGATGCTCATAGCCTATCGCGCCGAAAAGCCGGAAGCTAAGACGGCGCCCGACCCCGCCCGCGCAGCCAAAGACCCGCAAGCTATCGCTTCTATTGAGCAACTCTACCTGACGGGGCTTCATTTAGAGCAATACCGTCATGCGACGTATCATCCAATGGATTATTACATGGAAGCCATAAACCGCGAGCCGGGTGATGTACGTTGTAACAATGCCGCCGGACTGTATTATTTGCGTTGCGGGCAGTTTGCCAAAGCCGAACCCTTTTTTCGTCAAGCTATCGCGACGCTTATAGAACGCAATCCCAACCCTTACGACGGCGAGCCTTATTATAATCTGGGCTGGTGTCTGAAGATGCAAAACCGCAAAGACGAAGCCTTCGACGCTTTCTACAAATCGGCTTGGAACGCGGCATGGCAGGATGCAGCTTACTTGGCGCTGGCGCAAATAGAAGCAGGAAGGACGAACTGGGAGGCTGCATTAGAAAAAACGGAGCGCGCACTTGTCCGCAATTGGCACAACCACAAGGCGCGGCAATTAAAAGCCTCTGCCTTGCGGCAATTGGGGCGAAAGGAGGAGGCGTTGCAATGGATTGAGGCATCGTTGCAAATCGACAGCTTCAATATGGGTTGCCGTTTCGAGAAATATCTGCTCCTCAGCGACGATTCTGAATTGCAGGCTTTGAATGTTTTGGCGGGCAAACGCGTACATATATATATAGAATATGCGCTCGATTTTGTCGAAGCGGGGATGTACACCGAAGCAGAGACATTGTTGTTGCAGTGTACCGACGGCCGGGCAACGTATCCGATGGTATATTACATGTTAGGTTATGTGGCTTCTTTAAGCGGACATGCTTCGGAAGCTAAAGAATACTACATGCTTGCGGCACAGATGGCGCCCGACCGCTGCTTTCCGAATCGCATTGAAGAAGTGAACATCCTGCATGATGCCATGCGCATGAACCCTTCCGATGCTAAAGCGCCGTATTATCTCGGTAATTTTTGGTATGCCGCCCGCCGGTATCCCGAAGCTGTTGAGTGTTGGGAACGCTCGCTCGCTTTAGACGAAGGTTTTCCGACGGTTTTGCGCAATCTGTCACTGGCGTATTTTAATAAGTATGGCGCGAAAGAGAAAGCCCGTGAGATGCTCGAAAAGGCTTTTGCATTAGACGAAACAGACGCCCGCATCCTGATGGAACTCGACCAACTATACAAGAAGACAGGACGGCCTCCTGCCGAACGGCTGGCGTTTCTTGAAAAACACCTTCCATTGACAGAAAGTCGCGACGACCTGAGTATCGAACGTATCACATTATACAATCTATTAGGGGAATACGAAAAAGCCCGTCAACTCATTGATGCGCATAAATTTCACCCTTGGGAAGGCGGCGAAGGCAAGGTCACGGGACAATATGTCTATTGTCGCTTGGCATTGGCAAAGCATGCCATCCATGAAAAACGCTTTTCAGATGCGCTCTCCCTGCTACACGAAACCGATGTCTTTCCGCACCATCTTGGTGAAGGAAAACTTCCTACCCTTGAGGAGAATGATGTGGATTACTTCAAAGGCGTGGCTTATCGCGGTCTGGGGGATGAAGAGAGCGCACGACGCTTTTTTACAAAAGCGACGCGCGGGACATCCGAACCGGCACAGGCATTTTTTTATAATGATACGCAACCGGATAAGATTTTTTATCAGGGACTTGCATGGCGTGCATTAGGCGAAGAAGAGAGGGCGATTAGCTGTTTCAACAATCTCATCGCGCATGGTGAAAAGCATTTGAACGATGAGTGTCGTATAGATTACTTTGCCGTCTCCCTACCTGACCTTTCGATTTGGGACGACGACCTGAACCGCAGGAACCGGGAGCATTGTCGTTATGTGATGGAATTGGGACGTCTGGGGCTGGGAGATGGGTTGATACAGGCAACGTAGCATGATATGCTGAATTCTGGATTGCTTCGTTCCTCGCAATGACGAGCGATATATACCGTTATTTTCGCCTGTTTGATGCTTTCATTGGGGTCTACCAATGACGTTGGTTTTTGCAAAAAATTGGACACTCGCAATGACGGGTACGTGTAGACCTTAACGTGTACCGTCATTGCGAGCTTGCGAAGCAATCCAGAAACCGGATATTGCTACCGATGTAAAGGGATATAAGAATTTTAAATTATAAATATGATGCAAATGAAAAATCTATTTTACCTCTTTTGTATGGCGGCTATGTCGCTATCTATATCGGCAGCGCCGGTTAAAATTGTTTCCCCTAACGGGAAATTGGAATTGCAAATTACGTCTGATAAAAAAGTATCACTAAAACTTTTATCCGGCGGCCAAACACTCATGGAGATCGACAACATCGGATTAGAAACCGATAGAGGTCAGCTACCTTCGCCACAAGCCAAAATCCGCAAAGTGCAGAAAACCTCAATCAATCGCACGATCACCCCCATCATCCGCGAAAAACGAGCAGCCATCCCGGAAAACTACAACGAAGCCACACTCGAATTTAGCGACAAAACCAAACTACAATTCCGCCTCTACAACGACGGTTTAGCCTACCGCTTCATCCTCGCCTCCCCCCCC